>AATN01000256.1_pt1 | contig 12581 bp, 10 predicted proteins | sample 270648 | NCBI WGS metagenome assembly AATN01 (sample SAMN02954269, study PRJNA17659) | bioreactor sludge metagenome | biome: terrestrial; feature: bioreactor; material: sludge; isolation source: Enhanced Biological Phosphorus Removal (EBPR) bioreactor sludge | place: Australia: Brisbane, Queensland
ATCGTCGGCGCCGTGACGACGATGGAACTGCCCATGTGCGGGATGATCTGGCGCAACGCGATGACTTCTGCACCGAGCGAGCAGAATCCTTCGATGAAGACGATGCCGCGGGCGAGCACCTGCATGCCGAGCGGCACGTGCGTGGCCGTCACCAGCAGGCCCGCCGCGAGCGCCGGCAACAGGATCGAGGCTTCGGCGCCAGCGAGGTCGAAGCTCATTGCGCTCCCTTCAGCAGGCGCTGGATGGTGTCGTCGAAGAGGCTGAACAGGTCCTTGGCCGCCTCGTCGCCGCCGACCGTGAACGGCAGGGCCACAGCGTTGATCCTGGCGCGCTCGGCAATCCACAGCGATGCACGGTCGTTCTGATAAGCCGCACGCAGGACCATCTTCACGGGCTGCTGTTGCAGCTTGGCGAGCACTTCCGACAGGTGGGCGATGGTCGGCTCGACCCCCGGCTTCGGCTCGAGGGCGGCGACCTGTTTCAGCCCAAGCCAGTCCTCGAGGTAGGCGAACGCCTTGTGCTGCACGAGGATCGGCACGCCTCGCAGCGCTGCGGCCTGCCTTTCCCAATTGGCGATGGCCGTTGTCCAGCGGCCGAGAAAGGCCTTGTGGCGCGCCTGGTAGACAGCGGCATTGGCGGGATCGAGTTCGCCGAGCCGTGCCGCCAGAGCTGCTGCCACGCGTGTGATGTTGCGCGGATCGGTCTGGATGTGTGGATTGCCGCCAGGATGCACGTCGCCGTCGGCCCGATCGAGGCGAGCCGGCTTCTCGAGCATCCGCACGTATTGCGCAGCTTCGAAATAGCCCGCTTTTCCCGGCTGCACCCTGGCATTTCCAGACTGCTGCAGCACCAGCGGCAACCAGCCGACTTCGAGTTCAGCACCGGTCGCGACAACAAGGTCGGCACGGCGTGCACGGGCGATCAGACTCGGCCGTGCTTCAATGTGATGCGGGTCTTGCAAGGCGTTGGTGGCCGTGTAAACCTTGACCTGTTCACCGCCCAGTTCTTCGGCCAATGCGCCCCATTCGGGTACGCTGGCGAAAACGTTCAACACGGCGAGCGCCGGTGCCGCAAAGGCGGCAAAGGCCAGAGCCGCCAGGAGTTGTAGGAGACGATTCATGTGATGCCTTTCAACTTTCTCAGTATTTGTGCGCGCCGTGCGCACCCAGGGTCAGGACGTACTGCAGAAAAACCTGATTGTCGGTGAGGTCGGGCAGGAGCTTGCTCTGCTGCACCTGCAGGCGGAAACGGCCGAACTCGGAGGTCGTGTAGTCGACCATCGCCGCGTAGCGCTTCGGATTGAAGCCGGACGAGTCGAGGTAGGTGGCATTGCTGCCATAGTCTGGACTGCCGGGTTCGAGCTGGTCGTAGCGAACGCCGACACGCCACTCCGGCAGGAACTGGTAAACCCCTTGCAGATACCAGCCGCTCTGTCGCGACGAGTAGCTGGAGTCGTTGGTGAGACCCAGTGCGCCGTCGCGATCGTAGGTGAGGTCGCCACTCTCCTTGCGCCAGAAGTACTCGCCCTGCAGCTTGAAATTGGTGCTTTGCGCATTGCCATTGGGTGCGTACTTCCACACGAAATCGGCGATGGCCAGCTGACTCCTGCCGCTGAAAGCCAATTGCGAATCGACGCCGGACGTATCGACTTGCACGTACTCGCGATCCTGTGGCTTCAGACCGAGATAGGACAGGCCGGCACGCCAACTATGGTTGGCACCGATATCGCCGCCGGCGTGTGCGTAGAGGGCATAGTTGCCGACGCCGTTGCGGTTGCGCTCGGTGCCCGGAAAGCTCGCGCCATCGCCGACCTCGGCACCGAGTTCGAGATACGTGTCGGTCGGCGCCACCCATTTCATTTGCAGGCCATCACTGCGGAACTGGCCACCAAAAAACGCCTGGTACGGCAGCGGCGCGTCGTAGAAATCCCAGCCATGCTGGTGCTGGTCGTTGAGGTAGCCGATGCTCGACAGAAAGCGCCCGAACTTGGGCCTCAGGCCACCGGGCAGGGCGGTCAGTACACCATAGGCTTCTTCGACCTCGACGCTGTTGTCAGGAGAGAGCGCCAGAATCAGGTTGGCGTAGATCTTGTCGTCGACATTGGCGCTGAATCCCAACTCGGACTCGGCGATGCTGAATCCGCGCTTGGCTGGCGCAATGTCGCCGCTCGGCACGAAGCCGTTGATCACGTACTTGTTGGGATCCTGCGAGAGGTTGGCATAGACACCTTGCAGCACCGCGTAGATAGCGGGATTGAAAGCGCTGGCCGAAGTCGTCGCGGCAGGCATCGGCGCCGCCGCCGCAGCGCTCTGTATGGCGCCGGCCTCGACCTTCGCCGCTGTCGTTTCGGCCTTGACAGCGGTCTTCTCGGCCTCGGCGAGGCGGCTTTCGAGAGCTGTTATGCGTTGCTCGTAAGCCTCCTTCATCTGTTTGACCTGGGCGCGGATCTCCGCCAGATCGGCATCTTTGGCGGCGTGCGCCGGCAGGGTAAAGCTCAGTGCCGCAGCCAGCGCGGCGGTAACGGCGGTAACGGGGGTATGCATGATGACTCCTCAAGAAAGCAGAACGCCTCCCTTTGCAGGGATTGCTGGCGGATCGACGATTCCGGTGGGGCGATCAGGCGGTGGGGGGAGCGCGGGCGCACGCCGGGCTCAGTCGCCGCGCGCAGGAAAACCAGGCTTCCTGAGTCGGCGGTGTGACATGGAGCAATGGTCCGGCCAGGGTCGTGGCTGGTGTCGGCACCGGGGACTCAAGGTTGTGCGCGGCCAGGCAGAACACGCAGGCATGGTCGTCAGCCTCGTCGGCATCGGGCTTGAGATGATCGACATAGTGGAACAGGGCAGCCGACTGGGCGAGCAGCAGAAGCAACGCGAGAATGGCGAATCGCAGCCGCTTCATGGGCTGTCGGTCAGCCCGGCCGCCGCCGCCGAACAGGGCGCCGGCTTCTCTGCCGATCCCGCTATTGCCGATCGATTCGACAGTGCTCATCGCCATACTCCGCGCTACGCTCGGAGCAAAGCCGCCGCCCCGGCGCGCGCACGTGTCCGGGGAAGCAGAAGTGCGCAGCGTGCCGTTTCCACAGACGTCTCGACCGGGGGTGGGACAGCAGTCAGCATGGTCACGAATTTAAGCACATGCCCGCTGCAGATGCAACTTTGTTGCAAATGCAGCGGGCCGGCATCAGTGACCGAGCCGATCTCGCTGCTCGCTGCTCGATGCTCCGGCGCACCCCATCCCCCACCGAGCAGGTGAAGGTGAGATAAGATTCAGCTTTGCGCTTGCCTGCTCAGCCAGGTGTGCCAGAGGATCAGGGTCTTTTTGGGGAGGAGCTCCGATGCGTTGGAATGGGGTGGTGAACGCGTTGACGCTGGCCGCTCTGGCGGGCGGTGGCTGGCCGGTCCTTGGCGAGCCCTTACCCCTGTTGCTGGCCGAGACCGAGCAGGGCCAGGCCGACGTTTGGCTCTACCTGGTCAGCGAGAAGCTCGACGGCGTGCGCGCGTTCTGGGATGGGCAGCGTTTGTTGACGCGCAGCGGTCATGCGATTGCAGCTCCCGAGTGGTTTGTCGCGGGTTTCCCGAGGCAGGCGCTGGACGGCGAGTTGTGGATCGGGCGAGGCGAGTTCGAGCGGCTGTCCGGAATCGTTCGCCGACAAACGGCAGACGAGGCGGCGTGGCGCGACGTCCGCTACCTGGTTTTCGAACTGCCGCAGGCGCCGGGGACTTTCCGCCAGCGAGCGCGGGCCCTGCATGACCTGGTAAGCAGCGCCGGCGTGCCCTGGTTGCGCGCGGTCGAGCAAGTCGAGATCGGCAGCCGTCAGGCGCTCGAACGAAAGCTGGACGAAGTCGTCCTGGCTGGCGGCGAGGGGCTGATGTTGCACCGCGCCGACGCCGCCTACGTCACCGGGCGCAGCGATGCCTTGCTGAAATTGAAGCGATGGCTCGACGCCGAGGCGACGGTGATCGGCCATCAGCCGGGGCGGGGCAAGTACGCCGGAATGCTCGGCGCGTTGCGGGTGCGTACCGCCGGTGGCGTCGAGTTCATGCTGGGCACCGGCCTGAGCGACGCGTTACGCCGCGATCCGCCACCAATCGGGACGCAGATCACGTTCCGCTATCGCGAACTGACCGATCAGGGGCGGCCGCGCTTCGCCTCCTTTCAGCGCCTGCGGGATCTGTAGAAAGACACTCGCCCCCCGTCGGAAGAGGTATGGCCGCCGCGCCGTGCGCCTTCCGATGATGGCCCTCGCCTCGACGGGCAACCAGGAGACCTTGCAGGCCGTACGGAACGGGAGACTGCTTGCGGTTCAGGTGCCGCGCGAGGCGGTAGCGAAGCCGCGGGCCAGTTCCAGGGTCAGTTCGGCAGCCGGAATCGCCTTGCAACCGCGTGTATTCTGACCTGCCCACAAGGGTGAAAAATCGTCGCGACCCAGGCTTTCGGCTGGCGCACGCAATGCGGCGATGGCCGAGGTGGCCAGCGGAAATGGCGGTGCGGCGGCGCTCATTGGCCCGATTTCACGCATCAGGCGGTTGACGATGCCGCGCGCAGGTCGCCCCGTAAAGAGATTGGTGATTGCCGTGTTCTGCGCGGCTTCACTCTGCAGCGCCGCCCGATGCACTGCGCTCGTCGTCGCTTCCGGGCAGAGCAGGTAGGCCGTGCCGACCTGCACGCCTGCCGCGCCGAGCGCCATGGCGGCGGCGACGCCGTTGGCATCGGCAATGCCGCCGGCGGCGATCACCGGGACGCGCACTGCCGCGACGACCTGCGGTACCAGCGCCAGGGTGCCGACCTGGGTGTCCAGGCTGGTGGCGAGAAACATGCCGCGATGGCCGCCGGCCTCAAACCCCTGGGCGATGATCGCGTCGGCTCCGTGCGCGGCCAGCCAGCGCGCTTCTGCCACCGTCGTGGCCGAGGCCAGAATCTTCGCGCCCCAGCCACGCACCCGAGCGAGCAGGTCCGCTGCCGGTAGCCCGAAGTGAAAACTCACCACGGCGGGCCTGAACTCGGCCAGCAAGTCGGCGGCCTCGCTGCTGAAAGGCAATCTGCCAGGTCCGGTCGGAATCGCGTCGGCATCGATCCCGTACTCCGCGAAATAAGGCGACAGCGCCGTTCGCCAGATCGTCTCCCGATCGGCGCACGGCGCCGGTGGCTGATGGCAGAAGAAATTGACGTTGAAGGGCCTTGTCGTCAACCGGCGGATCGTCGCCAGTTCTGCGCGCATGGTTTTCAGATCGAGGGCTGCACAGGGCAGCGAACCGAGCCCGCCGGCCGTCGATACCGCGACGGTGAGCGCACTTCCCTGTACTCCCGCCATCGGCGCCTGGATGATTGGCAGTGGCATGCCAAGAAGGTCGCAAAGAATCATCGTAGGAACCTCGTATCGCCGGTTGCCACGCGCCGCAGCGAATGGCGTGGGGTATGTGGAGCATCCTTCTGACACGCTGCTCCCTGGCGCGTTCGTAATGGTTCGTGATGCCCTTCCACTCAGTGGTCAGCGCGCCTCGGCTTGTCGGCGGGCGGCTGTGTGCGAAGGCAAGTGGCAGGCACCTGCCCGCCTGCCCAGCGCCGCTTGCACTTCAAGCGATCGTCGCCACATGGTAACCTCTAGGTCCCTGTCGTGGAGTGGAAGAAGATGATTGCAGATTCCGGTTTCCGCAACTTGCGGCGTGCCGCCAAGGCCGCTTGTTTCGCATTGCTGCTGAGCTGTGGAGGCGCCAGTGCGGACGAAGTGCCACTGGTTGATGGCACGCACTGGACAAAGTCCAGCGACGACGTGAAGAAGGCCTATCTCATCGGTCTCGCCAACGTGGTTCAGGTCGAGGCGGCGTATTACGCCGACAATCCATCGGTGACCGAAACGGGTTTTTCGCCACGCGTTGCCCGGGGGATGAAGGGCCAAACGCTGGTCGGCGTGCTCGGCGCGCTGGACAAGTGGTATGCGGCGCATCCCGAGCAGTTGCAGCGACCGGTGGTGGAAACCATCTGGTTCGAGTTGGTCCTTCCAGCACTGCCCCCGACCAAGTAACGGAGATGAGAGATGAAGAAGACGGGATTGGCTTTGGTACTCGCTGTCACATTGGTCGGCATGGGGTGTACGAACATGACGCCGCAGCAGCAGGGAACCGTCAGTGGGGCGGCAATTGGCGCGGCCGCTGGGGCCGGCATTGCGGCGATCTCGGGCGGCAGTGGCTGGACCGGCGCAGCGATCGGCGGCGTCGTTGGCGGAACGGTTGGCAACATCAAGGGCAAACAGCAGCAGCAACGAGGATATTGAGGGCGTCGATTTCCCGGGTCGGACGGGGGACCGCCTGCGCGCTCCTTCTGCTCGGCTTGCGAGACCTGCGGACAGCCGCCTCGTTTCAAGGATCATCTCGGAACCACCAGGAGCAGCGATAGCATGCCCATCTACGAATACGCCTGCACGTCCTGCGGCAAGGAGTTCGAGAAGCTGGTACGCCAGTCCTCGCCCGCACCGGAGTGCCCGGGCTGCCACAGCAAGGACCTGCACAAGAAGCTTTCGGCTTTCGCCGCCGTCACCGGCGCTGCTGCCGGCGCCAAGGATCTGCCCGGCCCCTGCGGAAGTTGCGGGCACCCTGACGGCCCCGGCGCCTGCCGCTTTCAGTAAGCGGGCCGGCCCGTTCTGCGCGCGGGCGGACCGGGCGGGGCGTTGCGCATCGACGCTCTCGCCACCCTACGGGCCGTGGCCGGGCGTGCGTGAAACCGGCGAGCGGACGACCTCCAGATTTCCTGAGCGAACCCAGTCGGCGACGGGCCGGCGCAACCAGCTGAGGAGGGCTTCGGGGGTTTCGTCACGCGTGCCGAGCGCTCCCATCCAGCCGTTGCGGCCGGCCAGCTTGACGGCGTAGAGCAGCGCATCGGCGATATTGACCGCCGCTGCCCAGGCTGGAGCGGCCGGATACTGCGTTGACAGTGGAAAACAGCAGAAGCCGATCGAGCAGGTCTTGCTCAGCAAGCGGCCATCGTCAAGCGCGAAAGGCTGGTCAGCGACAGCCGCCCGCGCCCGCTCGGCCAACTCGGCGGCATGCGTGCGCGGCGTCGCGCGCGCGACCACCAGGAACTCTTCGCCACCCCAGCGAACCAGATAATCGGTGTCGCGGAAAACGCTGCGCAGGCGAGCGGCCATCTGCACGATCACGGCATCGCCCCCCGCATGCCCGTAATCGTCGTTCACCTGTTTGAAATGGTCGATGTCGATGAGAAAGAAGATCAGCCCGGCATCGTCGCGCAAGCTTGCCCCGTAGCTTGCGTGGCTTGCGTACTCGCGCACCGCCAGGGCAGCATCGGCCTCGATGTGCAGGGCCACGAAGCGCCGGTTGCGCAAGCCGGTCAGGGGGTCGGTCAGGCTGGACTCCTCGAGTGCCGCCGACTCCCGCTGCAGCGCCTGCGTCAGCTTCTCCAGGTCGGCGGTGCGCTCGTGCACGGTACGTTCGAGTTCGATCTGGCGCGCCCGCAGATGGCGTGTGCGTAACTGCACCAGGGCATAGACCATTGCCGCCAGCAGGGCGAGCAAGCTCATGCGGAACCACCCGGTTTCCCACCAGGCGGGCTGTATGCGCACCCGGATGGCCAGTTCGTGCGGACTCCAGAAGCCGCTGCGGTTGGTGGCACGCACTTGCAGGACATAGTCGCCGGGGTCGAGGTTGCTGTAGCTGGCCACACGGGAATCGGCGCCGGTGGCGATCCAGTCCGTGTCGAAACCGTGCAAGCGGTAGGCGTAACGCAGGCGGCCGGGATCGCTGTAGTCGAGTGCCGCGAACGTCAGGGTGAAGCCGCGTTGCGGTGGCGCCAGATCCAGTCCGTCCTGAAGGCGGCCGGCCGGCTGGCGCTGGCCGTCAATGGTCAGCTCGGAAACCACCAGTGGTGGCGAGTAGTCGGAGGCGTCGAAGCTCTCAGGTTTGACCACCAGGATTCCCCTGCTGCCGCCGAACAGCAGTCGGCCGTCAGCCGTCTTGGCATGAGCCTGAAACCAGCCGGTGCCGAGATCCGCGCCGTCGGCGGCGGTCAACTCGTCGAGCCGGTCCGTCGCCGGGTCATAGACGTACATTTGCGTCCAGATGCGCCCTCGCTCATCCTCCAGCAGATTGCCGCCAAAGGGTCGTGTGACGATGCCATGGCGTTCGCTGATCCGCTCGAAGGTCGCGCGCTCGCCATCCCAGCGAGTCATGCGATGCAGACCGGTGACCGCGGTGTCCAACCACAAGGTCTGTCGCCGATCAAAGAGCAGCCCGATGACGATGATGTTGGCGAGGCCGGATCCCGTTGCCGCGTCGACAGGCTGCAGTTCGCTGGCCCCGGCGGCGACGCGATAGAGCCCTTTGGCACTGCCCACCCAGATGCTTGCGTCAGGCGCCTCGACGATGGCGTTGATTTCGGCGCGCAGTGGCTTCCCTTCCTGCTGGTTGATGCGGACAACTTCGCCTGTGCCGGGGCGCAAACAGTAGAGGCCATCCTGCGTGGCCACCCATAAGGAGCCATCGGTGCTTTCCAGGAAGCGTCGAGTTACCCCTCCTCGATGCGGCAGGCTTCGCAACTGCCGGCGCTCCCGACTGAACTGATAGATTCTTGAATCGACTCCCAGCCAGATCGTGCCATCGCGTGCTTGCAGCATCTCCTCGACGCGGACGAGCGGCTGGGACTGCCCGCTGGCGTGCCCGGCTAGCCGGGCTGGCTCAGGAGCCTGCGGCGATACGGCGCCGCTGACGCGTAGCTGTCGGTCGAGTACGGCGACACCACCCTTGTGCGAGGCGGCCCAGATCTCGCCGTTGTCGAGTTGCAGCAAGCTGCGCACGTCCGGCGAAGAAAGCGGGCTGCCCGGCTGCGTATCGGCACCGCGCAGCCAGATGCTGCGATTGTTGGGATCGTGCCGTTGCAGGCCCAGGCCCAAGCCGCCGACCCAGATCAGGCCGGCGTGATCGCGCATCAGCAGCGTCACCTCATTGCCCGCCAGACCGGCTGGCTTGCGCAGGTCGTGCTGCAGTCGCTGCACCAGACAGCCTCGGCGCGGGTCATACAGCTCGATTCCCGAGGAACGGCCCACCCACATCTGTCCACCTGCCTCGACCAGACTCGACACCGCGCCACGGTTGGCCACGCCCGGCGCCTGCTCGAGCAACTGACCCGTTGCCGTGGCTGGATCGACGATAGCCAGGTCACCTTGCTGCGTGCCGACCCAGATACGCCCGTCCGACGCCTCGAACAAGGCCTGCACGATGCGACCCGACAGGCTGGTGCCGCCTCTGGCCGTCTTGCCCGAGAAAACGGGCTCGAAATGATCACTGCCGGGTTGGCGGCGGCTCAAACCCGCCCAGGTGCCTACCCACAGTGTTCCCTGACGGTCGATCAGCAGTGCCTGCACCCGGTCATCGGGCAGGCCGCCAGGCTGGGTCGACTGCCGGTGGTGGGAAAAGCTGCCGCTGCGCGGATCGAAGCGATCGAGTCCGCCTCCTTCACTACCGACCCAGATGCCGCCGGCACTGTCTTCGACCAGAGCGCGAATGGTCGGCATCACGCCGCCGTTGTCGTTGCTGCCGCCAGTGAAGGAAGTGACGGTCTCGCTCGCCGGGTCATAGACCGTCAGTCCATCGGACTCGGTGCCGATCCACAGGCGGCCATCGCGTCCGGCCAGCAAGGCACGGATCCAGCCCAGGTTGCGCGCGGCCGGGTCCGCCGTCTTGCGCTCCTGCGGGCGAAAGCGGTAGCCGTCAAAGCGAACCAGACCGTCGCCCGTCGCTATCCACAGGAACCCGGCGCGGTCCTGCGCCACCGTCGGCACCACGTAGCGCGGAATGATGCCGACACCGACCGACTCGAAGCGAGGCTCGAAAAGCGGGTTGTCGACATTCGGACAAGCCAGCGTATCGGCCAGGGCCGAAGTGGCGGCAATGAGGGCGACGAAGAGCAGCGGCAGAAGTCCCATTGCGCTACCTTCGTTGGCTGCGCTTACTGGCCAGGTGGCCTCGCCGGGATTGGGTGCAGCGATCTGGTCAACCAGTAGCCGACCGACAGTGCCAGCGCCAGTGCCGCCGTCGCATAGACGTAGTCCGGGCTGATTTCCTTGTAATCGAGGATGACGATCTTGCGCAGAACCGCCATGTAGGCGGTGGCGAGAACGATGTCGAGGTGCAGTCCGTCTTCCTGCAGGTAGCTGACAATGTTGACGAACACTTCGATGGCGATCAGCACGGCCATGAAGGCGCCGAAGGTGGCGAGAATGTCGCTGATTTCGAGCAGATAGTAGGGGTGCACGCTGACGCGGCTGTAGAGTACATAGACCACGTCGGCGACGCCCCACCAGATCACCAGGACCATCAGCACGGCCAGTGCGCGCGCCGCATGGCGGATGCTGCCGCGCAGGTGGCGGATCAGCGGCTCATCGGGATAGGGATCCAGTGGCGGTTCATCGTCTGCTTCCTGGCCTTTCATTGCTACCTCCCATGATTCGAAAAACACCCGTGCCGGTGAGCATCGATGTCGTCGATCTGTTGTCCTTCGGCTCGCCGCAGGCATCCAGGCCAGCCATTATCGTCCACTGTCGCGGGCGTGGAAACGTTTTCCCAGGCACTTGCGTGCTTCGTCGAGAAACAGGACCGTCGCCGCCACGGCCACCGCCAGTCCCCAGTCGCGGAAGCTCAGATCGACCGTATCGAAGACGCTTTGCGCGGGGCCCCAATGGACCACCAGCACCTGCAACGCGAGCACGCCGGCGAGCGCCTGCCAGAGCCTGCCGTTGGCGAAGAACGCGGCGTTGAAGGTGCTCCCCCGCTCGGCGCGGGCGTTGAAGACATTGAAGAACTGAAACAGCACGAAGGTGGTGAAGGCCAGCGTCAGTGCGTACTGCGGGTCGTGCGCGGTGAGCCCATGGCGGAACATGAACAGGGTGCCGACCATCATCGTCACGCCATAGAGCGCCAGGCGCAGCAAGCGGCCGCTGTCGAGGATCTGCGCGGTTTGCGATCGTGGCGGGTCGCGCATCAGGCCGGGGCGTGCCGGTTCGACGCCGAGCGTCATCGCCGGTGGGCCATCCATGATGATGTTGATCCACAGCAGGTGGATGGCCGTGAAAGGCGCGGGCCAGCCGAGCAGCGTCGCGGTAAGCACGGTGAGAATGGCGCCGATGTTGGTCGACAGCTGGAAGCGCACGAACTTGACGATGTTGTCGTAGATCACGCGCCCTTCCTCGACTGCCCGGACGATGGTTGCGAAGTTATCGTCGGTGAGGACCAGCGTCGCCGCCTCACGCGTCACCGCCGTGCCGGTGATGCCCATGGCCACGCCGATATCGGCCGCCTTCAATGCCGGCGCGTCATTGACGCCGTCGCCGGTCATCGCCACCACATGCCCGACGGCTTTCAGGGCGCGCACGATGCGCACCTTGTGGGTCGGCGAGACGCGCGCGAAGACGGCGATGGCGTTGATGCGCGCGGCCAGCGCCGCGTCGTCGAGCGAATCGAGTTCGGCGCCGCTGAGCACATCGCCGGCGAGGCCCAGTTCGCGGGCGATCGCCGCGGCGGTAGCCTTGTGGTCGCCGGTGATCATCCGGACCTGGACGCCGGCCTGATGGCAGAGCGCGATCGCCGCCTTCGCCTCAGGTCGCGGCGGGTCCATCAGGCCGGCGAGGCCGAGGAAAGTCCACTCGCCGGCCCAGGCCATCAGATCGCCCACCGGGTCGAATTCCTGGGCCGGAATGCGGCGCCGTGCCACCGCCAGAACGCGCAGCGCCTGGGCGGCCAGATCGTCGTTCCTGCTCTCGATGAGCTGGCGGGAGGCGGCGTCGAGCGCCTGCTCGCCGTTCGCGCTCAGCCAGCGGGAGGAGCGCGCGAGGAGAACGTCCGGCGCACCCTTGACGAGTACCTCAACCATTTCCCCGGCGTCGTGGAAGGTGGCCATGAATTTGTGCGCCGAGTCGAACGGGATTTCCGCAAGGCGCGGCCGCGCCTCCTGCTCGGCGGCGGGCGCCAGACCGCCCTTCTCGGCGAGGACCCATAGCGCGCCTTCGGTCGGGTCGCCGATCAACTGGCCGTCGCGGACGCGCGAATCGGTGCACAAGACCATCGGCAACAGCAAGGGGCGCAGATCGAGTCCGGGCGGCGCCTGCAGGCTGCCCTCGGCAAGATAGCCTTCGCCGCTGACTGAAAATCCGTTGCCGGCAAACCAGCCGGCGCGGGCGGTCATCTGATTCAGCGTCAGGGTGCCGGTCTTGTCCGAACAGATCACCGTCGTCGAGCCCAGCGTTTCGACGGCGGCAAGCTTCTTGAGAATCGCCCGGTTCCTTGCCATGCGCCACATGCCGACGGCGAGAGTGACCGTCACCACCGCCGGCAGACCTTCGGGGATGGCGGCGACCGCCAGCGCGACGGCGGTCATTGCCGCCTCGGCCCACGCCTGGCCACGCAGGAAATCGACGACAAAGATGATCGTCACGACGCCGCCGGCGATGGCGGCCAGCTTCTTGCCCAGGGTGTCGAGCTGCCGCTGCAGCGGCGTTTCGCCCTCGGGCGCCTCGGCGATCATGCCGGCCAGTTTGCCCATCTCGCTGCGCATGCCGGTCTCGGTGATCAGCAGTT
>AATN01000257.1_pt1 | contig 12536 bp, 13 predicted proteins | sample 270648 | NCBI WGS metagenome assembly AATN01 (sample SAMN02954269, study PRJNA17659) | bioreactor sludge metagenome | biome: terrestrial; feature: bioreactor; material: sludge; isolation source: Enhanced Biological Phosphorus Removal (EBPR) bioreactor sludge | place: Australia: Brisbane, Queensland
GCATCCGACAGGGCCCGATATTTACGAGCTACGCAATTTGGTCGAACCCGAAATAGCGCGGTTAGTGGTGGGTCGTTTAGCAGAAACAGATTTAATTGAGCTAGAGCGCCTGACCCACTTATGCGCCCCCGTGGCTGAAAGTATGGAGCAACGTTTAGAGCAACGGATTGCGGAATTGGATTTTCATAGCCTGTTAGCCGAGCGCTGTGGCAATCCACTGTTAGGGTTTATTGGGCGCTTCTTAAACGATTTGCTCAAAGATTTAGTGATTTTCAAAAAGGTACAATTACCGGAGCAGCGCGAATTTTCTAAATCGAATCTGCATTATCATCAAGAACTGGTCACGGCCTTTCGTGCGCAAGATGCCGTGGCTGTGGAGCGTTTAATGCGTGAGCACATGCAATGCGCCCACGTCTTTAATTTAGAATTAGAAGCTCAGTTATCCAAGCAATTACTGGTTGCGACATGAGTTTGCACTATGCTTAAAGCATGGGGCTAGGAGAGGACTACTGCTATGCGCCAACATCGGTATTTTCCAGCAAAAACCACCGCACGCTTTAATCTAGTAATAGTACATGGTATGCAAGAGCACAGTCAGCGTTACCATGCTTTTGCTAGCTACCTCAGTGAACAGGGCGGACATATCATTACTTTCGATCTGCCTGGTCATGGCGCTGACAAGTTCAATGATCGCTTAGGTGATTTTGGTACAGACGGTTTAAGTTCCAGTTTTACGGCGATTAGTGAGTTTTTCCAAAGCTTTGCGAATAATTTACCAAATGTCTTATTCGGGCATAGCATGGGTTCAGCTCTAGCCTTACGCTATGCCGAGCAGCATCAGCAGTTAGCGGTATTGATTCTCTGTGGTTTGCCGGTTAATCCGGTGTGGATGTTGCGTTTAGCTTATCAAGCTGCTCGCCTAGAACAGCGCTTGCGTGCGAATAAACCTTCGGTATTTTCCAATCTGTTCAAAATCTATAATCACTCGTGTCGCCCAAATAAAACTACCTCTGATTGGCTGAGTATCAATCCGATCAATGTGCAACATTATCTCAATGATCCTTTATGTGGCTATGAGATTTGCCCAAACTATTACGTCGAGATGTTTGGCTTGATGCAAGAGGCTTTTTCCGCACAGGAATTGAGTAAGCTTGACCTTGGGTTAAAGGTTTGGGTGATTTGGGGCGAAAAAGATCCGGTGACCGGGTTTGGTAGAGGTACACGCCGGTTTGTGCATCAACTCAAAAAACTAGGCTATGCAGTCGATAGCCAAGAGTATGTAGGGCTACGTCATGAAATTCTTAATGAGGCTGAGCATTTGCAAGTTTATACTGATGTCAGCCAATTTATTCACCAGCATTTACCTTAAGTCCAAATTCTTGAAATCTAACTGGTCACAAGTATTCTTAAGTAGCTATTGCTACCATCAATTTCAGTTAACTTCAGGCTAGGCGTGCATGCATTGGTTTCGTAGCCATTGGTATTATTGGTATACTGGCAGAAGGAAAGTTGCCATTATCAGCATAGGCTTAAACTTTGTGCTGCTGACCCTAATCCTCAATGGTTTTTTTAGTTTTTCAATTTGGGCTGTGCTTTTGGCTTTGTTATTGGATGCTGTGGGTTTCATGGTGATCGCCATTTATATCATTTCCCTACGCTCCTTTATTCCTCTAGCCTTAGTGGAGCAAACCGATGCTTTAGTCTTGCATTATTTCGTCCTACCGATTTGCATCGCTTTTGTCTTGAGCCGCTTTGTAACTTTTTTGGTGGCAAAAGCGTTTAGCGCTATTTAAATGCTATTGCATCATGTATTTGATAAGCGGCTCTAAAATGCAGCAAGTCCATCTTCACCGTGAGTCATGAGATGATGGTATGCTTTGCTCTCTAATTTGCCTCTAATTGTAGGTAAGTTTGGTGCACATTCTTCGCATATAAGTCGTCAGCAAGTTTTAGGAAATGAAAGTGTTGATCAGCGGAGGTCTGCGCTGCGCTGATCCAATTCGCCCACAATGGCATACACATTGTAGCTGACTTTTTGTGTACTAGGCTCAAAAGCATAACTGTTGGAAAGCAGTGTCAAACCCAACGCAACACCTGTTATTTTCGTAAACCCCATGTTTTCGTCAACCCTCCAGACCAGACTTTAACGTAAAATCTCTAATGCACTCGATACGCGCTATGACAAGCCACACATTGCTGAGTCACTTTGCCCAAATCACCCAACGCAGGTTTCACATCACCCGTAGCGCCTACATCCACCACACTCACTGCAAATTGGCTAGCGGCTTTATGCATGGCTGTGCCAATTTCCTGCATTTCTTTGGGCATCATCTGCGCCATGTGCGACGCGCCGTGATTATCCAGTGACGACAAACCCAAACGCTTTTCAGCTACATTTGCCGCTTTGTCATATTCAGCCGCCGCCATAAAAGCTTGAATCTCACTAATCGCTAGCAAATGATCACGCATATTCGTCAGCATGTGTTGCTGCATCATCTCGGGAAAATCCACTTTCTGGCGTTTGTCATCCTCAGCAAAACTAGCTGGAGCAAGGAGTGCTAATAAGAGTAAAAGCTTTAAATTCAGTTTCATAGCCATCATTTTGAGTAGTTGTAAAACCTGCAGCTTGCCAGCTTGATGAGGTTACTGACATGATAGCGATCATGTTGAGTCCATTCTTTATAGCTTTACAAAACTTTGCCGATGCTAAAGAGCGTAAACTGGCTGAAGGTCAGGTACTATTCCAACAAGGAGATAAAGTCGAGGCTTTATTCTTGGTGGTAGGTGGGGAAATACGCCTAATTCGTTATCAAGCCGATGGCAGCAGCATTACCCTGCAACGTACTCAAGCAGGCTGTGTATTGGCCGAAGCATCTTTGTATTCTAATTACTACCATTGTCATGCGCTGGCACAGCAACTCACAACAGTTTATGTGCTACCCAAAACTACAGTACTGCAGCACTTACAAACTGATCCGGAACTCGCCCAGCATTGGAGCAGTTATTTAGCCCGTGAAGTACAGCAAGCACGGTTTCGCAGTGAGTTATTATCCTTAAAAACGGTTGCTGCCCGTTTGGATGCTTGGCTAAATTGGCAGGGACAAACCTTGCCTGCTAAAGGTGAGTGGAAAACTTTAGCGGAGCAGTTAGGAGTAAGTGCCGAGGCTTTGTATCGGGAGCTGGCTAGGCGAGTTTAGTTTGGAGTGGATGCGGTATTAAGTTTGGTAGTTTGCTCCCACTGCAACAACCACTGTTTTCTTTCCAAACCGCCCGCATAACCTGTTAATTGCTGCTGGCTCCCCAAAACCCGATGGCAGGGAATAACAATGCTTAAAGGATTTTTCCCCACCGCAGCGCCCACGGCGCGTACCGCTTTGGGTTGATTGAGCTGCTTAGCAATATCGCCATAACTACAAGTCAAACCATAATCAATGCCTTGTAAAGCTTGCCAAACGCGTTCTTGAAACTCAGTACCTTGCGGTGCTAAAGGCAAATCAAATGTCTGTAATTCACCCGCAAAATAAGCTAATAGCTGTTGTTTAGCCGCGCATAACAGTTCGGTTTCCTGATGAATCCAAGTGTCTTGAATCCCTTCAAAATGACGTTGCTTATTAAACCAAACACCTGCTAAACCTTGCTCATCACCTGCCACAATAGTGAGTCCTAAAGTGGTTTCAAGTTCAATTACGTGCATGCGCCATTCCTCCAAATATACATCACTGCGTAGCTGCGCCACGGTTTCCACGGTTGCGCTATTGTTTCGGCTTGTTTTGCGGTCGAAACCTTGAGTAGTTTTTTAATCCAATAATCATCGCCCAAAAACGCATCCGGCCAGCGCAAAGTGCGCATCGTAATATAGCTCGCAGTCCACGAGCCAATGCCTTTGAGATTAATCAGTTGTTGATAGGTTGTTTGATAATTGGCACTAGTGTCGAGCACCAAATCGCCTTGCACAATGAGTGTGGCAATATTGCGTAGAATTTCGACTTTACGTGGCTGAATTTTATAAGCACTAAAGATTGCGTCGCTGATTTTGAGAAAATCCTGAGCTAACGGAAAGCGCTGATAGAGTTCAGGATAAGGTGTTGCCAGTTTACAAACGGCTAATTCAGCAATACGCCCCACCAGCGTCAACGCGGCTTTCACCGTTACCACTTGTCCCATCACTGCACGCACCGCAATTTCAAAACCATCCCATGCACCCGGCACGCGCAAGCCTGTTGCAGGATTGGCTAATTCTCCCAAAGCTTGATGAATCGTATCCGGTTCGCAATCTAAATCACATAGTGAGCGCGCTCTTGCAATCACCTGCGGAATCACGGCTTCCAAACTATCTGAAATCGTAAGTTGTAAGGTATGTTGTTTTGGATCAGGGCTAAGGCTAATCCAGCCTTCATGCAATTTGCCACGTGCATCGAGTAAAGCTACGGTACGTGAATAGCTTTGCTCATGCACCCTTTCCACACCTTTAATGCAGCGCGTTTTGAAGTAGCTGAGTAAATGCGTCCAATCTAACGGGGGGCGATAGGCTAGTTTAAACAGCATTGCAGCTACTGGTGGGACGGAGTTACGTCGCCAATTGCTAGGCGTGAGTTGGTAATAAGTTTTGAAATGTTGATAAAACTGCGTGGTGCTACCAAAACCTGCATAAATCGCTATTTTATTCACTGGCAAGTGGGTATCGGTTAACAGTGTTTTTGCCATTAATAAGCGGTGGGTGCGCAAATAATGACTGGGCGTCACACCAAAAGCTTGCTGAAATAATCTGCGCAAATGTCGTTCACTCACTCCTAAACGCTGTGCCAAATGAATGGTGTCTTGTACTTGTACCTGCTTGATTAATTGGGCCGCTTGATGCGCTAAAGTCTGCGTTGCATCCATTTGCGACAAACCGGGTGCTTGCTCAGGTCGACAGCGCAAACACGGGCGAAAACCTTGCGCTTCTGCTAAGGCAGCCGAATTGAAAAATAAGCAATGCGCTTGCCTCGGGGTTTTCACCCGACAAATTGGCCGACAATAAATTCCTGTACTGGTCACACCCACGAAAAAACGCCCATCAAAGCGGGCATCACGACTAACTAGGGCTTGGTAATAATCTTCAATATCCATAAGCCAAGTATACGAATTAATGCCTGTCTCAGTGTCCGGTTTACGGACTTGATGATCCTAAGTAATAGAGCTTGGCGTCAGTATTTATATCCTAAGAGGTAAGTCAGCTAGCCCTTCAGGTAGCTAATCTTTTTGACACTATTTGCATAATATCAATGCTCCAAATCAAGTTAGCGCGAAAGATTGGTAGCCGGAGTCAGGCTAAGTGAAAATTATCTGATCTAAGTCAAAGTAAATTCACCAAAGTTAAGCTCCTTAAATTAGGTTACTTAAATAGATTCCCTGAGTTAGAGCATACGGACTCGTTGGGGAAAGCCGTTAGGAGCACATATGATTTCACAAGAAGTTGTGGATCTCTCTCGCTTGCAGTTTGCTTTAACTGCCCTTTATCACTTTCTATTCGTTCCTTTGACATTGGGGATGACCTTCCTGCTAGCGATTATGGAATCAGTCTATGTCATGACTGGCAAGCAGGTTTATAAAGACATGGTTCAATTTTGGGGCAAGTTATTCATGATTAACTTTGCTTTAGGTGTCACTACAGGCTTGACCATGGAGTTTCAATTTGGCACTAACTGGGCTTATTACTCGCATTATGTCGGTGATGTATTTGGTGCTCCTTTAGCGATAGAAGGGCTAATGGCCTTTTTTCTTGAATCCACGTTTGTTGGCTTATTTGTCTTTGGTTGGGATCGCCTAAGTAAAGTGCAACATTTAGTCGTCACTTGGTTGATGGCACTGGGTACAAATCTTTCTGCGTTGTGGATTTTGATTGCTAATGGTTGGATGCAAAATCCTATTGGTGCTGAGTTCAGTTATGAAACCATGCGTATGGAAATGGTAAATTTTGGTGAGGTGTTATTTAACCCAGTAGCACAAGTCAAATTTGTTCATACCGTAGCAGCAGGCTATGTCACTGGCTCCATGTTTGTGCTGGGTATCAGTGCTTGGTATTTATTAAAAAAACGGGATGTGGGTTTTGCTAAACGTTCGTTTGCTATTGCAGCGGGTTTTGGCATGGCTTCTATTTTGTCAGTCATCTTATTAGGTGATGAAAGCGGCTATGAAGCCGGTGAGGTACAAAAAATGAAGCTCGCTGTCATCGAAGCTGAGTGGCACACGGAGCCACCTCCCGCAGGTTTCAATATTCTAGCTATGCCTGACCAAGAAAAAGGAGAAAACAGTTACGCTTTAAAAATCCCTTACGCTTTAGGCATTATTGCCACGCGCTCTTTAAGCGAACCGGTTAAAGGTATTCATGATTTAGTAGCTGAAAACGAACAGCGTATCCGGCAAGGTAAAGCGGCTTACGGCTTATTCCAAAAGCTGCGCCAAGGTACAGCGACAGAGGCGGACAAACAAGCATTTGAACAAATCAAAGGCGATTTGGGCTATGGATTGTTACTGCTGCAATACACCCCTCATGTCATTGATGCGACTGAGGAGCAAATTAAGTTAGCCGCTAAAGGTACAGTACCGCCCGTTGCTCCTTTATTTTGGGCTTTTCGTATCATGGTGGCAGCAGGCTTTACAATGTTAGTCGTATTTGCACTCTCTTTTTATTTTACGGCCAAACGTACCGCTTGGAATAAGCGCTGGTTATTACGTTTAGCTTTATTCAGTATTCCTTTGCCATGGATTGCTGTAGAGACCGGCTGGTTTGTCGCGGAATATGGTCGCCAGCCTTGGGCAATTGGTGAGATTTTGCCAACTTTCATGGGTACTTCAACCTTAAGTACGGGTGACTTGATGGGAAGTATTTTCGGTTTTGTCACTCTGTATACGGTGCTGTTAGTGATTGAGCTGTATTTAATGATTAAGTTTGCTCGCCTTGGTCCAAGTAGCTTACATACTGGGCGTTACCATTTTGAAAAGCAAGCAGGTGGTGGTGGGCATGTTGCTCACGCTTATGCGCAAAAACTTAATGATCGCGTTTAAGGAGAGCCTGCATGTTATTCGATTATGAAAGTTTAAAACTGATTTGGTGGGTATTGGTTGGCATCTTATTTATTGGCTTTGCACTCACCGACGGGTTTGATATGGGAATTGGCGCTTTATTGCGGGTGGTCGGGAAAACTGACGAAGAGCGCCGTGTAGCGATTAATACGATTGCGCCCCATTGGGATGGCAATCAAGTGTGGTTAATTTTGGCTGCAGGGGCGATTTTTGCAGCTTGGCCAATTACCTTCGGTGCGGCCTTTTCCTCATTTTATTGGGCGATGGTTTTGACCTTATTTTCACTGTTTTTCCGGCCGGTTGGCTTCGATTATCGCTCTAAACTGGCCAATCCGGCTTGGCGTAATATGTGGGATTGGGGTTTAGTCATTTCCGGTATAGTGCCGCCTTTGGTCATTGGAGTAGCCTTTGGTAATCTGCTCTTAGGTGTACCATTTGCGTTTGACGACTATATGCGTTTAACCAGCCGTGGCTCCTTCTTTGCTTTGTTCCACCCGTTTGCGATTTTGGTAGGGTTGGTGAGCTTATTGATGTTCATGATGCAGGGTGCAACTTATTTGATGTTGCGTACCGATGAGGTAGTGTATCAGCGTGCACAAAAAATGGCAGGCTTAACCGCATTAGGGGTGATCGCTAGCTTTGCCTTAGCGGGTGTATGGTTGTGGCTAGGCGTGAAAGGTTATGTGATCACTGAAATGCCACCGAAAGATGCGTTGCCAAACCCGTTGACAAAGGCGGTGATGCCACTGGAGGGGGCTTGGCTTGCGAATTACACAACCTATCCTTGGGCATTGCTGGCTCCCGCTTTAGGCTTTTTGGGTGCTTTCGGGGCTTTCGTGATGGCGCGGGCGGGACGAGCAGCTTTGGCCTTTGCATTTAGTTCCTTGAGTTTAATTGGGATTATCCTCACCGCTGGTGCGTCGCTTTTCCCATTTGTCATGCCATCTAGTCTGAATCCGAATCATAGCTTGACCATTTGGGACTCAGCATCGAGTCATCTGACTTTGAATATTATGCTATGGGCAGCTTTGATCTTTGTACCGCTAATCTTGATTTATACCTTATGGTGTTATCGCATGCTCTGGGGCAAGATTACCCTCGGCTTTATCCGTTCCAATGACCATACCGCTTATTAAAGGAGCTGCAGCATGTGGTATTTCGCGTGGATTTTAGGCGTATTACTTGCTAGTTCGTTTGGCATTATTAATGTCATGTGGCTAGAGTTGAATGGACTGGATGCGGATGAGTAAGCACATTCTGTAGGTGTCAAAGGGATAGAGGTACGCTATTTCTTTGATTTCTGACTGATTAAAACTATATGACTGCAGTCGCTCCACCGCCTGAGCACAGCCAGCATTTAAAAGCTTGGGCAAGTTATGCGGGTATCTGGCCGAAACTAGCTGTTGGGTTTGGCGTATTAGCGGGTATATTGCTGATTGCCCAAGCTTGGTGGTTGGCGAGTATTCTTAATGCTGTGTTATTTGAGCAAGCTCAGTTGGCGGATCTACTGACTTGGTTCGCCAGCTTATTATTAATTTTCTGCTTACGCGCCGCTTTTACTTGGGCAGTTGATCAAGCGGCTTTCCAAGGCGCACTGCAAGTCAAACTCCAAGTGCGTGAATTGCTTTATAGCAAGGTGCAAAGCTTAGGACCTGCTTGGTTGAGCGAGGAACGTAGCGGAGCCGTGATGAGCACACTAAGCGATGGGGTTGAGCAGCTTGAAGCTTATTATGCGCGCTATTTACCGGCGATGCAGTTGAGTGTGTATATACCCTTATTAATCTTATTGGTGGTATTCAGTCAAGATCGTATTTCTGGCTTGGTGCTAATGCTCACTGCTCCCTTGATTCCCTTATTTATGATGCTGATTGGCAAGGGAGCAGAGCAGCGTAATCAGCGGCAATGGCAGCAATTGTCGCGCATGAGTGCACATTTTCTGGATGTGATTCAAGGCTTAAGTACCTTAAAGTTATTTAATGCCAGCCGTCGTGAAGCACAAGCGATTGGTGAGGTGTCGGAGCAGTATCGGCAAAGCACGATGTCAGTCTTGCGCGTGGCTTTTTTATCTTCCTTTACCCTCGAGTTTTTTGCCAGCGTGAGTATTGCGGTGGTAGCAGTCTTAATTGGTTTTCGTTTGTATTGGGGGGAAATGACATTCTTTGCAGGTTTTTTGGTGTTATTGCTAGCCCCTGAGTTTTATCTGCCGCTGCGCCAGTTGGGGGCGCAATATCATGCACGTATGCAAGCTTTGGGAGTGGTCGCTAGTCTTTTGGATATTCTCGAAGTTCCTACCACTACCCCACCACAGGCAATGGCAGCATGGGCAGGATTACACGAGCAAACTATCCAATTACGCCATATTGACTTCTCTTACCCCGATGGACGGCTAGCTTTACGGGATTTCAGTTTGAATATTGCGGCTAAACAAAGCCTTGCTTTGGTCGGGGCAAGTGGAGCTGGTAAAAGCACAGTCTTGCAATTACTGTTGAAGTTTATAGAGCCACAAGCTGGAGAGATTCTGGTGGGTGCAACTCCTTTGCAACAGATTGCACGGCAAGTTTGGCATAGGCAAATTGCATGGCTACCGCAGCGTGCCCAAGTGTTTGCACTGAGTGTGGCAGATAATATCCGTTTGGGTAGTCCAGCCAGCTTAGAGGCCATTAAACAAGCCGCTAAAGCAGCACAAGCACAGGCGTTTATTGAGCAATTACCCCACGCTTATAACACACTGTTGGGCGAAGCAGGGCAGGGTTTATCAGGTGGACAACAGCAACGTATTGCACTGGCGCGTGTGTTTCTGAAAGCAGCACCCTTAATCATTCTCGATGAAGCTACCGCGCATTTAGATCGAGAAACAGAAACGCTAATTCAAGAGGCCATCCAGCAACTCAAAGGTCAGCACACGATTGTTATGATTGCGCATCGCCTTGCAACGATTCAAAGCGCAGATTGTATTGCTTTTATGCAAGAGGGGCAGGTATTGGCTTATGGCACTCATGCTGAACTTTTGCAAAGCTGTGTACCCTATCAAACGATGGTCAAAGCCTATCAAGAGCAAGGCTTATGAGCGTATTGTGGCGGCTTTTAGGTGTATACCGACCGTATACAGCGTGGATGCTGCTTGGCATGTTATTAGCTTTGATTACGGTCCTAGCCAATGTTGGCTTGCTGGCCCTAGCTGGTTGGTTTATTAGCTCGATGGCTTTGGCAGGTGCTGCTCAAGTCAGTATGAATTACTTTACACCCGGTGCTTTAATTCGTGGTGCAGCAATTGCACGTACCGCAGGACGCTACGGTGAGCGTTTGGTGACACACGAAGCAACCTTTCGCTTATTAGCCCAGTTGCGTGTGTGGTTTTATGAAAAACTCGAACCACTGGCGCCCGCCATCTTGCAATACTACCGCAGTGGCGATCTGGTGAGTCGGATTCGTGCGGATATTGATACCTTGAATAATCTTTATCTGCGCATCCTTGTACCGATTGGGGTGGCGCTGCTGGCCAGTCTGATTTTAGTAGCTGCTCTGGCTTATTATCATCCGCTTTTGGCCTTAGTAGAATTGAGTTTACTCTTGCTAGCTGGTGTATTGATCCCGTGGTTATTGCATCGGCTCAATCAAAGTACCAGTGCTCAATGGGTTCAAAGTTCAGCCGATTTACGTAGCCAATTAATCAGCGATCTGCAAGGCATGGGTGAGTTATTAGTCTATGGGGCTGCTGACTCTCAGGCATTCCAATTCAACCAACGTGCTAAACAATTAGCGAAGCAACAACAAACTCTCACTCGCCTCAATAGTTTGCTACAGACAGCTTTGAGTTTGTGCGCAAATTTGGCGCTGTGGTTGATATTATTAATGGCGATTCCGCTGGTACAGCAACAAAGTTTAGTTCCTGCACATTTAGCCATGCTGAGTTTATTAGCGCTTGCGAGTTTTGAAGCGCTAGCACCCTTGCCGCTCGCTTGGCAAAGTTGGGGGGAAACCTTGGCAGCCGCAAACCGTATTTTTGCCTTGAGCGATCAGCAGCCCGTAGTACAAGAACCTATTCAGCCACTCGTTCTGCAAGAGCCTATTACCATCCGTTGCGAGAAATTGGGGTTTCGTTATCAAGACCAGCATCCTTGGATATTGAATGACCTGAATTTCAGCCTTGCGCCCCGCCAAAAGCTAGTGGTAGAGGGGGCGAGTGGCTGTGGCAAAAGTACGCTCTTGAGTTTATTGCTGCGCTTTCGCGAACTTAGCAGCGGCAATTTATTTTTGAATGAGCACCCTATTCAAGCTTACTCGGGAGAATCCCTAAGGGGTCATTTTGCGGTAGCTGAACAGCACGCACAGGTATTTAATACCACAATTTTAGATAATCTTTTACTCGCTAATCCGCAGGCTAGCTCAGCCCAGATTGAGGCAGCTTGCCGCGCTGTGTTATTGCACGATTTTATTCAGCAGCAGCCGGAAGCCTATCAAACTTGGGTAGGCGAAACAGGTGTGCGTCTTTCAGGAGGACAATTGCGGCGTTTAACCTTAGCACGAGCTTTGTTAAAACCAGCTAGCTTTCTCATTCTAGATGAGCCAACCGAAAGCTTAGACCCTGAAACGGCTTTCAGGGTAATGCGCAATATCCTAGCTTGGGTGGAGAAAAAAGAACAAGGTTTAATTGTGATTACACATCAGCGCTTAGGGATCAAAGATAGGGATTGGCAGGTACTAAGCCTGCCTTGAAGACTGATAACAATAAATTAACCTCCACACCATACAATACTGTCGTGAGTGTTTTAGCGTGTGGAGGGTTTATAAATAAGGTGGCGTACAAGCACTCACAATCACGCAATCGGTTTTACCAATATTACGGAAACGATGTGGTTGACGGCTATCAAACAAATAAGCATCCCCTGCTTTAAGAATGGTTTTACGTTCACCCACTGTGAGTTCAATCGTACCCTCCAGCACAATGCCGCCTTCTTCCGATTCATGTTGCAACATGCTGCGCCCCGTATCCGCCCCGGGAGTGTAACGCTCATGGAGAATCTGTAAATTGTGATAGCGCATATCACCCACTTGTCGATAATGCACAGCACCTTGGGTGATCGGTATCAACTCTTCTTCTTTAAAGAAAATTTTGTATTCAGCGGGTGTTTCGAGGGCAAAAAACTCGGTGAGTGACAGTGGAATCACCTCTAGTACTTTTTTGAGAGAGGCAACTGAAGGACTACTCTGATTATTTTCTATGACTGAGATCGCAGCATTGGTCATGCCAGCACGTTTAGCTAATTCGCGTTGCGATAAACCGGCCGCTTGGCGGACATAACGTAAACGTGCCCCTAAATCAAAGTCATCCAAAGTGGTTCTTTCCTTTTCAATGAATATTGTTAATTGCTTTACTTAAAGTTCAATGAAGTATAGCAAGCTACTTGCGAACTTGTCTTAGTTGTGCGATAAATAAATTTAACATTTTTAAGAAAATCGTCAATTTTATT
>AATN01000258.1_pt1 | contig 12515 bp, 14 predicted proteins | sample 270648 | NCBI WGS metagenome assembly AATN01 (sample SAMN02954269, study PRJNA17659) | bioreactor sludge metagenome | biome: terrestrial; feature: bioreactor; material: sludge; isolation source: Enhanced Biological Phosphorus Removal (EBPR) bioreactor sludge | place: Australia: Brisbane, Queensland
CGACTGCATGCCCCAAAGCATCAAAGATCAAACCATAAGCCACTGCATGGACTAAACCGCCTGCAACCGTGCCTATCCCCGGAAAAGCCTTCAAGCCGTTCCCTGCCACTGCCAAAATTAATGGAATACTTTTTTTCATTTGGTTTTGGCTAAAGTCAAGGAACTGATCAATATCAATTTGCTTAACCGGTACATCATACAGCTTGCATAATTCTTGAATCATGCGTGTGCCAATCACGCCTTGAATAATAATATCTGTCCCCGGACTAATCGCTGCTAAAGCACCAATCACGGCATTCCGCGTACCAGTGCGCACAATTTTTTCTGCTTGTTCGCGCCGGAAACTAGCTCGGCTTTCATCTAATTTGGTTTGGACTAAGCTGAAAACACTCGCATCACGCAAATTTTCTAGCCATTCGATGCGGTTATCAATTTCCGTTTGTAAAGTTTCAGAGAGCGCGCTGACATCGGTCTTACGCTGGCGCTGAATCGTTTCTTCCCGCCCATCGGGATAGACCCGAATAACTTCTTCGATCCCCCCCGATTGAATAAACACAACTTGAGGAGACTGCTGATTGGCCGTATTAGTACCAAAGCGACTTTGAATACGTTCTTTAAGTTGTTGTTTTTCTTCGGGTGTATACAGATCACTTTTATTGAAGGCGATAATCAAGGGCTTACCGAAAGTATAGAGTTCTTGAATATCTTCAAATTGACTGCGGCTCAAATCGGAGTCAACGACATAAACGACAATTTGTGCACGCACGGCTTCATCTCGTGCTAATTCGTCCAAGGAGCCTTCAGCTTCATTCCGCCCCGGTAAATCGGTGAGGAGTAAGCGATCACCGGAGCTGGTTTGCCACAAATATTCATGAATCTCGCGGGTCGAACCGCCACGCAAACTAATTTCGACGCCCGCACTGGGAAGTAGGGTTTGAATAATCGAAGATTTACCCGTGCTCACATCGCCAAAGAAAGCGATATTAATTTGCCCTGTCTCTTTGCGTGCATTTAAGCGCTCTAATTCTTCGCGGAATGGAGTGATATCCATGCCCGCTGCTTCAATCTGCTTGAGTTCGGCTTCAACTTGTTCAACAGTCGGGGGTGTGGCAGGTCGCTGAAAATTAGGGCTGACTCGACGGCTACCCCACACCAGTTTAAGCGCTAAGCCCAGTCCCGCCAGCAGCACTAAAGCAATCAAGCTCACATATAGATAAAACAAGCCACTCGGGAGTTGCTGTAGACGATCCCAAAGATTCAATGCACTTTCGGTAGCATAAAATAAAAACAGCAAAAACAGGCAAGTGCCGAACAGAATCGCCCCTGCGAGAAGCCAACGAAGATTTTTAGAAATTTTCATAAAGAAGTCAGTTGGTTTTTCATAAGCCTATCTTAGCACGCTTTAGAACAGTGCTTGAATGGATGGCTGCAAACTTGGCTCTTTATTCCGCGTAGTAGCCTGCGTATAGTGCAGCAGATCAAGCTAATTCACCCGAAACATTGAGTGCGCTCATGAATCTAAGCCCTAGTTTACTGGCACGTATTTTTATTCCTTTTGCCTTAGGTTATTTTCTTTCTTATTTATATCGAGTGGTGAATACCATTATTGCTGGTGATTTATCCAAGGATGTCCAGATTGATGCAGGGCAACTCGGTTTACTCACAAGTACTTATTTAATCACCTTTGCTGCGGTGCAATTACCTTTAGGCATTCTATTGGATCGTTATGGCCCGAGGAAGATTGAGGCCGTATTACTCCTATTTGCAGCGGCAGGAGCCATAGTCTTTGCATTGGCGCAGTCTTTAGGCTGGCTAATGCTGGGGCGCGCGCTAATCGGTTTTGGGGTATCAGCGTGCTTGATGGCAGCTTTTAAAGCTTTCGTACAGTGGTTTCCAAAAGAAAAATTGCCACTGGTCAATGGCTTGCAATTTACTGCGGGTGGCTTCGGGATTTTGGCGGCCTCTATTCCAGTGGAGTATGCCTTAAACTTTACTGATTGGCGTGGTGTGTTCATGGGGTTAGCGCTGCTGACCTTGGTGGTGAGTTTGCTAGTCTTTTTCGTAGTGCCGGATAAACCCATGCCTGCTCATCAAGCCAGTTTAAAAGAGCATATAAGCGGCATTTTGCATATTTTTACCTCGCGCCAGTTTTGGGGGATTTCACCGTGGGCGGTCTCAACCCAAGCGAGTTTTCTCTCGATTATGAGCTTGTGGGCGGGGCCGTGGTTAAGGGATGTTGCGGGCTTAGAACGTGCAGCCATAGCGCCGGTACTTTCATGGCTAGCGGTAGGGGTAATTGGTGGTTACTTCTTTTTAGGAGTGATTGCTGAGCGCTTAGGTCGCTATGGTTTCTCAACTCTATACGTGGCGAGCATTGGCTTAGTTATGTTCATTTTGGTACAAATGGCTTTAATTTTTGAATGGACTAGTCTTTCCACTCTGTGGTGGATTTTGTTTGGCTTTTTTGGAACAACGGGGGTGCTAGCCTACGCTTATTTATCCCAACAATTCGCACCTGAACTAGCCGGACGAGTGAATACAGCCTTGAATTTACTCGTTTTCGTCTTCGCTTTTATTGCACAATGGGGAATTGGGGTAGTCATCAACTGGTATTCGGCCGGAGAGACCGATCATTATAATCCACTTGGTTATCAAATTGCCTTTAGTATTGCGTTGGTAATACAAGTGCTGACGATGCTTTGGTATTTTTGGCAGGCTAGGCAGCTATCAAGGCTTACAGATCTAAAGTATTAAGGTGCTCAAGAATTTTTATCATAGTAGCTTTTCCATATTTCACATTCTTATGCCAATAATCAGTCGATAAATCTTCTTTGTCATAAGGATTTAGATATTCTACTTTTGTGAAATAAGCTGTAGCAAGAGTTTCTTCAGGTTGCCCAATAATAGTTAGATTAGGATAATTCAAAATTTTACTCTGTGCTTTGATAAATAATTGCTCAAGTCCATCTGCATATTGTAAGTAAGGCCTATATTTTTTAGGATGATGTTCTAAGGCAAGAATAGAGGTTCTTGGAGTAATCGAAACAATAATTGGCTTCTCAGTATAGACGCGAATATGCTTTATGTACTGCATAATGGGTGATTGCTCAATAGATGTTTCAATAGCAGCTTCTAAACAGGCTTCAGAAAAAAAGGTACTCTCCAGATGATCAGCAGACATTAGCTCACAAGTTCCAGATAAAGCAATAAAATGATGGTCTAGGCTTTGAAAAATAAAACAATCATAATCTTCTAAGTTAATACTGACCAAGCCATTAGCGGATAATTTAAAATACTCCTCTAACTTGCTATTCGATATAGCTGTAATAGTGTTTGGTTGAAACTCAGCTTCAAATAGAGATACATTAGGCCCCGTAAAAAATGTTGCATTAAATTCTGGATAAAACGGTGCTAAACGTTTATACCAAGCTGTATGTAAAGAACCCAAATGAGAAGTTCCAATAAAACAAAGATTTTTCATAAGCTATTTTTTGAACGCTTCTAAGAGTGCATCTTCACAAATTTCATCAGATGTTTTTTGAGTAGAAGCTTTGAGATTATTAGGTAAGTTATTTTCAGGAGTCACGGGAGTAGATGCTGAATTGGATTTGCCAAAAACTCGCTCTTGACAATTAAAGAAAGCGTTCATCACAAAGTTAACACCTTGTGGTTGTACATTGCGTAGGTTTTCTGCGTAGAAAACACCTCTAAATGGGAAAGCAGAAATAATCTCATACGAGGGGAAATAATCCGTATCAGCGCGAGATGCTTTCAATTCACCAGCAACAGCACGTAGAATCGACTTGGAGTGGATAGTTGCGGTCACCACATGCTCTCCAGAGGCTGTTGCAGTGAGAGGAACTGGTGAAACAGTCAATAGAAAACGCATTTTAGGATTAAGAATTTTAAGCGTATCTAAAACTTCATTTAAAGCCGTATAGGTTTCTAGAAAGTTGTAGTTCTTAAACTGGTGTAAATTAGGGTCAAAATCACCCGCTAGGGTACCGGGGCACATTGGATAGACATACTGTTCTTTGTTATTAATCCATGCTTCCGTTAAACCTAAAGTAAAAATAAACAAGTCGGTTTTTTGCAATGAGCGTTTAATCGCTTTTAGGGTGCTTTGACGTGATTTCAGCGCCTCATTCATTGACTTAAATCCATTAGGTTCTATATTTGGGCGGAATAAGTCATAGTAACGCTGGTTAGGATTTTTCCAGATTTCTTCAGGGGGTTCTATCTTCTCTAAACTCCAATCAAGCCATTGTTTTAACAAAGCTACTGTATAAATGTTGCCAGTACGAAAAGTAAAAATGCCATAATTAAAAAGCGTACATTTTTCTTTGTTTGCTCTCATAAGTAATGGAGCAGGTTCACTGTCATGCCAGTTATAACCACGAGCTTTTAAAGCACGACCAATATGTTGAGCGAAGCATGACCCAGCCGTAGCAATTAAATGATCTTTTTTTATTTCAAACTGTGGAGTCCATAGGCCATTAATTTCTCGAGGTCTACGATTAGCCACTGCTTTTTTCCAAAAGGCATGATCAGGTAGAGAGGTATAAGGATTTACTACAGTCATTTCTACATACAATACAAAAACCTAAAGGCCAGTGAGTTTAACATGCTAATTTTTTAAAACTAAGCAATAAAAACCAGAGAGTGTTATATTGACATTTCAACGAGTCCAAATCAAGACTGAGATAAAGTCAAAAACACCTAGAAAGTTTTGCACCTTCTTTTCAAACTGTAAAAAGACGCATCGATAGTCTTTCACCTTCTCCAAAAGCACTTGATCACGTAAGGAATAAGGGTATCGATGCCTTGCTTTTTCAACTAATCCACAAGGGCTTTAGAGTAATAGCCTTTATCAGCTAAGAGTCGTTGCAGTAGAGTAAACATGACCCATACCTGTGCTTAATTCAGAAAGTGACGATCACGTTCTGGATTGACTACACAAATGAGCGGATGGGGATGTGGAAGTTTGTTCAACAACAACCATGGTTCATTTTTTAACGAGCAGCAATTCATCCCTGCTCCTTGAAATCACCTAGATTAGGTTAACCCTACCGGATATACAAAATGTCCTAAGTTTAAGGTGCTCAAGAATTTTTATCACAGTAGCTTTTCCATATTTCACATTCTTATGCCAATAATCAGTCGATAAATCTTCTTTATCATGAGGCTTTATATATTCTATTTTTGTGAAATAAACCGTAGCAAGAGTTTCTTCAGGTTGCCCAATAATAGGTATTTGTTCAAAACTTAGCTTTTCAAGCCCAGCGATACCAGTCATCAATCCCTAAGGTTCTGCCCCAAATATCAATCAATTCGCGGTCTAAAGTCTCATCGAAAATCTGATTCATACAAGCATCTAGCAGCAAAGTCGCTGCAGCCTCCATGCCGACCGTTTGATAGGGGGCGAAAATATCAGGGATTTCAAATAAGTTAGCCACCATCAGAGCTTGAGCCGCATTCATCACCTGATTAGCACGCAGCAAAGTACGCGGGAACATATCCGGCGTCATTTGTAAGCAACCAATATGCTCAACCACCTGATTGATCAAGGATTGGCGCTGCGTGGCGTGCAGTTCCTCATAATCACGATGCAGGGCAATATCAATCAGCATCCCCACTGGCATGGAACGTAATTGGGTTAAAACACCACCTATCACATGTTCACTAAAATTTTCCCGCTGACTAATCGGAATTTGTGGATGCATGTCTAGCAGTTCTTTTTTAACGGGGGCTAAAGCGGCTGGCTCGGGTTTGAGATTAGCACGCTCCGTTTCGGGCATTTGAAATTGATGCAGAACGAAAGCCGCTTGCCAAGCAATCAGATAATTATTTTCATCGCTCGGTAGGCGTAGCACGATTTCATGTCGTTCACGGCCTTCGCGCCCCGCGATTTTGACGCTGGAAGAAATGGGTAATTGATAATCGTAAACAATATCGAAGCCTGCACCGCTCAGTGCTGTGGCTTTATCTAATAGGGTTTGAGTACTTTTGGGGTAAGCCGTCATGATTGATCCAGTAGGTTGCTCTCGATTTAAAACCAAGAGCAGCTCGCTTTGCGAATAAAATTAACGAGTAATAATCGTACCCATGCCTTGATCGGTAAGCAGTTCCAATAACAGCGCATGCTCGACCCGACCATCAATAATACAAGCATTATTGGCCCCACCGCGAATCGCATCAATCGCACAGTTGAGTTTGGGTAACATCCCACCGTGAATAGTGCCATCATCCATTAAGCGACGAATATCTTCTTGGGATAAGGAAGTGAGTAATTTGCCTTGTTTATCTAGGACACCGGGGATATTGGTGAGGAGCAGTAAGCGTTCAGCACCTAAAACTTCGGCAATTTTACCTGCGACCAAATCAGCATTGATATTATAAGTTGTGCCATCTAAACCGACCCCAATCGGTGCGACTACAGGAATAAAGCGATCTTCATCTAGGAGACGCAAGAAACGTGAATTGATTTTAGTGACTTCACCGACATGACCTAAATCTACCTCTTCCAATTCGCCTTGGGCATTTTTGGTTTTCATCGCCATTTTTTCAGCGATGATGGTGTGACCGTCTTTACCCGTTAAACCGACTGCACGGCCACCGGCTTGGTTGATCATGTTCACAATTTGCTTATTCACTAAGCCACCGAGCACCATCTCTACCACATCCATGGTTTCAGCATCGGTGACTCGCATGCCTTCGATGAACTTACTTTCTTTACCTAAGCGATTGAGCATCTCACCAATTTGTGGGCCGCCGCCGTGTACCACAACCGGATTAATACCAATTTGCTTTAACAGCACAATATCACGCGCAAAGCCAAGCTGAAGTTTCTCTTCAGTCATAGCGTTGCCGCCGTATTTCACCACAATGGTTTTACCCGCATAGCGCTGAATATAAGGCAAAGCCTCGACGAGAATTTTTGCTGTATCGTGAGCATCATGTGCCATAGCGAAACTGTCCTAGGTCAAGCTGAAATGGCCGCAAGTATAGCGATTTTGTAAGCCTTGGAAAATTAATCTTCACGCCTAATCCTGCTATATTGCTCCTAAGACTTACAAGGGATCAGACATGGATTACGAAATTATTATCGCGGGCGGTGGCATGGTCGGTGCGGCTTTAGCTTGTTTGCTGGGTCAAGCAGGGAAACAGGTCGCGGTGTTAGAAGCAGCCGCTCCACCCGCATTCTCCGTGGATGATCCTTTCGATAATCGAGTGTCGGCTTTGAGTCGTGCTTCGCAGCGCTTATTGGAACAAGCGGGTGCTTGGGAAAGCGTCTTAAAAATGCGTGCAAGCCCGTATGAAGCTATGCAGGTCTGGGATGCGACGGGTTCTGGGATGATTCGCTTTGAAGCAGCAGCGATTGGTGAACCTGATTTAGGACATATTGTTGAGAATCGGGTTTTGCAATTAGCCTTATTAGCTACTTTAAACAACTATCCTAGTGTCGAGGTCTTGTGTCCAGCTCGTTTAAGTAGTTTTGAGCGGACTCAGCAGCAGATTCAAGTCAAGCTAGTCGACGGTCGCCAGTTAAGTGCGCAACTATTAGTGGGAGCGGATGGTGCTCAGTCAGTGGTACGTCGTTTGGCCGAGTTGCCTTATGAACTTGTAGATTATGCACAAAAGGGCGTGGTCTGTACGGCTTATACAGCCTTACCCCATCTAGAAACGGCTTGGCAGCGTTTCCAACCGACTGGGCCAGTAGCCTTTTTGCCCTTACCCGACGCGCATGCTTGTTCTATTGTCTGGACTTTGCCTACTGATCAAGCGGATGCAGCCTTGCTGTGGGATGAGGTACGCTTTCAATATGAGCTGGGTCAAGCTTTAGATTTTCGTTTAGGTGAGATTATTAGTCTGGGTGAACGCGCTGCGTTTCCTTTACGGGGTTTACATGCGCAAACTTATGTTTGTGAACGAGTTGCTTTGTTAGGTGATGCGGCACATACCATCCATCCTTTAGCAGGGCAGGGTGTCAATTTAGGTTTTAAAGATGCACAAGCTTTAGCTGAACTGATCTTAACTTATGAAAATGCTGATTATGGCTCTTTACGGTTATTGCGTCGTTATGAACGTGCACGGCGTGGTGACAATTTTTTGACGCAAAAAGCGATGGAGGGGTTTAGTCTATTGTTTGGGAATACACTTACGCCTTGGCAAATATTAAGGAATCAAGGCTTAACTACTGTTAATCAGTTATCACGACTCAAATATCAACTGGCAAAACGGGCGATGGGTTTGTAGTTGATGCTGGAGTAGTGGTAGTTAACATAGTCGGTAAAGGTGGTTTGGCTTGTTGTTCTTGGATCAACAAGCTGAGGCTTTGCACAAAATCCTGAACGTTTTTGCGTTTTGGTCGATTTTGCCAAATGTATAAAAAATTTTCACGTGTATGAAGATGCCGAAAAATCACTAAACGGGTAGTGTATAAAAAGAAGCGATAGCCTAGTACGAGTGTGGTGGCTGCTAAAATTCCAGCTAAAATATATAGAGCTAGCATGTCCTTGAGAACTGCCCAATAAAATACAAACCCTGCTAAAGCACCGATGAATAAACTATGAAATAACCACTTAATTGAGAAGGATGCTGAATAAGTAGGTGAGGGGTCAAGGACGCTGAGGGGGATCTGTGTTTCGTGTAAGCGTCCGATAGAACGCTCCCGAACTAGCAAGGACTCAGGGGCTTTGATGATAAATTCACGGCTACCAAATAATAAGTGTCGTTGTTTAAGGGTGTTGTAATTCGTTGGCGCTTGCATTGCTATGAATTTACTCTGTTAAAATGGCAATCTTTGCCTAAAGTATAAGGGGATCAAAAGAAGTCCACAGGCTTTTCCGATAGTCTGTGTGCCTAAGGTGGCTACCGTATGTGAAAAAAACGCTTAAATATTCAGCGTTTTGACTATCATTATGGTTAGCTTGGTTAGAAAATAGTCTTAAACCCCAGCAGAAAGGACTCTGTTTAAGCATAAGACTAGGAAGACAATAAGAAAAAATAGCGCTGTTGACCTGTCATGGAGTGTGAGTTATGAGAGGCGAAAAAAAGGGCATGTATTGTAGAGCATTACTGGTGGGTGCTGTATTAACTTGGCAAACACTATCTGTAGCGGCTGACCCTGCAGTTTTGGAGGAGGATGGTATCGTAAAGTTAGTGGCAACTTTGCAAAATAATCCCGCCTTCACGAACGTCTTGTGGAAAGTTTATCGCATAGATGATATGCGACATCCTGTAGAGACTATTGCGCGGCATACGGCTACTTTAAACTTACGCCCCGGCGCTTATAAAGCTGTCGCGGTGCTAAACAATAAAGAACGCAGCCGTGCTTTTCAGTTAAAATCCAAGAGTAATACCGAAGTGGTATTGTCGATGGATTAACTGATGAGAAGGAATGTGTATGCCTTTGAAAGCTGATCGCTATGCGGTCATTGGGAACCCTATTGCACATAGTAAGTCCCCCTTGATTCACCGTTTGTTTGCGGAGCAGACGCAGCAAAATCTCGCTTATCAGGCATTACTCGTGCCATTAGGTGAGTTTGAGGCAAGGGTGGGTGAGTTATTTGCACAGGGTCTACGTGGGTGTAATGTCACGATTCCATTTAAGCAAAATGCTTGGGCTGTTGCGCATGAGCGGAGTCCTTATGCGCAAATTGCTGGGGCGTTAAACACTTTAATGTTGCGCCCCGATCAAAGTATTTATGGGCATAACACGGACGGCTTAGGCATGATGCGTGATCTCTTAGTTAATAAGCAAGTCACTATTCAAGGCAAAAAGGTTTTAGTTTTGGGTGCAGGTGGAGCGGTGCGTGGCATTATTCAACCTTTACTCGAAGCACAACCGGCGCTAGTTCAGTTAGCGAATCGTACTGCTGCAACCGCGAGTGATTTAGCCTATGACTTCAAACCCTACGGTGAAATCGTGGGTGGTGGATTTGAAGCGATCAACTCTTCGTTTGATGTCATTATTAATGGCACGGCTGCGAGTTTGCAAGGTGAGCTGCCGGATATACCAAATTGTCTAACAGAAGGCGGGGTCGGCTATGACATGATGTATGGGAGCGAGCCTACTCCGTTTATGCGTTGGGCATATGAGCAACGTGCGCAGGGGGTATTTGATGGTTTGGGTATGCTCATTGAGCAAGCCGCAGAAGCGTTTGAACTATGGCGCGGTATTCGCCCTGATACTCGGCCTGTGTTTGCGGCTTTAGCTTAAGTACTTTAAATGGCACTAGGAATGAGATAGCCGTGCTCACGTAGCATGGCACATAAACGAATCAAAGGGAGGCCAATGAGTGCTGTTGGGTCGTCGCCTTGCATACGTTTAAATAAACTAATGCCTAAACCTTCTGACTTAAAACTGCCTGCACAGTTATAAGGCTGTTCGCGACATAGATAGTTTTCGATTTCAGAAGCAGCAAGCGCTCGGAATTCGACTTGAAAAGCAATAACGTCAAGTTGATAAACTTGGGTTTGACTATCGTATAAGCACAGTCCGGTGAGAAATTCGACGGTTCTACCTGAAGAGGCCTCTAACTGCGCAATAGCTTTTTCATGAGTATGGGGTTTACCCAAAATCTGCTCGCCTAAGACTGCACATTGATCTGAGCCAATAATCAAAGCATCAGTATAGTGAGTAGCAATAGCTGCGGCTTTTTGTTGAGCTAAGCGTGCTACCATCTCTTTAGCTGATTCGGTTGGCAGACGGGTTTCATCAATATCGGGTGCAGCAGTGACAAACGGTAGCTGTAAACGTTCTAATAATTCACGCCGATAAATGGAGGTAGATGCTAGGACTAGAGTTTTAGACATAGTTGATTCAATTATAGATAGCTTAAGATAGCAGGGAAACTCGCCAGCATCTTACGCGACCTAAAAAAAATCAAGCAGGTTTTGCAGCGATAGCTTGTGATTTTTCTTTACACTCCTACCCCTAGATTCATATAATCGCGCGCTTATGTCGAACAGGTTACCCATTGAAGTTAATCCTTTCCGTCTGATTGAGCAGCGCCGTAGTTTAATGGGCGTTTTGTCATTGCAGCAATTACCGCGTGTACGTGAGCTAGCAGCAGAATCAACGGATAGTGAGTTTGTGGTGGAAATGATTTTTACGCATTCTGCGAGCGGTTTGCCGCTGATTACAGGATCAGTAAAAGGTGAGCTAGTGTTAAGCTGCCAGCGTTGTTTAGAACCTGTGTTGGTGAAAGTTGATACGCAAATCAATGTTGTATTAACCACTTCCCAAGTAGATCGTGAGCCTGAAGAAGAGGGTTACGAGCTGTATATTGTCGACGATGAGCGTATTTTCGTGCGGGATTTTATAGAAGATGAAATTCTTTTAGCCTTGCCCGTAGTACCTCGGCATGAGCATTGTCAACCGGTAAAGCCACTATTTGAAGGCTCGCCTGCTGACTTGGAAGATTCGGCTGCAGAAGAAAAAGCAAATCCTTTTGCTGCTTTAAAAGACTGGAAGAAATCGGAGTAAAATTGCTATGGCAGTCCAACAAACTCGTAAATCACGTGCTAAGCGTGACATGCGTCGTGCACATGATGCATTGACCGCGCGTACTACTTCAGTAGACCAAACTTCAGGTGAAACTCATTTGCGTCATCATATGACTGCTGGTGGTTTTTATCGTGGTCGTCAAATCATTAAAACTGCTGTTGAAGTAGACGACGAAGAGCAAGATCAAGCGTGATGATAAAGGCTTGGCCTGATCAGAAGGTTGTTGAATAAAAATCGCGGGCTTTGACCCGCGATTTTTTTGTAGGAGAGAGCAGCATGGGTACTTGGTACCGCATTGCTTTAGACGCGATGGGTGGCGATCACGGACTTAGTGTGGTGGTTCCCGCTGCCAAAAAAGCATTAGAAAATCACGCTGATATTGCTCTGATCTTAGTGGGTGACGAGCAGCAAATACGTACTCATTTAAGCTCAAGCGCACTGACTGAAGGGGAGCGTTTGCAAATCAAACATGCATCCCAAGTGGTGACGATGGATGATTCGCCCGCCTTAGCTTTAAAAAGTAAAAAAGACTCTTCCATGCGGGTAGCTATTAACCTAGTCAAAGAAGAGCAAGCAGATGCGGTGGTCAGTGCTGGCAATACCGGTGCTTTGATGGCGACAGCACGATTTGTCTTAAAAATGCTCCCCGGCATTGATCGCCCTGCTATTTGTACGGTGATGCCTTCCTTAAGTGGGCATACACATATGCTGGATTTAGGCGCGAATGTTGATTCCTCCGCTGAGCACCTCTACCAATTTGCCTTAATGGGTTCTGAGCTGAGTAAAGCGATTGATGAAATACCTAGCCCACGAGTGGGATTGCTAAATATCGGTCAAGAAGCTATTAAAGGCAATGAGCAAGTTAAGGCAGCGAATGCTTTATTAGAAGATTCATCCTTGAACTAACATTGCGTATGTAGAAGGTGATGATATTCATTTGGGCGAAGTGGACGTGATTGTCTGCGAAGGGTTTGGAGGAAATGTAGAGCTAAAAACCAGGGAA
>AATN01000259.1_pt1 | contig 12508 bp, 1 predicted proteins | sample 270648 | NCBI WGS metagenome assembly AATN01 (sample SAMN02954269, study PRJNA17659) | bioreactor sludge metagenome | biome: terrestrial; feature: bioreactor; material: sludge; isolation source: Enhanced Biological Phosphorus Removal (EBPR) bioreactor sludge | place: Australia: Brisbane, Queensland
TACAATGTTTGCCGCCCAGCAAGATAATCTACGTGGTTACGAAGAGATCCCGGGTAATGGCACAGCGATGCATTATCAATTGCAAGGCCATCCGATTGTGCGGAACTCGGATATTGTCGAAATCATTACCCGTGATCGCGGCAATATCGGCTTGATTACCAAAACTGAGAAACTCGAACGCTTCCGTGATTACTCGATTGATGAAGTGACTGGCTATATCACTTTCCATAAAGTCATTCCGACTTTGGATGATGAGTTAAATCCAGTTGCTATTCGCATTACCTATGATCGTGTTGAGCAAGGTGATGATTATCTAGTGGCAGGCGTGCGCTTAATGCAGCGCTTCACGGATGAGTTCAGTGCAGGCGCAAGTTATACCAAAGATGATCATGCTACTGAAGGCTATGATGTTAGTGGCGTATTTGCTCAGTACAAAACGGCTGATACTGAAATCCAAGCAGGTATTTCTAAGATGAAACATGCAGATGGTAGTGAAGACGGTACAGCCATACGCTTACAAGCTAGTAAAAAATGGGATGAAACCTCGCGGACTCAATTCACTGCAGTGCAGGCAGATACCGGTTACACCAATTCTACAGGTGGTGTGACAGCAGATCGGCGCGAACTGAAACTGACCCATGAGCAAAAATTAGCTACTAATTTAGAAGGCAAAGCTGAGCTAACGCATAGCGAATCTTTAAGTACAGAAGACCAACGCCAAACTGTGGAATTAAGTGCTACCACTAAGCTGGATGAGTGGAAACTCAAGGGTGGGGTGCGGCATATCCGTCAAACGGATGCGAATGGTCAGGAAAATATCAACACAGCCCTTGTGGGGGTCGAGCGTAATATTAAGGTGTTCGAACGCGATGGTAGCGTGAAAGCTGAATACGAGCGTGAAATCGGTGGTGACTCAGATCGTCAACGTGCGAGCATTGGGGCTGAGCTAGAAGTGAATGATAAAACCAAAGCTTATATCCGTTACGAACAGGCGGATCGCTTGTCCAGTGGCACTTTAGCCGGTGCTGTCGATACCAGTAACAACTTAGTAGCAGGCGTCAAAACCCAAGTCTTGCCTTCCACTGAGCTTTACTCTGAATACCGTATTGAAGGCGATATCAGTGGGGAAGATGTGGTGGCAGTGAATGGCGCTAAGTCGACTTTCGATCTAGAGAAAAACTTGGTGGTTACTCCGGGCATTGAATTCATGAATTATGATGACAATTCCGAAAAGAGTGACAGTATCGCAGCCTCGGTAGGCTTAAGTGATACCCGCGATCCAGATGCGAAAAAGTTGTTGCGCTTAGAGACACGCCATAGCGATGATGAAGACTACTATGGCTTAAGTGGTACTTATGTGCAAAAGCTGAATGAGACCACTACAGTGATGGCGCAAGACGATCTACGCCTACAAAAATACGCTGATGGTCGTGAAGATGCCTTGCAAAATACCTTGACTTTAGCCGCAGCGCATCGTCCAGCCGGCTCTGATGACTATAATGCACTCTATGCTTATAAGTGGGATAAGAATGATACGGACAATACCAATACACATATTCTGTCTACTCAGCAGCATTATCGTGTCAATGAGGATGTCGATGTTTCTGGCCGTTTAGGTGCTAAACATCAAACCCTAAAAAGCGATGCAAGTGATAGTAGTTCAAATGCGGTCTTAGCCGATGGGCGCGTGATTTGGGATATCAATGATCGTTTCAGTTTCGATGCACACGGGGGTGTATTGAATAGTGATTCGAATACTGCTTACTCCTTAGGTGCGGGCATCGCCTTCAATGTGATTGACAATGTACGCTTAGGTGCAGGCTACAACTTCCTCGGCTTTAATGATAGCGACTTAGACTCTGAAGGCTTCAATGTCCAAGGTGGCTATGTTGGCTTACAGATGAAAGCGGATGAAGCCTTATTTGGCTGGTTAACTGGCGAAAAACCGGATTGCGCCCCGCGTTATATGGCAGGTCGTGATCAATTAAGCGAACCAGCCAAACGTGCTGAAGATGATTGCAACAACAATAATAATGAAAAGAAGGCTGCGAATCATGAGCAACAACCCACTGAATAACCTGAGTCGTTTGATTCTGCTGTTGGTCATGAGCTTAGTGCTCATGCCTTTGCAGACCTGGGCACTGACTGCAGCGAATACGATGATTCGCAACCAAGCCAGCGCCACCTTTAAAGATGAAGCTGGTACCGCTTACAGTGTGACCTCCAATATGGTGGAAACACTGGTACAACAAGTCGCTGGTTTAGAATTAGTGCAAACGCAAACTAAGCTTGCTAGCAGTGGAGCCACCGTCGACTTCCCACATGTAGTGACAAACACTGGGAATGGCGATGATAGTTTCACGTTAGCTTCGGCTGAAATGACCGGTGATAGCTTCGATTTCACTACGGTGAAATTCTATGCAGATGCGAATCAAGATGGTCAAGCGGATGATCTCAGCAGCCCGATTACGCAAACGCCGCTGTTGAAATCGGGTGAAAGCTTTTCGTTTGTGGCAATTGCGGATGTACCGGCTGGCTTAAGTGATGCAGCAACCGGCAAATACACTTTGACCGCAGCCAGTGCTTTCACACCCGCCACGCAAAAAACCAATGTTGACACTGCTGAAGTCAATACGAGCGCGGTTATAGATGTGACTAAATCGATGAGCGCTACGCAAGGCATGGCGGGCAGTGGTAATTACACGGTGACTTTGCGCTATCATAATACTAGTGCACTGAATGCCAGCAATGTCACTTTGATTGATGCTCTGCCCACCGGGATGACTTATGTGGCTAATAGTGCGCGTTGGAGTGAATCTGGTTCGACTGTACTGAGTGATGCTAATCCAAGCGATGCTCAGGGCGCTGTACAAACTATTAGCTATTGTGCCTATGACAGTAGTTGTACCGGTTTGCCAGAAGCAGCTCAAGATGCAGACACGAATAGCACTAATCAAATCACTGCGATTATTAGTCAAGTGGAAGCGGGTGTGACCGGTGAGTTGCGTTTTGAAGTGAAAATTGCAGCGAATGTATCAGCCTCTGTCCTAACTAATACCGCTGAGTACTTATTCAATGATGGCAGCACAACTACACCTAGCTTTAATACTAACTCCGTCAAGTTTGAAGTCCTACAAGATGTCGGCGTCGTAACGAATGGCAGCGTTTCTAATAGTACCGATGGCACGAGTGAACCGATTCTAGTAGCTAGCATTCCTCAAGGTGGCACTGCTGTTTTCAAAGACTATGTGTGGAATAAGGGTAATGGCGTTGATAGCTTTGATTTAAGCTTGAGCAATAGTAACTTCCCTGTAGGTACTGTCTTGCATCTGTTCCAAGCGGATGGCAATACCCCACTGTTGGATACCAATGGCAATGGCATTCCAGATACTGGTAATTTAGACCCAAACACTAATGCTTTAATTGTGATTAAAGCGACTTTACCAGCCAGTGTGAGCGGTGGCACGCCGTATTCAGTCACCTTAAATGCCAGTTCATTTAAGGATAATAGCCAAACTAACCCAGCGATTAATACCTTAAATGGGATTGGTGTTAGTGCCGTGGACTTAACTAACAATGCTAGCTTAGGCCAATCCGGCGTTTTAGGTGTGGGTGCAGGCCCAGAGGCGGCTGCCGTCAGTACCAATACTGCGATGCCCGGCACCAAAACTCAGTTTGTCTTATATGTGAATAATGCAAGTACCGTGGCTGATAGCTTCAACCTGCAAACTAGTACGGATAGCAGCTTTGCGAGTATTGCGCTCCCTGCAGGTTGGGCCGTGCGCTTCTTAGATGAGCAAGGCAAAGCCATTACTAATACCGGACCGATTGCAGCCGGTGCCAACAAACGGATTTTTGCTGAAGTTTCAGTACCTGCTAAAGCCAGCAATAGCGTCGTTGATTTGTACTTTCGGATCCTTTCACCGACTACTGGTGCGAGTGACATCAAGCATGATGCTGTTGCCGTGGGTGCGGTCACTGATCTAGTCTTATATCCTGATCATACGGGGCAAATCCTGCCCGGCGGCTCGATTGTCTACTCGCATTGGTTGAGCAATCAAGGCAATGTAGACAAAGCCAATATCAGCCTCACTACGCTTGATGAACAAGAAGGCTGGACTTCCCTACTTTATGCCGATACGGATGGGAATGGGGTGTTAAGTGGCGGGGATCAACGTTTGAATACCCTTGCAAATTTAGCAGTCGGCGATACGGTTCTGATCTTCACTAAAGTCTTAGCCGCATCGGATATTCAATTAGGCTTAGCCAATATTACCACTGTCAAAGCGACTTGGGATGGAGGTGCCTCCAGTACTCAGGCGATTGATGTTACTACTACGAATAGCTCAGATGTTTCCATTCGTAAACAACAAGCTTTAGATAGTAACTGCGATGGTACGCCCGAAACTAGCTTCACCCATGCTTTATTTACGGCTGAACCAAAGCAATGTGTGATTTATCAGTTGATCGCGACGAATACTGGCGCTGAGGAAGTACGAAATGTGCGTATTCAAGATGCGGCTCCTGCTTACACTAGCTTTAATATCACAGGCGGTCTACCTATAGTCAGTCAGGGAAGTATTGCCACACCGATTAGCCAAGGTGGTACTGGGCAGATTATTGGTAATATGGGTAATCTGGCAGCAGGTACTCAAGCAAGCTTAACTTTTGGAATTAAGGTTGAGTAAATAGAATATAGCCTATCCTGCTAGTAAAAATAGAGATTGTGCACCCAAAGAAAAAATATCGCTACTTTATACGAATGAAATCAATAACTATTCACTAGTTAGTATGAAGTAAAGAATAATAAAATTCCTTGGGTGCACAGCTAATGATAAAAATAGAGATTTTATATAATGCCTTACTGTTGGAAAAAAACCACCTTTCTATTTGTGAGTCTCTTATTTTTATTTAACTCATCTGCTTTCGCTTTAACCTGTAATCCTATCTATGCCTCTAAATATAATGGTAGTACAGGTGCATACTATTCACAGCTTTATACACTCACTAATAATGCTGCTGCCCTTGCAGGAACAGCCTCACAAAATCTAGCGGCTATTTCACAAGCTACAGATACCAACATTTACTTCGATAATGGTGCTAATACGATTATTCGGAAATATACGGGTAGTGCCACTTCAAACCTAGGCACTAACTGGCTGAGTTGGACTGGATCGAGTGGGCCGGGTGGCGCCTTTGATGGGAATAGCTATTATGTGGGTGCCAATTATCACTTATATCAAGTCACAACTGCAGGAGCAATTACTGATAAGGGTGCATTAGTCCCTACGAGTGGCGATACTATCTATAGTAGTTTAAAAGTAGGTGATGTTGCTGCAGATAATAATGGTCGCCTCTATTGGTATGCATCAGTTAATGGTACGGGAACTAGTTATTTATATCGTATTGATGTAAATACCTTGAAGGCTACTAATCTTGGTAATTACGGCCCTAATGCAGCCTCTGGGGCTGCTTTTAACAATGCAGGTGCTCTCATCTCTACATCTGGTTCACCAAGTTCGGTTTATTCGATGGATTTAGGTGCCAACAGTTCTACCAACTTAGGAACGGTCACTGGTTTTGCTGCAAATGAATTAGTCTATGACCTAGCCTCTTGTAATCTACCCACACTAGACCCTAATCTTGCCATTGCCAAGAGCGTAGCAAATATCACCACGAGTCAATCCCCTGCTACCTTGGCACTAGCCAATGATGTTTTAGAGTATACGATTACCGTGACTAACAACGGTAACCTAGCCGCAGATACCACCACCTTATCCGATACTATTCCTACCGGCACAACTTATGTGACGGGTTCTACCACTTTGAATGGCGCAGCAATCAGCGATGTCTCTGGCAAAATGCCCTATGACCCGACTGGAACAGGCACACGTGAAATACATTCATCTGGACAAGCTGCTGGCGTAGTCCAAGTCGGTGCAGCTAAGGCTGTAGTAGTTAAATTTAGGGTTAAGCTGAATGCCAGTGGCTTACCTGCCAGTATTAGTAATACAGCGACCACTAACTATCCCAAAGTCACTGGGGGTGCTACTACCTTTGTAAATGTTACTTCTAATAGTTCTGATGTCAGTACTAGCGGCTTGCCCAAGTTAACGGGCGTAGTTTTTGAGGATGTCAACTACGGTGGTGGTGCAGGCCGTCCCTTCAGCACGGCGGGCGCAGTTGGTGTGAGTGGCGTACGGGTTGAACTTTATGGTACAGCCGGTAATTTTATTAGCAGCACTACTACTGCCACTGACGGCTCTTATAGTTTTAGCACGCTTGCAGCGGGCAATTATTATGTACGCGTGGTCAATAACACCATCAAATCCACCAGAGTTGGTTCTAATGCCACTGAGCGAGGTGTTCAGACCTATCGTACTGATGGAACAACTGCTACCACTAATGAAGTGGGTGGACGTAATCCAGCCGTTGTTGATGCAACCTCCAACACCACGAGTGACACACTCAATACATCAACGTTTCTGCTTTCCGGCGGCGGGCAAGCCCAATCGGTTCAACCGATCACACTGGCTGCTAGCGATAGAACAGGCATAAACTTCGGTTTCAACTTCGATACGATAGTGAACACGAATGACAGTGGGCAAGGTTCTTTACGTCAATTTATCCTCAATAGCAATCTGCTACAAAATACCGGTTTAGCACAAACCGGTTTAACTTTAGGTGTTGAAACCTCTATCTTTCAACTCACAGGTACTGCTCCATTTACTATTACGCCAATCGCTAGTTTGCCTGCTATTACAGACAGCTATACAGCGATTGATGCTACCACACAGTCTGGTACTAACTGTGCTGCTAGTGGGCGTAATCTCGTAGTGCAATTAGATGGCACTAACTCAGGGGCGAACGCACAGGGTCTTACAGTCAATGCTGATCATACGCTTATTCGTGGTTTAGCCATTGGCAACTACACTGAATCAGGGATTTATGCCTCATCCACAGGTACTAATCTCACGGTACAGTGTAATAACCTCGGCTTAAAAACCGACGGCTCAACCCTAATGAAAAATACCTTCTATGGTTTATATGATAATGGCGGTGCTAATCTGACCCTAGGTGGTATTACCAGTTCAGATCGCAATATTATTTCAGGCAATGGCAAAGATGGTGCACGCCTTTACGGAGTGAACACGGCTCTCATTCAGAATAATTATATTGGTACAAGCGCTACTGGCTTGAGTGCACTATCCAATAATCAAGAAACTGCTGATTATGCTGGTATCATGCTAACAGGGGCTAGTCTAGCGGCTGGTTCTAAAAGTATTACTATCAAAGATAATGTAATCGCTGGTAATGATAAAGGTGTTGCCAACACCGCCAATACTAGTAAAGGCATTAAAGCTGTCAATGCCAGCTTGATTAGTATTACTAACAATCGGATTGGCACTACACCTGATGGCATGACGGCACTTTTAAATACGGGCTATGGCATTTATACACAATCTGCCACCGATATTACGATTGGTGGCACGACTGCAGCGGAGCGCAATATTATCTCTGGTAATCAGCAAGATGGTATCAATACACGCTTTGGTACTAATCGCATTACTATTTATGGCAACTATATCGGCCTTGGTAGTGATGGGGTAAAAGCCATTGGGAATGCAAATAACGGTATTTTCTTAGCTGATACAAGTAATGCTCTGATTGGTAATGGCTCTGCCAGTGGACGTAATATCATTGCTAATAACAGCTTAAGTGGTATTCGTAACTCTACCAGTAATGCTACTAAGATTGCAGATAACTTTTTAGGAACAGATGTTTCAGGAACTTTAGATAAAGGTAATACCTTACATGGTATTTATGTTCAAAACTCTAATGATGTAGTAGTAGGTGGCTCTATTAATAGTGATGCCAATTTAATCATCTATAATAAAGTAATTGGAGTTTTCACTGAGCGCCTATTAGCATCAACCGCCAACACAAATACTTTAATTGAAAATAACTATATCGGCATTTTAAAAGATGGTGAAACAATTGCAGGCAATACTCAAGCAGGGATAGAAACTAAAAACAATACAGGTGTAACTGTCCGCAATAATACTATTTCTGGCAATAAAACGCGGGGTGTGCATGTAGTTAGCAGTCCATCGACTACCATTACTAATAATCGTATTGGTACTAATGCAGCGGGGACAAGTGACAAAGGAAACTTGCAATATGGTATTGATATTAATACTGCAGCCGCTAACTTAACTATTAACGGCAATACCATCTCAGGTAATGACATGGCTGGTATTCGCTTAATTAATGGTGATGCCACAGCTTCAGCCATTGCTGACAACCGCATTGGCACTAATCTAAGTGGTACTGCAGATCTGCCCAATACCCTTGATGGGATCATCGTTGATAACACCCCTAATGTTTTCATTGGCAGTAGTTCAGGTGTTGCTAATACCATTTCAGGTAATACGCGTAATGGTATTTTAATCAACGGCACCGCCAGTCAGTCTATTCAAATTTTAGGTAATTTAATTGGTTTAAATAGTGCAGGTACTAGCAGTCTAGCTAATACTGGGGAAGGTATTTTAGTTCAAGCTAGTGCAAGTAATATTAATATTGGAGATGGAACCAGCACAGGGGCTAATAAAATTGCCTATAACGGTGGCAATGGTATTAGCCTTAGCGGAACGACCCCTAGTAATGTTACGATCAGCCACAATAGTCTTTATGCGAATCAGGCCTTAGGCATTGATCTTGGTTTAGACCAAGTGAGTTTGGACGATACGAATGATGCTGATAGTGGTGCCAATAACTTATTAAACTTCCCTATCTTCAAAACCTCACAAATCATTGGTAGCAATCTGGTGGTGAGTGGTTGTGCACCTGCTGGGGCAAAGATCGAATTGTTTGAAGCAGATGTATCACCAAGCTCTAGCGCTGGACAACCTGCTGGGGCTAATCAAACTACATTGACCCAAGATTATGGTGAGGGTGAAGCTTATCTGACTAGCTATACGGAAGGTGTAGGTGAAGATCCCGTTAGCTTTAGCTGTAGCAGCCTCATTAATGCTGATGGTAATAGCAGCACCGGTATGTCTGAGTTCCAATGGACATTGCCTTTACCCAGTAGCTTAGTGCTCGGTGATAAAATTACCGCCACTGCCACTCTGAGCGGAACAGGCACCTCTGAATTCTCAGCCATCAGTACCCTCGCCAATCCAGCTTATGATTATAGTGACGCACCGGTGACTTATGGCAGTCCGTCACATGAGATAGTGGCAGGTGTTTACTTAGGCACGACGGCTCCTGACAGCGAAACCACTGCTCAGCCCAATGCCACCGCTACCGGCGATGATACGACAGGCATCGATGATGAAGGGGGGCTAATCCTCAACAATGATACTAGCCAACTGCTCCTCCTCGCCCATACCAACCAAACCGTCAATAATACGCTCACCGTCACCCCGTCCAGTGCCGGTTATCTCAACGCTTGGCTGGATGCAGATCAGAATGGCACCTTTGAGGCCACAGAGCAGATTTTTAATGATCAAGCGGTGGTAGCGGGTGCTCAAAACCTCTCCTTCACCCTCCCCTCCACCATCAAGCCGGGGCTGTCTTATCTCCGTGTGCGTTTCACCACTGGCGCGGGTCAGGCCAACACGCCTACAGGCCTTGCTCCTAATGGAGAAGTTGAGGATTATCAGGTCAAGGTACGGCGCGATGCAGCTCCTTTGAGCTGTTCCGCTAGCCCTACCGTGATCTATACCTCCTTAGATTTAGGTCATTTTGAGCGCGTGAATTCGACCACTCATTGGATGCGGAACACCGGTGTACTTCCCAATGGCACCGTAGTGGATGTACGGGTGACGGCTAATGCCGCTGTCACCGCGTGGGATATGGGGCAAACTGCACCGGGTGATCCTATTTTAAATGTTCGCGTACCGAACACTCAAACCCGGTTGATCACCGTCAACTTCTTTGAGGCAGGCACGCTGAATCCGGTCACCGGTAATTTTATTCTCAATGTGGGAGATATTGATGGGGATAATCCGGATGTCTCTCCAGCAGATGGGGTGGGGGACGATTATCCGTTGATGCCAAAGACCACTTATAGTGCCGATGGGGAGAGCTATGAGGTGACGACCTTCCAAGCGTTTGAATTGGACACCACGACACGGCTCTATCAAACTGCGGCGTCTAATCCTCCTACCCTGCTTGCGGTTAAAGCGGCAGCGACCAATAACTACGATGCCAGCATACTCGCTAAGCAGTTAGTAGTTCGGGTAGCGTGGGAAAATGTGAGTAGCTTGCAATACACCTATTATGCCGGGCAATTTGGGGGCACGGATGTCGACTTACAAGCCTTTAATACTTCAGGAATGACCTCTAGTTGTGAGACCTACGACTCTAGTGATGCCCCTGCAACCTATGGCAATCCCACGCATGCAATAGTATCGGGCATTTATTTAGGCACAAATACACCCGATAACGAAAATGCCCCACCATCGCCCTTGGATGGCACGGGTGATGACATTACCGGTAACGACGACGAAGATGGTGTAACCCTACCAGCACTCACCCAAGGGCAAACCACCACCATCACTGCCACAGTAGTAGGAGCTGGCGGCTACCTACAAGGCTGGATCGATTGGAATGGCAACGGTGTCTTTGACGCGAGTGAACAAGTAGCCACGAATGTTCAGGATAATCTGGTCGGGGATACTAATAACACACTCGGAACTATTGCCTTCACAGTCAATGTGCCTGCTACCTCAGTAACCACCAAGACTTATGCACGTTTCCGTTGGTCGACTACCATCAACCTTAATGCCACCACAGCCACCGTGAATGGTGAGGTGGAAGATTATGCTTTGACAGTGAGTGCGGCAACACCCTTCGTTTGTGATGCGAACTTGTATCAAAGTGTCGCAGAACCTACGGCGAATGACCCGACTCGTTTAGTAAAACTAGTGTTCTCAAGTAGTGGGGTTACCGCCAGTGCTATTGGTAGTAACAGTCATGGCATCGCTTATAACGCTATTGGTTATAACGTTCTAGATAATTATTTGTATGGCATTAAACGTACTGCTACTGGAGATACACTGGTGCGAATTGATGCCACTGGCACAGTCTTAGAAATGGGACTGCTCAGCCTTGCTTTAGGTGGTCAACCCGGAGCTGGTGATATGGACGACCAAGGCAATCTGTATGTTAAGGTTGCAGGGCAGAATAACCTCTTCAAGATTAATGTCGCCACGCGCACAGTAACTTCCATACCATCTAGCCTCATTGCAGGTTTTGTGGTGGCTGATTTTGCGTGGAACAAGCTAGACGGCATGATGTATGGCGTTGGTTCTAACAATGGCCTGTTGTACAGCTTAAATCCTACCACAGGCGCTATTACCACTATTGGCAATACTGCTCCAGTAACTATCTTCGGTGCTCAATTCTTTGATAATGCGGGTAATCTATATGGCATTGAAAATGCCACTGGTAATCTCTACCGCTTTAACATTAGTGATGGTTCAAATGTACTGGTTGCCAAAGGCGTATCACCTGCTGCGGGGAATGATGGAGCAAGTTGTCGTGGCTCTACACCAGTACCTTTAGGCACGATTGCTGGTAGCGTTTATGTAGACACTAATGTATCTAATAGTTTTGACAGTGGTATAGAGACTGGGATCAGCAATGTCACTGTGAAGCTTTATTTTGATAATGGTACGCCTAGTGATACGGCTGACGATACGCTGATCACAACGATGAGTACTGCGGCTAATGGTGCTTACCAATTCCAAAATATCAATGCCTCTACAGGCGTTACTTACCGTGTTGAAGTGGATACAGCCGACCCTGATTTAGGTGCTATGGTCATTGGTACTCCAAATCCATTGACAGGTTTAACAGTGACTGCGGGTGCGACCACTACAGCAGATTTTGGTTTTGATCTATTCGTCGATTATGGCGATGCACCTTCCACCTATGGTACGCCCAAGCATACGATTGTGCCGGGTGTTTACTTGGGTATGAATGCGCCCGATAGCGAAAACACCCCACCCCCCCCCTTAGATGGAACGGGCGATGATACAACCGATACTGCAGACGAGGAAGGGATTATCTTACCCAGTATGATGCAAGGTCAAACCACCACTATCACTGCCACGGTAACCGGTATCAATGGTTATTTGCAAGGATGGATTGACTGGGATGGCAATGGTACGTTTGATCCAAGTGAACAAATTGCAACTAATCTACAAGACAATGTGACCGGTGATACGGATAGTACAGCGGGTAAGATTGCCTTTAATCTCAACGTTCCTGCTACTGCAATAACAACGAAGACTTATGCACGTTTCCGCTGGTCTACTACCAAAGATCTAAATGCAACTGCTACAGCCAATGATGGTGAGGTCGAAGATTATAGTTTGACAATTACAGCATACCACCAGCTTTTCCACCCGGTTCTTGGTTTAACAAATAGTATATGTAAAGTCTCACCCACTACGAATGCTTGGCAAGATGCTGCGTTTGCATGGCGTCACAACGA
>AATN01000260.1_pt1 | contig 12419 bp, 7 predicted proteins | sample 270648 | NCBI WGS metagenome assembly AATN01 (sample SAMN02954269, study PRJNA17659) | bioreactor sludge metagenome | biome: terrestrial; feature: bioreactor; material: sludge; isolation source: Enhanced Biological Phosphorus Removal (EBPR) bioreactor sludge | place: Australia: Brisbane, Queensland
GCACAGGTTGATGACGAAGCCACAGTGCTTGGCGTAGTCGAGAAAGCCCGCGTGATAGCGGTGTTCGCCTGGGCCGTCGACGTCGCGTTCGAGAACAACGGTCTTCATGTTGTCGTAGAGCAGGCGCCGGGCCACGCCACCGAGCGCCTCAAAGGCATGCTGGTGGCAGTCGATCAGGGTACTGACTTTCATGTCGGTGACGAATTCGACGTAACTCGCCCGACTGTACCCAAGGGTCGCGCAGAAGGCGTACAGCGGATCAGCACCTTTACGAAACTCGACCCAGTCGATTTGCAACTGTTCGCCCGGTGCCGTTTCGAAACGCACCACCGGATCAGCAGCCCCCTGCGGCCGGATCGTACGCATGAAGGCGCGCAATTGGCTGACGCCGCCGGCGTAGCCCAGGGCCCTAATCTCCCTGAACAGAACGGTGGCCGGGATCCACTGCGGCTGCGCTGCAGCCTGTCGCTCGCACAGGTACGTTTCATGGGTCGAGAGTTTGGTGGCCCGCTTCTTCTGACGCTGGTAGCGCGGCTGTTTGCCCTGCGCCAAGTGGCTGCGAACCGTATTCACCGCGCAGCCCACTTCGGCTGCAATCTTGCGCAGACTGAATCCATGCTTCCTCAATACTTCAATTTCCACATACACCTCCTTCGTAATCATCGGCGCCCAAAAAAATCGCCGATCTTCTCAGTTCGGTGTATCAACTTTCAATCGTTGCGCTGTATCAATTTACTTCCGTTGCTGACAGCAGGCGACGAACTGGAGCGTATGGGCGGTGTGATGTCGGGCGACCAGGCCGCATCATCGGAAGCCTTCAATGACAACATCACGCGCCTGTCGACGAAGATCAACGCCTTGAAGGTGGAAATACTCGGGCCGTTGATTCCGCTTTTCCTGGAAATCTCGGGCGCCATGACCACCGCTTCCGAAAAGTCGGACAAGCTTTCAGGATCAGGCCAAGCACTGAAGACCATTTTCGAAACCATGGCTGTGTTGGGTGCCAACGTCGTCTATGTGTTCAAGGCGGTAGGTACTGAACTGGGCGGTATCGCTGCCCAAGTCGTGGCCCTGGCCAAATTCGACTTCAAAGGATTTTCGAACATCGGCGCCGCCATGCGCGAGGACGCCGAGAAAGCTCGCAAGGACATTGACGCCTTTTCGGCAAGGCTGCTGAACCCGACCAAGCCCGCAAGCGCCCCGGAACCTGTGGGCAAGGGTGGGGGAATCGTTACCCTGCCCGTGGCCCCCGCTACAAGGCGGGGTGGTGGTGGTGGTGGTGGTGGCAGCGCGGTCAGCGAAGGGCAACGACTGATTGAACAACTCAAAGACCGCTTGCGGGCAACTGAGCACCTGACCGAAGTGGAAAGCCTGCAGGAACGGTTAGCGGACGGTCGTTACAAGAAAGTGACCCTTGGCGAACGAGAAATTGCCCTTGGCATCGCTGCACAGATCGACGCCCGCAAGGCCCTGACGGTGGAACTCGACGCCGAACTTGCTGCCGTCCGTGTCCTGACCGACGAATACAGTGCGCAAGACGCCCGCTTGAAGTCGCTGGTATCGAGCACCGACGTATTCCGCAACACACAGAACATGCTTGACGAGGCCCTGGCCGAGTCCGCGCTATTGGCTGGCAAGATTGACACAACCACTTACGACCAGATCATTGAAAAGCTGCACGAAGTCAAGGACGAGGGTGAGGATACCTTCAAGGAACTGCAAGACGCTATTGAAGGGTGGGGGAAGTCGTCCGCCGCTGCCCTGGTGGACTTCGCCATGACTGGCAAGATGACTTTTTCCGGCTTGGTGAATTCGATCATCAAGGACATCTTGCGCATGACCGTTCAGCAGAACATTACCGGGCCGTTGGCGAAAGCCGCAGGTACGTGGATTGGCGATCTGTTGAAAGCCGTGTTCCCGAGTACAGCCCTGGCCAAGGGCGGGGTTATCTCCGACTCCCCATCGCTGCACGCCTACGCCAACACGGTGCAGACCACGCCCAAGACCTTTGCTTTCCAGAACCTTCACGGGTTCGCCCGTGGTGGTGTGTTTGGGGAAGCGGGGCCTGAAGCGGTAATGCCCTTATCCCGAGACAGCCAAGGGCGGCTTGGTGTGAAGTCTCAAGGGGGCGGGGGTGTCGCCATCAGTATCACCGTGAACGAGGGTGATGGTGTTTCGTCGGTCCGTTCGAAGGGAGAGAGGGCCAACGAGTGGAAAGCCGTTGCTGACAGGATCCGGGCCGTTGTCCTTGAGGAGTTGAACACGCAGAAACGCCCCGGGGGAGCGCTTTACGCTTAGCCGTCAAGCAGGGTGCCGAAATCGGGGGCAAGTCTGAGGGCTTGCCCCTTTTTGCGTCTGGTGTCCGACCGTGGCGAAAAGTTGTCCACAATTTGTCCCTGGTTTTGGCACAACTTGTCCACAGCATGTGAAATCGCTTAAATCCTTGATTTGCATGGCTTTAAGCAACAATGCTATACAGGTGTCAACAGCCTGTCCAGATTGTATCCACATATTGTCCACAGAAGTCGCAAAAAGACTGACTTATCCACAGGTCGCCATGGTGTGACATTGTCATGGGTTTGAGTGCGGGTGGGGTTTTGGACGAGGGGATGAATGCAGGCGGTTTGCTGTGGGCTTCTTGCGAGCGGGGAGGGCTTGCCACAAGGGGTTCTCTGTGGGCTTCTTGCGAGCGGGGAGGGCTTGCCGCTGTGGTTTTGCCGGCAGCCATGCTTACCCGGTGCTTACACAGCTATGCAAACAGCATTCTTGCCAAATTGCCTATTCACTAAGTTCTTGATTTATATGGCTTTCTGGGGCGATGTACGGGATTCGAACCCGTGACCACTGGAATCACAATCCAGTGCTCTACCAACTGAGCTAACACCGCCGTTGTCCTGGCGCGCCCGGCGAGACTCGAACTCACGACCCCCGGCTTAGAAGGCCGGTGCTCTATCCGGTTGAGCTACGGGCGCAAATACGAGCTTTCCTTACGCTTGTTTCCTGCCGGTACCGCTTCTTGATTCTGGTGTAACTGGTCGGGGCGGTGGGATTCGAACTCACGACCCTCTGCTCCCAAAGCAGATGCGCTACCAGGCTGCGCTACGCCCCGAGAAGCTGCGCATTCTACCGGCTGGCACCGTTGGGGTCAATTGACTTGACGGTTCTGGCGAATGTCGGCCCTGCGGGCACGCAAAGCAGGGTCGGCCGGGCTCAGACCAGCACCTGCAGCCCTTGATATCCCAGGTAGACGCCGACGAGCAGGATCAGCGCACCGGAAAAGTAGGGCGCCTGGCGGGCGAACTCGCCGAAGCCGCTCCAGCGGCGGGAAACGTGCTTGACACTCAGGGCCGCCAGCGCGCCCGACAGCACCATCGTCATCGCCAGACCGATGCTGAAGCAAAGTACCAGCGTCGCGCCGAGCGTCAGCTCCTTCAGTTGCAGGCACAACAACAGCACGGTAATCGATGCCGGGCAGGGGATCAGGCCACCGGTCAGCCCGAACATCATGATCTGCCCGGTCGTCACTTGTCGATTGGCGAAGCGACGGCGGATGTCGTTGGCGTGTGCCAGCTCGTGCGGGTCCTGGTAGCCCGGCGCCGAGACATCGAGACCAGCGTAGTCCGCTATCGCGTGGTGGTGGTGAGCGTGCCCATGCTCGACGAACTCCAGGTCGTAGTCATGGCTGTGGTTCTGGTGACCCAGGCGCAGCCGGGCGACGAACTCGTGCGGTTCGGGAATCGCCTGTTCTGACTCGACGAAGCCATCGCGCTGCACGAAGGAGAACAACTGGCGGCTTCCGTTCGGCCGTTCGGTCTCGATCCGCACCTGATCGGCCGTCCAGGCGTGGCCGTGTCCGCTCTCCCGGAACAGGCGGAAGCGCGGTGGCACGCCGTCCTCGAACACATCCAGCCGCAGCACGCCGTGACCGGTGTCGATACGTTTGCTCTCGTCCTGATGATCGCCGCGACCATCATGGTCGTGCTCGTCATCGTGGTCGTGCGCGGCAGGCTGCTGTTGCCGCCAGGTCCGCCAGATCATCCACAAGGCGACGCCGACGACCAGCACGGCGGACGCCACCTGGAGATAGGGCTCGCTGGACTCGGCATCCCATTTACGACCGAAGTACATGCCGCCCAGCGCGATGACCCAGACCACAGCAGTGTGAGAGATCGTCGCCGAGATCCCCAGTAGAACGGCTTGCGCCAACGTGCCCCGGATGGCAACGATGAAGGCAGCCATCATGGTCTTGGAGTGGCCCGGTTCGAGGCCGTGCAGCCCGCCGAGCAGGATCGCGCTGGGGATGAAAAGCCAGGCGTTCGCCGTGCCCTGTGCCAGCAGCGTGGAAAAACTGGTCATCGTGCGGCCTCAGAGGTACTTGGTGATGGCTTTGAACTCGCGGATGGTGTCGTCCGCGCTCCGGGTACCGTCGCGCACCGCGTGCTCAAGGCAATGGTCGATGTGGTCATGCACCAGCGCCTTCTTGGCGCTGGCGACGGCACTCTCGACGGCCTGCAGTTGCTGGGCGATCTCCAGGCAATTGCGACCCTGCTCGAGCATGTTGAGGATGCTTCTGAGGTGGCCCTCAGCGCGCTTCAGGCGCTTGATGATTTCTGGATGTGACGTGTGCGTGCTCATGCGGTCGCATCCTATCCCCCTGGATAGGATGTGTCAAGGCGGGCGCGTTGGGGTGGCATCCGTCGAGCGCCACAGGGGCTGGTCGCTGGCGGTGCGGCAATGGCAAGCTTGGCGAAATGGCAGGCGAGAGTTACCTGCCCGCCTTCCTTGTCACCTGATCCGCGCTTGTGTAGAGTCCGCTGGCGGCAGCATCGTCAGGAACACGCCCGCGCCGGCGATGCCGAAAGGTTCCCGCCCCAGGCGGGTGCCCTGTTCGGCGGTCTGCCAGCCTCCCACCAGCCCGCGAGACGGATAGAAGAATGAACAAAGCTCATGCCGCCCTGGCCGACTCTCCCGACCTTCCCCCCACACCCGTGGGCTTGCGGGAGGCCTTCATTTTCTGGCTCAAGCTCGGCTTCGTGAGCTTTGGCGGGCCGGCCGGGCAGATAGCGATGATGCATCAGGAACTGGTCGAGAAGCGTCGCTGGATCTCCGAGCGGCGCTTCCTGCACGCCCTCAACTACTGCATGCTGTTGCCCGGGCCGGAAGCGCAGCAACTGGCGACCTACATTGGCTGGCTGATGCATCGTTCGCTGGGCGGCATCGTCGCCGGTGCGCTGTTCGTCCTGCCCTCGCTGTTCATCCTGATCGCCCTGTCCTGGGTCTATGTCGCCTTCGGCGAGACGCCACTGGTGGCCGGGCTGTTCTATGGCGTCAAGCCGGCCATCACGGCGATCGTTGTTCAGGCCGCCCACCGCATCGGTACGCGGGCGCTGAAGAACAGGACCCTTGGGGCGCTGGCCGTGGCCTCGTTCGCCGCCATTCTGCTACTCGACGTGCCGTTCCCGGCGATCGTCGTCGCGGCTGCCGTGATCGGCGCCATCGGCGGGCGGCTGGCGCCCGGCAGTTTTGCGGCGGGAGGCGGCCACGGCAAGGTTGAACAGTCCTTCGGGCGCGCACTTATCGACGACGCAACGCCGACGCCGGCGCATGCCGTTTTTCGCTGGTCGGGCCTGGCACGCGTCGTCTGCGTCGGTGGGCTGCTCTGGCTGCTGCCGATGGCCGGGCTGACGGCACTTTTCGATTGGCATCACCCTTTGCCCCAGATGGCCTGGTTCTTCACCAAGGCGGCCTTGCTGACCTTCGGTGGGGCTTACGCGGTGCTGCCCTACGTCTACCAGGGCGCGGTCGTGCACTACGGCTGGCTCACGCCCACGCAAATGATCGATGGCCTGGCGCTCGGCGAGACGACGCCGGGTCCGCTGATCATGGTCGTCGCTTTCGTCGGTTTCGTCGGCGGTTACGGGCACGCGCTTTTCGGTCCGGACAGCCGCTTCCTGGCGGGTGCGGTTGCCGCGTCGCTGGTCACCTGGTTTACCTTCCTGCCGTCGTTCCTCTTCATTCTGGCTGGTGGGCCGCTTGTCGAGAGCACGCACGGGGACCTGAAATTCACCGCGCCGCTCACCGCCATCACCGCGGCGGTCGTCGGCGTCATCCTCAACCTGGCGGTCTTCTTTGCCTATCACGTGCTGTGGCCCAACGGCCTCGCCGGCACCTTCGACTGGACCTCCGCGGCGATCGCGTTGGCGGCGGCGGTCGCACTTTTTGGCTTCCAGCGCAGCGTGATTCAGGTCATCGCCGGCTCGGCCGTGCTGGGTCTGATCCTCAAGACCCTGCTGGGATGACGCCAGGCCCAGGCAGGGCGTCTGGTCGTCGCTATGGAGTTGGCGGGCTGGGCGCTGGCGCGCTGATTCCGAATACCTGCTGGCGAATGCGGAACAACTCGTCACGCGCCGCGGCGGCCTTTTCGAACTCGAGGTTCTTGGCGTGCTCGAGCATGCTCTTCTCGAGCCGCTTCAGTTCGCGGGCCAGTTGCTTCTCGCTCATGGCTTCGTAGCTGGCCTGCTGCTGGGCCGCCTTGAGTTCGCGCTGGGCGTTGCCGGCGTCGTAAACGCCGTCGATGATGTCGGTGATGCGCTTGCTGACGCCAGTGGCGACGATGCCATGCGCTTCGTTGAAAGCCAGTTGCTTGAGCCGCCGCCTCTCCGTTTCGGCAATGGCGCGGCTCATCGAGCCGGTCACCCGGTCGGCGTAGAGAATGGCGGTACCGTGCAGATGCCGGGCAGCGCGGCCAATCGTCTGGATCAGCGAGCGTTCGGAGCGCAGGAAGCCTTCCTTGTCGGCATCGAGAATCGCCACCAGCGAGACTTCCGGGATGTCGAGCCCTTCACGCAACAGGTTGATGCCGACCAGGACGTCGAACTTGCCGAGCCGGAGATCGCGAATGATTTCGACGCGCTCGACGGTGTCGATGTCCGAATGCAGGTAGCGGACGCGCACCTCGTGTTCGCCAAGGTAGTCGGTGAGGTCCTCGGCCATGCGCTTGGTCAGCGTGGTGACCAGGACGCGCTCGGCGAGGCTGACGCGCAGCCGGATTTCCGAGAGCAGGTCGTCGATCTGGGTCGAGGCGGGGCGAACGATCAGCACCGGGTCGACCAGACCGGTCGGACGAACCACCTGTTCTACCACCTGGCCCTGGTGCGCCGTCTCGTAGTCGGCCGGCGTGGCCGACAGAAAGATGGTCTGCCGCAGCAGCGCCTCGTATTCCGCGAACTTCAGCGGCCGGTTGTCGAGGGCCGACGGCAGGCGGAATCCGTAATTGACGAGGTTCTCCTTGCGCGAGCGGTCGCCCTTGTACATGCCGCCGACCTGGGGAATCGAGACGTGCGATTCATCGATGAACATCAGCGCGTCAGCTGGCAGATAATCGATCAGCGTTGGTGGCGGTTCGCCGGCCTGACGGCCCGAGATATGGCGGGAGTAGTTCTCGATGCCCTTGCAGAAGCCGATCTGGTCGAGCATCTCGAGGTCGAAGCGGGTGCGTTGCTCGATGCGCTGTGCTTCGACCAGGCGGCCCTCGGCGTTGAAGGCGGCGATCCGCTCGGCCAGTTCCTGCTTGATCTTCTCGATCGCGCGCAGGACGGTCTCGCGGGGTGTGACGTAGTGCGATGACGGGAAGATGGTGAAGCGCAGCAGTCGGTTCTGCAGATGCCCGGTCAAGGGGTCGAAGAGCTGCAGGCCCTCGATCTCGTCGTCGAACAGCGAGATGCGGATCGCCTGTTCGGCGTGCTCGGCCGGAAAGACGTCGATCACGTCGCCACGAACGCGAAAGGTGCCGCGACGGAAGTCGGTTTCGTTGCGCTCGTACTGCATTTCCGCGAGGCGCTTGATCACTTCGCGCTGGCCGATGCGGTCGCCGACGCGCATGGTGAGGATCATCCGGTGGTACTCGTCACGGTCGCCGATGCCGTAGATGCACGAGACGGTGGCGACGATCACGCAGTCGCGCCGTTCGAGCAGGCTCTTGGTTGCCGAAAGGCGCATCTGCTCAATGTGCTCGTTGATCGACGAGTCCTTTTCGATGTACAGGTCGCGTGCCGGAACGTAGGCTTCGGGCTGGTAGTAGTCATAGTAGGACACGAAGTACTCGACGGCATTTTCGGGGAAGAACTCCCGGAACTCCGCATAAAGCTGCGCCGCCAGCGTCTTGTTGGGAGCCAGGACCAGCGCCGGACGGCCGGTGCGCGCGATGACGTTGGCCATCGTAAAGGTCTTTCCCGAGCCGGTGACGCCGAGCAGGGTCTGGAACGACAGGCCATCGGCGAGTCCTTCGACCAGCGCCGCAATTGCCGCAGGTTGATCCCCGGCCGGCAGGAAGGGCTGGGCGAGGCGAAACGGGCTACCCTCGAAAGTAATCAGGGGCGGTTCTTCGGGCGAACACTGGCGATCTGGCATGCTAGAATTCTACGTTGTTTCAAGGCCGGCCGTTGCCGTAGCGGCAAACGCCGGCTCGGCCAGAGCGCAAGCTTCCACGGCCTTCTTGTTCCGCCGGGGCCGCCAGCCATTCGTCCGCTCGGCCGGCCGCCTTCGCAAGGGTGCCCTCACTCAACTGTCTACTTGGGAAACACGCATGACCGCTTCCGTCTTCGCTGCCGTGGAAATGGCTCCACGTGATCCGATCCTCGGCCTTACCGAGGCATTCAACGCCGATACGCGCGCCACCAAGGTCAACCTCGGAGTCGGGGTTTACTTGGACGACAGCGGCAAGATTCCGCTGCTTGGGGCTGTCCGGACGGCCGAGAAGGCTCGCCTCGAAGCGCTGCCGCCGCGCGGCTATCAGCCGATCGACGGCCCGGTCGCCTACAACCAGGCGGTACAGAGACTGCTGTTCGGGGAGGACTCGGCGCTCCTCAAGGAGGGGCGCGTGCTTACCATCGAGGCGCTGGGCGGCACCGGTGCGCTGAAGGTGGGCGCCGATTACCTGCGGCGACTGCTGCCCGACGCGACCGTCTTCATCAGCGATCCGAGCTGGGAGAACCACCGCGCGCTGTTCGAATACGCTGGTTTCGCCGTGCAGACCTACCCCTACTACGATTCGCTCACCCGTGGCGTCAATTTCGACGCCATGATCGCCGGCCTGAACGCCTTGCCGGCGGGCTCGATCGTCGTTCTGCACGCCTGCTGCCACAATCCGACTGGTGCCGATCTCGACGCCGCGCAGTGGGGCGCGGTCATCGAGGTGATCGGGGCTCGTGGTCTCGTAGCTTTCGTCGACATGGCCTATCAGGGGTTCGCCGACGGCATCAGTGAGGATGCTCTGGCACTCGACCTGTTTGTGGCGTCGGGCCTGCAATTTCTGGTGGCCAGTTCGTTTTCCAAGTCCTTCTCCTTGTACGGCGAGCGGGTTGGCGCGTTGTCGGTGGTGACCGCCAACCGGGACGAAGCCACCCGGGTGCTGTCGCAGATCAAGCGCATCGTCAGGACCAACTACTCGAGCCCACCGACGCATGGCGGCGCGGTGGTTGCTGCGGTGTTGGCCAGCCCGGAACTGCGCCGCGTGTGGGAAGGGGAACTCGCCGAGATGCGCGCGCGCATCCTCGCCATTCGCGCCAGCCTGGTCGACAAGCTCGAGGGCAGGGGGGGTGCCCAGGATTTCGCCTTCATCGCCAGGCAGCGCGGCATGTTCTCCTATACGGGTCTGAGCGTCGAGCAGGTCGATCGCCTGCGTGAGCAGTACGGCATCTACGCAGTAAGCACTGGGCGCATCTGTGTCGCGGCGCTGAACACGCGCAACATCGACTACGTCGCCGAGGCCATCGCGGGGGTTCTCTAGAGCGGGCGTGGCGCGATGGTCAGGTCCGGCAGCGTCGTCGCTGCTGCCGGGCGGTGTGTCCGCCCCGGCGGAACGGCCGCCACGCCGACGTCGCCGCGGCTGATCAGTGTGCTGCTCCCTGGGTCTGTAGCAGCGGCGACTTGAGCGGCCCGTTGACCGACACCGACTTGGCGTTGTGATCGGCGCGTCCGCGCATCTGCACGTCCATGCGGCCACGAATCTGCAGGTCGCGGCTGATTTCCAGCTGACCCGTGGACTGCATCAGGCCGGCGTTGATGACCAGCCTGGAGAAGCGATAGGCGGTCGGGGTCAGCCTGATGGCGCCGGACAACTGTTCAAAGCGGGTTCCGCCACCGAGCGTTGCCGGCGTGCTCGACACCCGGCGAACCGCTTCGGGAAGATCGATGCCGCCAAGGACCCCCCGGTCCATCGTGAACTCGCCGTCCGCGTAGAGCGCCAAGAGTAGCGTCGGCCAGCTTTCCGCGGTTGCCGAGAACTTGAGTCTGCCGGCTGCCTGGCCCTCGAACTGTCCGCCAATTCCGAACGCCTCGCCGAATCGCTTGGCATCGATGCGCTCGAACGACATCTCGCCAGCCAGGGCCGGTTGTCGCTCGGCGCGCAAGATGGCCGTCCCCTCGGCCAGGCCGCCAAAGATTCGCAGTTCCATACGCTCGATGACGAAGGCGTTGCCGAGGATCTCTCCCTTCACGGTCAGCGAGTCCATCAAGTAAGGCGACTGCGGTGCCGGGCGCCAACCGAGCCCCTCCAACTGGATCGCCACCCCACCAGCGATCGGCCTGGCCTCGAGCTGCAGGTTGCGATCGGGGGAATGCAGCGATACGGACTGCAGGAGACCATCGGTGGACAGTCCGAACTCACCCTTCATCTCGTCGACGCCCAGCCCCGAGAAGGAGATCTCGGCCTTGTCGAGGGCCACATGCGATACTCCGGCCCTGGCTGACCCGCGCGCCGCCGACTCCAGCATCCGCGCAAGACTTCCCATGGTTTCGGCGGTCAACTGGATTCCGCTCAGCTGCACGTTGCGGAACACGATCCGCGGGGACAGCAGGGTAGCGAGTGCAGGTTGCAGGCGCATCTCGGCAACTCGGACAACGTTCCCTTCAGTTTCGGCGCCGAGGACGACCTTGCCGAGCAGCAAGCCGGGTTGGGGATAGAAGCTGACGCGCATTTCCCCGACCTTGGCGGGCTCGCCGGTGCTTTGCGCGAGAGCGCCTTCGACGGCGGGCAGATAGAGCGCATAGGGGAAGAACATCGCCGTCAGGAAGACGACGACCGCCAGCAGTAACAAGCTCAGCATGCCGAGCAGCGGCCAGCCCAGACTGCGGATCTTACCGGCGCGCCGTATCGGTGCGAGATCAGGCTGATCCATCGGCGTCCGCCGACTCGCACGTGCCCGCCAACGATCCAGCAGCGACGGGGTCTCCTGGTTGGTGCCCGCCCCGATACTGGGAGGCCATGGCGGCGTGACTTTGCCCTGGGCCACGAAAACGGTACCGGAGTCCGGGCCGCCGGAAGACCCGGGCGTAGACGACGGGGGTGGGAGAGTCTTCGCGTTCTCTCGGTCACCCGACAGTGAGAGGCTTCGTCTGGCTGTCATCCCCGGGGCTACTGACGGAATCAGGGCCGACTCATCCTTGTTGCCATAGGTCGAGAACTCGGACGGCGGCTGGACAGCGTTGGCCCTCGCCCGCCGCCCATGCCGGCCGCCTTGAGTCCAGGCGGGATCCTTGTCGTCGCGGCGCTGGATGAAGCCGTCGTGTTCGAGTTCGCGCAGCGCGTTCTGGGTTAACAATGGATTGCCGGTGCGGTCACACAGATCCGCCACGGTAGCGTTTCCGTCGACGAGGATAAGCACCATCCGGACATTTCTCTGGACGACCCGCGTACGCTGTTGCATGGCCTCCTCGCCGGAAGCGGTCTTCGCGTAAATCAGGTCGGGATCAATCGGTGTTGGGTCCATTCTTGTGGCAAGGCCTTGGCGTCAACGAATCGATGGGCGCGGTTTCCGGCAAGGCCGAATTGTGCGCTTTGTTCGGGTGTGGGAAAAGCCGGAAAATGAGCGACGTGGCACCGATTGGTACGCCCATCGGCACCGGCCAGCCCCACCAGTTGTCGCGACTTGCTGCGCAGCTTGCGCGCCAGTCGTGTGCCGGGCTTCGCCAATCGCCATGCGGGCGCGTGCCGTCGATCGATCACGATGACGCCTGTCGTTCCTTCTTCGCTCCATCGCCTCCTCCTGCAACAGGCGTCTGCCCAGGCGTCGATGGCCCCGACAAGCCGCGGCGTCAGTTGCCTGCTTCAGCTGCCTTTTTGACCCTCCGGCAGGCAGCCCAAGGGGGCTGGACCGCCACTCACCTCACGCGCCGTGGGCAATGGCCTGCGGCACGCCGGCGCGGGTTCGATGTTTGTTGACGAACAGCTTCCCAGTGACTAAAATGCCGCCTCGCGTGTTCCTCGATAGCTCAGTCGGTAGAGCGTCGGACTGTTAATCCGTAGGTCCCTGGTTCGAGCCCAGGTCGGGGAGCCAAGATCACCAACCAGCAAGCAGCCCGGCCATGCGCCGGGCTGCTTGCGTTTACGCCTTCCACTCGTCCTGGCGCGAAACACTGAT
>AATN01000261.1_pt1 | contig 12399 bp, 14 predicted proteins | sample 270648 | NCBI WGS metagenome assembly AATN01 (sample SAMN02954269, study PRJNA17659) | bioreactor sludge metagenome | biome: terrestrial; feature: bioreactor; material: sludge; isolation source: Enhanced Biological Phosphorus Removal (EBPR) bioreactor sludge | place: Australia: Brisbane, Queensland
TGACATGGCTGGTGGGGTAAGGGAGGGGCGTAAACTCAAGGCCGTCATTCCGGGCGGTTCATCAGTACCGGTACTTCCAGGTGAGGTCATGTTGGGTCTGACCATGGATTATGACTGCATTGCAAAAGCAGGATCCTATTTAGGCTCAGGTGCAGTCATTGTAATGGACGAGACCACAGATATGGTCAAAGTTCTACAACGTATTTCACGCTTCTATTACTCAGAATCTTGTGGTCAGTGTACACCTTGCCGTGAGGGAACTGGTTGGTTATATCGTTTAGTCACTCGCATTGTCGAAGGTAAAGGCACTGTAACCGACATTAGTAAGCTAGAAACTGTCGCCCACGATATTGAAGGGCGTTCGATTTGCGCTTTAGGTGATGCAGCAGCCATGCCTGTTTGGAGTTTTGTGAAAAACTTCCGCGCTGAGTTTGAGCATTACGTCGAACACGGGCGTAGTCTGGTCGTGCAGGTATCGGCATGAAACAAGAACTCGTCACGATTGAAATTAATGATCAACCGTATACAGCCCCAAAAGGCAGTTTGATCCCCACCGCGAATAGTGGACAGTAGGAAAAGCGAGTATCTTTCCGATGAAATGAAAAGGTACTGAAATATGAGTAAGACAAAATCCCCCAGTCCGAAAAGCACGACGTATACGCATCACAGCCACGAGTACAAACAAGAAGCGTTGAAACTTGCCAAACAGATTGGCGTTGGCAAAGCGGCGTTACAGTTGGGTGTGCACGAATCCCAGCTTTATCAATGGCGTAAAGCGTTTCAGCACGCACAAACGGTGAGTGAGCGTGAAACGAGTCTCGCCGTGGAAAATGCGCATTTAAAGCGTGAGTTAGCGGAAGTGCAGGAGGAGCTCGCCATTGCAAAAAAGGCGGCCACCTACTTCGCGAAACAACTGAAGTGAAGTACGGATTCATGAAACAACATCAGTCAACATTCGCTATAGCCGCACAATGCCGTTACTTTGGCGTATCGCGTAGTGGGTTTTATGCGTGGTTAAACCGCCAACCCAGTGCCCGTTTGCAGTGGAAACAGTGCTTAGATCAAGAGGTTAAGCAGTGTTTTGAACAACACAAGCAACGTTATGGCGCACAACGCATTCAACGAGAGTTGCAACGCCAGAACCAGCCGTATGACATCAAAACCATTGCTGCCAGTTTGCGTCGTCAGGGATTGGTAGCGAAAGCGGCACGCACCTTCAAAGCCACAACCCACAGTCGGCACACGTTACCTGTGTTTGAAAACCTGTTGAATCAAGATTTTACCGCCTCACAGCCGAATCAAAAATGGGTGAGTGACATCACCTATTTAGCCACGGATGAAGGTTGGGTTTACCTCGCGGTGGTGATTGATCTCTATTCACGGCGCGTCATTGGCTGGTCAATGGCAGAACGCATGACCACCGAGTTAGTGTGTGCGGCTTTGCGCATGGCGCTTTTCCAACGCAAACGCCCGATAAATGTCATCGTGCATTCGGATCGGGGCAGCCAATATTGCTCTCACGCTTACCGTGAACTACTGGAAAAACATCAGCTTATCGGCAGCATGAGTGCGAAAGGCAACTGCTATGACAATGCTTGCGCAGAAAGCTTTTTCCATTCTTTCAAGGTCGAAGCCATTCACGGCGAACATTTCACCACCCGTGATAACCTCAGACAAACCGTTTTTGAATATTTGGAGGTCTATTACAATCGAACACGATTACACGCTGCTAATGACTACCAAAGTCCGGTAGACTTCGAGATAACCACTAAACGAAACCTCGCTTCTTAAACTGTCCACTGTAGACGGTGGGGATCACCCTGCTGCCCATCTATTGCATAATCCCCTCCTCCCCACCTCAAGGGCAGCTTATGATTCCCTCATCCATCAGCGGCGATATTGAAGTTCCGGCCTCAGTCGATGCACAGGGCAATGTGCATATCGGCCATCAAATCGTGCATAACTATTATGCTTCAGCAGACTGGCAGAAACTGCAACAGCGCTTAGCCGATGCCTTAGAAAATTATCAAAGCTTCCCTGAACACCCTAAATTTGCTGAGCAATTGCAAAAGGTTCAGGATGAAATCGAATCCTTCAAACGCGATGTGCTAAAACTCGCGCAAGAATTCCAGAAAATCCCCTTAAACACGGAGCGTTTAAAGCAAGCCAAAGCCTATTTTGACCAAGGTGACTATGCTGCCGCGCGGGCGGTGTTGGATACCGAAGCGCTCAGCCAAGAACAAGACAGTTTATTAGCTCAGCAAGCGGTATTAAACGAGCAACTGGCAGCGAATGCTGATGAATTCATGCTGTTGGCACGCCTTACTGCTATGAATTTTGAGCTGGGAGATGAGCGAATTCCGAAGACTTGTGCAGCGTTTGAGAGAGCCTTGCGGTCGGGTAGAACTGAGGGGCGTTTATTTGATTATGCGGTGTTTTTACAAGAGGAAAACCAACGGGAAGAAGCGGAGGCTTATTATCAGGAGGTATTAAGCCTATACCGCCCCTTAGCTCAACAACAGCCCGCCGTATTTGCGGCGAACTTAGCTAGAAGCTTAAACAATCTAGCAGTCTTAGTAAGTAAACACCCGGCGCGGCGAGCTGAAGCCGAAGCACTTCATCAAGAGGCTTTAAGCCTATACCGCTCCTTAGCTCATCAGCATCCCGCCATGTTTGCGGCGGACTTGGCTCGTAGCTTAAACAATCTAGCGCTCTTAGTGAGTCAAGACCCAGCACGGCGAGACGAAGCCGAAGGCCTCTATCAAGAGGCTTTAAGTCTATATCGCCCCTTAGCCCAAGAGCAGCCCACCGTGTTTGCGGCGAACTTGGCTCATAGTTTAAACAATCTAGCGCTCTTAGTGAGTCAAGACCCAGCACGGCGAGATGAAGCCGAAGCCCTCTATCAAGAGGCTGTAAGTCTATACCGCCCCTTAGCCCAAGAGCAGCCCGCCGTATTTGCTGCGTACTTGGCTAGGATCTTAAACAATCTAGCGATTTTAGTGAGTGAAGACCCTGTGCGGCGAGCTGAGGCCGAAACCCTCTATCAAGAGGCTTTAAGCCTATACCGCCCCTTAGCTCAACAACAGCCCGCCGTATTTGCGGCGGACTTAGCTAGGAGCTTATACAATCTAGCAGTTTTAGTGAGTGAGCACACGGCACGGCAAGAGGAGGCCGAAGCCCTCCATCAAGGGGCTTTAAGTCTATATCGCCCCTTAGCCCAAGAGCAGCCCGCCGTATTTGCCGAGGACTTGGCTAGTAGCTTAAACAATCTCGCGAACTTAGTGAGTAAATATCCTGCGCGGCGAGCTGAGGCCGAAGCCCTCTATCAAGAGGCTTTAAGTCTATATCGCCCCTTAGCCCAAGAGCAGCCCGCCGTATTTGCCGAGGACTTGGCTAGGATCTTAAACAATCTAGCGCTCTTAGTGAGTCAAGACCCAGCACGGCGAGACGAGGCCGAAACCCTCTATCAAGAAGCTTTAAGTCTATACCGCTTCCTATCTCAACAGCAGCCCGCCGTATTTGCAGCGAACTTGGCTCAGAGCTTAAGCAATCTAGCGAACTTAGCAAGTCAAGACCCTACACGGCGAGATCAGGCCGAAACTCTCTATCAAGAGTCCTTAAATTTGTTTCGCTCCTTAGTCCAACAGCAGCCTGCGGTGTTTGCGGCGGCTTTGGCTGGGAACTTAAACAATCTCGCGAACTTAGTGAGTCAAGACCCTGCGCAGCGAGATCAGGCCGAAGCCCTCTATCAAGAAGCTTTAAGCCTATACCACCCCTTAACCCACCAGCAGCCCGCTGTGTTTGCAGCAGACTTGGCTAGGAGCTTAAACAATCTCGCGAACTTAGTGAGTAAATATCCTGCGCGGCGAGCTGAGGCCGAAGCCCTCTATCAGGAGGCTTTAAGTCTATACCGCTTCCTATCTCAACAGCAGCCCGCCGTATTTGCTGCGAACTTGGCTAGGATCTTAAACAATCTAGCGTTTTTAGTGAGTCAAGACCCTACGCGGCGAGACGAGGCCGAAGTCCTCTATCAAGAGTCCCTAAGCCTATGCCGCCCCTTAGCTCAACAGCAGCCCAACATATTTGCCAGAGACTTGGCCGGTAGCTTACACAATCTCGTGCTCTTAGTGAGTGAAGATCCCACGCGGCGAGCTGAAGCCGAAGCCCTCTATCAAGAGGCTTTAAGCCTTCGTCGCGCCTTAGTTAGCCAGCAACCTTCAGTATTCACAACAGACTTGATAAGGACATTATATGCACAAGCACTTGCCTATCAAGCTTGGGGTGAACCTCAAGCTGCACTTCCTTATTTAGAGGAAGCCTTGAGCTTAGCTACGCCAATTGCCGATACTGATCTTACTTTTAATAGAGAATTTTGTTTGTATATCCAAGAATTAATCAACGACTGCCACACACAACTCAACACAACACCCAAAACCCTCTTTTCCAAACTCCTTGACTGGTTTAAACAAAGGTTATACTTTTAACCCATAAGGCAAAAAACCTTATCGGGATTGCAACCCCGTCTAATTACCAAGCGTACAGCCGCGCTAAGCGGTTTTTTTGTGCCAGCATAAAACTATTTTCACAAAAAATCGTCTATGTGGGACTGTACGAGGCAACCTTCGGGTTGGCCGGTGCTTGGTAGCCGGTTGTTGCAACCTCGTACAGCTCCCGCACCTCTGCTGCAACCAGACTGCGGGTAGTTCAAACCTTTACCAAGGACACTACCATGTCAAACCTAGTCACGTCCCCCGAACTTACCATTTTGAATGGTGTTGCTTTCTGTACCAGCCTGCAAGTTGCTGATCATTTCGATAAACGTCATGACAATATAGTGCGCGATATTGAAGCAACTATTACGCAAGTCATTGATTCTTCCGAAGACCTCAAATCTGAGGGCACCGAAAAGTTCTTTCAAAAAGCCACCTACACCCTCACCAATAACCTCGGCCACGAAGTCAAAAAACCCATGTACCTCCTCACTCGCGACGGCTTCACCTTATTAGCGATGAGCTACACCGGCACTAAAGCCATGCAGTTCAAACTCGCCTACATGGAAGCCTTCAACCGCATGGAAACCGCGCTTAAATACCAACTGCCCGAACGCGACACCCTAAGCAGTGCCCAACTCAGACACCTTGAACATCAGATTGACAAAGCCAGTGTTCCCTTTCAAATGCAAGAATCGGCGCGCCAATGCGTACAAAACCTACTGCGCTTCCATCTCAACGCTAGCAACTTAAACCAGATTAAAGCCGCCGACTATACCAAAGCCCTCGCCCTGCTCGAACAAGTCAACCAATACAGCGATGAATACCTATCCCTGCGCATCGAGCTAGAAAAAGTCCTGATGCGTGAATACCTTGGGCAAGGTGTACCGTTCACGGGGGTATTGCGGCGGCAATTTGGCCAAGCCTTCCAGCAGCGCTTGCCAGAAAGACCGAATTGGAAGGAAGTGGCGTTGAGACTTGAACAGAAAAACTAGAGCGGATGCAAAGGAGAGACTGGTTTAATCAGTCTCTTCATCCTTCAATTAGAATTATTGTTATGTCCTATCGTCACATTCCCTCCCGCATTAATCGAGCCACCTATGTTGATATTACCGCTGATTGAGTGAGTGTTGTGATTCACTGGCTGAGGATGCTTCGCCGCTAACGCTGTCAACTCATCCAACAAGGCTTGGTTCTGCTCCAACATACTGCTTAAAACCTCCTTAAACAGCTCCTCCTTGCCCTGCTCTGCGTAAGCCTGATAACGCACACCTAACAGTGCCTTCAAAGCATCATAGGCCGCATTCCCTGCTACCCCACTAGCCATTGCTGGCCAAGCCCAAGCGACGGCTGCACCAATAGCGGTGACTGGATCCATGACCTGCTCCTTACTGAATGAATGATGCCTTCGATTATGCGGAACTGCTGAAGGTTTATGCAAATACAGGGGGAGGAAAACTGCGGGTATTGCCACGCCCGCCGCCCGCGTCGCACTCTTTCTCGCACGCACTTGCGATTTGTAAATTCTGCGAAAATTGGAAAAATCATTGGATTTGGAACTTCAAAAATCAACGCTAAGCCCCGCATTAACCTTAAGGATGGGTTTCTGTCGCTCATCTACAAAAGACCGTAAAGGCGATTTAAAGGCGATCTCCACACTTTGCCTCGCATCCTTGCCAGACAAACCACCTTGCAAACCAAATCGCCCTCTTTTTGGTTCACTAGGCTCTGTCTCCTTTTACAAAACCGACTACAAATTATTACTTTTTTGATTAAATCAAAGCCCTCCCCTCGCGGCCACCCTCTCCCCAATTACCTAAGCCCTCCCTCGCGCTTGCAAGCAAACCAAAAACCGTTCTGCTGCTAAACTCTATCTTGAGTTCGCAGTCTTCCACCCACCACCGCGCGCGTTCGTCACGACTGGCGACAGCCAGCAACTCGTGACTCCTTTTATTCTTATGAATATAAAAGACTGATTAACGAGGGCTAGATTTTCGATCTTCCAAGGTGCAGATATTCTATTTTAGCTTGTGCATAACCCGCTCAACGGGACGGATCGAAAAATAGAGGCTCACTTATTTACTTTAAAGGCTCAGTTAATTTTAAGGGTTGTGGATAACATTAACTGAGGGCAAAAAAAAGCCGATGACTCAGCACCGGCTCATAAAAATAGGGTAAAAATCAGACTATAATGCTTATTTTTAAAGCATTTTACAAATTTTGGACGGATTGATCCTGCAGAGGGTCTAGCGCCAACCCATTGTGCTGAAGATGTCGCCGATTTTCTGCACGGCATTGGAGCACTTAGATTCGCCGTGGTGGCTGGCGGGTTTGGGTGCAGGGGCTTGATTAGGGGTAGCCGGTTTTGCTGGCGTAGCGGCTTGTTTTTCGGCTTGCTTGGCGGCTTGGCGGTTCGACTTTTCGAGTTCCACCATCTTTGCGTGATGCTGCATATTCTCGACGGCTTCTAGCTGTGCAGGGCTTTGCTTACCCTGCCCTGTTGGCTGCTCTTTCAAGCGGCCTGATGCCCAATCACGCTGCGCTTTGAGTTCAGCGCTCAGCCCGAAGTAGGCAAAAAAGCTAGGGCTAACCAGCTTGGCGCAAGCGCGACCGGAAAACGTCCCGTCGGGGTGTTCCTCGCAAATCTTATCGCCGGTCGTGATAATCCCCTGCTTTTTGAGCCATGAATACGCCCGCTTCGCCGCGCTGTACGTGAGGCCAGCCTGCTCCGCTAACCACTTTAAATCGTAGTGATGCAGTTCGTGGCCATCGCGGCGCGCGATCAACATGGTGGCCAAGTCCATGTTTAAAACCATAACGGCAACCAACGCTATGATCGCATCAATCGCCTGAGACCGCATCAAGCGCACATTAGCCCGCCATGTTTGGTTGAATTTTTGCGTCTTGTGAAAGCACCATTGAATGTGACGGGCAGGCTTATAAAACAGCTCCGTCGCACGCCGATTAAGCTCGCCTAAAATCCAAGGCCGAGGGTTCTTACCAAAGCAATCCTTCTCACCGGCTGGAATCGCATCCTGAATATGCAAGGCCCCCAATTCACGCCGATCATGCACCGGCATCCAGCGACCGCTGGACAACGGGACTAAATGATTGTGCGAGGGTTTCCAGTCGGATGGCTTGAGCTTCATAGTTATCTCGCCCTGTCGACGGTGGTGAACCCCACCCCCTCCAACCGCTCACACAACGCAATCTGCGCGCGCAACACATCGCTCAGTGCCCATAAGGCCCAGCCTAGGTGGTCTTGAGTGTCTTTGGAAATTTCACCCGCAACGCTCTCGATCAGAGCATCATCAATCAATCGGGTTAAGGCTTGCGCTTGAAAAGCGTAAATACGGACATAATCGCGGCATTCGGCGGGCGTAATATCCCCGCGCGGCACGAATAAGGGAGTGCTCATGATTGTGACCTTGTGTTGGTTAAACCACCACTGCCACAATTCACTGCGAAATAAATTGGTGGCAGCATGCGCGGGGTTCGCAGACCGGCAACACAAGGCAAAACCGGCAGACCCGAAGGTCTCCCCACGCACACTACCAAAGAGGAGAACTTCGGGTGCTACAAATAAAAAAAGCACCGAAGAAATTGGCGCTTGTGCGCCTTGTATTGTATTCAGGCTGCGAAACCCGACCGCAGGCAATGCTGCGATGGGGTAAGCATAGGTCAGTTTTATAGCGGGTGTCAAGCCACACATACCGAACCCAACCGCGTCAAACCCTTAGCCGTCACCCGAACCTGAGTCACCACCTTTTCAGAACCATCACTCCGGCTCACCGTCGTCACCTTATGTTCAAGTAGCCCCGTCTGCACCTTAGCCTGATACCCCAACCACTGCGCTGACCCCACCCGCTTATAAATCCACTCATGCGCTTGCAACCAAGCAATCAAATCCGCTGGACGCATCTGCAACGCCTTCGCCGCCTCTTGCAAACACAACGAATCCTTAGCCACCGCGATCTTATCCAAGGCCAACAACTTCGGCTCAGCCGCCTTTAACTCAGACTCTAAGCGGGCGGCCTCTTGTGCCAACTGCGCCGCCAACATCAAAGCCTCTGGTAAAGTTTGCGGAATCTCAAAAACAGGCTGCTGCGCTTCTAGAGCTTGCCAACGGTCGATAATCCGAGCCGTAAATTCAGGTGATAGATTAGCAACCAGATTCAGCGACTCTGTTTTATTTAAACGGTAGATAGTGCGACTGTTTTTAGCTCCATTTCCTACAGTGAACAGCTCCTCAATTTGAGGAGATGTAATAATCCCCTTTTCCGCCAATTCTTTAGCCTTACGCATCACATTGTCATGACGCTTACCGGTCAACTCAGCAATTTCAACCGAAGACATCGTTAATGGGGCTTCAAAAACTTTAGCTAACTGTGTCATAATTCACCTTTAATTGAATGTTGAATTAATCCCTCTTGAGCACCACCTCCCGAGGGATTTTTTTTGCCTACACACTTCTTCACCTTGAAGACCAACCGCCTCAATCGCATCTCTTCACCGATCGATAAGGCTTCATCTCAATTCAACCCACATAAAAAACCCGCCCCCCAAAAAAAAAAAACCCCGGGCCCCCGGGCCAAAGGCGGGCGGCAATCGCTAACAAAACGGCCGTACAGGCTAAGCAATATGGTTTTCGCGTTGAGTTGCTCAAATCCTATCCTTTGCTCACCTCAAAACAGGCGCTGGAGGAGGGCATCTACGCAGCGCCAAAGTGAGGGAAAATCGTTAATCAATCGTGGTTCGTCCTGCCCTAAAAACTTCTATTCGCTATTGTCATCCACTCACCTAAACTCTAGAGAGAGTGGCGGAACAATGATCACCCCCCAGGGGTGAATTTGAACCTCATTCGATAGGGACACCCCCGCGTTTTGAAGCCCCCATTAAGAAGGGCTTTAGAACACTGAACTCCCTGACCGGTTGGGGGTGTCTCTATCCAATAAGGTTTAAAAACTACGCCGGTCGTTTTACGTCTGATCGGCAGCGACTACACTTAATGTGTTCACGTATGATTTTTTTGCTTATCCGACCAACTGAAGGTGATTAAAAATCAAGCTTCAGCTATCATTGAATACCCCTGATCCACAGGGCGCTAAAAACAATAATTAAAAGGATGCACCCATGTCTAAAACGCCAACTTCCGCTGAAAAACTTCAAGCACTTCAAGGACGTATCGCCCTGATTGAAACGCTGTTTATTCACCTGATTGCGACTCAAGCGAATGATCCGAAAGAAGCCTTCACTAGTTTTAAACAACACCTGATCGATAACCCCTCCGCCACGACGCATCCCACTTACTGGCAATTGGCGGTGAACGAATTCTTTCAGAATCTTCCTAAAGAACATCGACCTACTTAAACGCCCCACTCCCATCCTTAACGCTAGAGGGGTGGCTTATTCCACCCCTCGCCGCACGGTGACAGGAGCTTATTCAGGCCGGTTTTTAACGTGACCGGCAACACGGGGCATATCTCTCTACTATCGTTTTATCTAAGCTGTTGGCAGCGGATCGAAGCCGCGCGGAATTTCCGCATCCGTCGGCAATGCTGAAACAGCGTCTTCATTAGCAAACACCGGATCTAACACCTCAGACGAAAACCAACCGTTCGTTGCACAGCCATTCGCTGCTTTGTAATGCACCAAATAACTGGGGGAACTGCCTTCGTATTCAGCACGCGCCACTACCCGCCCGCGCTCACCGCTGATCGCAATTTCGACTTCTTCACCGAGTTCAAACAAAAACGACTCATCCTGATACGGGCTGTACGGGTTCAACTGTGCCGATAAAATCCCCATCTCCTTAATCGGCAGTACAATTTCCGCAGGGGTATCAGAGCCTGATGCGCGTACTGTGATAGACACGGTGTCCAGTGATATTTGATTGATCGACACATACGCCGGAACATACGCCGGATATGGCTCAGCGCTTGGTTCGGTATACGCGTAAATATGTTCGGTTTGCATAATCCCTTCCTGTTTTACTGACTGTTAATTCGGTATCGCCTGCTTTACCCCTCAGCGACCCGTGCCTAAAAATTGCCTTTCGGTTAGAATCTGAACTCTTATCACAAAGTTTTTAACCCCAACCGAAAGGACTTAAACCATGTCTGAAAAATCTGTTGATACCTCTACCGTTCGCATTGCCGCTGATATTTTGATTGCTGGCTTTCAAGAAAATAACTCGTTCACTCTTAGGGACTCGCACTCTAATACTGCGATTGCACAAGCTATTTGTGCGAACTTCACGGCAATTCACGCTGCGGTGCTTGCTGCGAAGGAGAAAGAGTTTCAGTCTTTCCAGAACGGTAAAATCCCTCTATAACCTTCACCATCTCACAAGCTTCTTGCGCTGCTTTAGCGGGAAGGATTGGAAAACCATCCCGCCTTATCGACTCAATCAACAACCTATACGCCAACCACCGCTTCAACATCTCGACCTCCCAGAAACTTAAAAAGGCAGCCTTCGTTGATACATATTCGGTTTCCCTCAAGGGGTGAAAGCTGCCTATGTAAGCGCGCGATTAAGCGCGTTTTCGACCCATGATCGGCGGTAACTCGCTCTGCCCGATCAAGCGGCCAGAATCGACGTATTCATCCACCAACAAGCGGAGAATCACCGCCATGGGTATCCGTTCTTTGGCGGCTTGCGCTCGAAACTGTGCTTCGAGGGCAGGCGGTAGCCTGAGCATCGTCACTGGAAGCATCCGTGCTGCCATCTTGAGACTCCTGTTCGGTAGTCCCCTGTTCTTCTTCCAAAAATCTGAACCTACTAACAACACCATTTGTAGCTTTTTCAAAAGCACGAGCTGTTTTGTATTGTGCTGTCTTACTTTTTCCGTTGAGCAATTTCCATATAGCGTTTTGAGACACACCAACTCGCTCCGCAAGTTCTTCTTGCGTGCGACATCCCGTGACGCTCATCGCTTCTTTTACGGCTAGTTGTGCAGATGTTTGTATTTCCATATGCGGATAATATAGCTAAAGCTATGTAATTGTAAATAGTAAAAGCTTTTTGATGCTTTATAGCTAGAGGTGTAAATTTGCAAAAAAGGAGATGTAAATGGACGTTGGGAAAAAAGTTGAAACATGTAGAGAGCAACTAGGGCTGAATCAAACTGAGCTTGGAGATCTTGTTGGCGCTACTCAGAACACTATCTTTAAAATTGAGAATGGCATAACGAAAACTTCAAGATATTTCCCGAAACTTGCAAAACTTTTCAACATGACGATGGAAGAGTTTTTATCTGATGACTATATGCCACCTCCACCTGAGATCTCTCCGGCGAAGGCAAAGTTGATCAGAAAAGTAATGGGTGCTGACGAACAGCTAATTGGTGATATTGATACCGCTATAGATGCGGCAATCACCGTTGCAAGTCTGAAGAAGAAAGCGGCTGACTTGTTGAATCAATGACGGCGAGTATTTTCTTACATTGGCTATCAGTAAGTGTTTTTATCTTCATAATAACCTTGTTTTTTTTGCTACCTAGTGAAACACCCTTTCCTTTCTTCGCATAAGCTTTACCCATTTTGTACCCCTGTTAGCCACCCTGCCCTTATCTTGTGTACTTGTTTTCCAATCTGACCTGATCGATGGCACTGAGTTCAGGATGAATGCGGGTGGAAATTTCCATATTTACGCCGACGAACGGTATCTTTTTCAGACAATCATGCATAATCCTTATACTTTTAACTATTGAGGTATTGCGATGAAAAAGAACAAAGTGCTACGTATTTCCCTAGCGGGCGGCATTATTGGTGCATTTACCACCAACCCCCGTAAGCTTTAGAAGATGCAATTGATCGCCAAAACCAAGAAGGTTGGAATGCGATTGACATCGAACCACATCGTACCACCAACGCCCTAGTATTTATTATCCAAATACTAGTCCTCATC
>AATN01000262.1_pt1 | contig 12296 bp, 8 predicted proteins | sample 270648 | NCBI WGS metagenome assembly AATN01 (sample SAMN02954269, study PRJNA17659) | bioreactor sludge metagenome | biome: terrestrial; feature: bioreactor; material: sludge; isolation source: Enhanced Biological Phosphorus Removal (EBPR) bioreactor sludge | place: Australia: Brisbane, Queensland
GTTGGATGGCCGCCATACTGGCACGGGTGGCGGTAATCATGTCACGATGGGGGCTGCGACACCGACTGATAGTCCATTTTTGCGCCGCCCTGATTTATTGCGCAGTTTATTAACGTATTGGCAGCATCATCCGGGCTTATCTTATCTGTTCTCAGGAATGTTCATTGGACCTACTAGTCAAGCACCACGAGTGGATGAAGCGCGCAATGAAAGCTTATATGAGTTAGAAATTGCCTTCCAGCAAATGCCGGAGGGTGAAAGTAATCAACCGTGGTTAGTTGATCGCTTACTACGCAATCTCTTGGTGGATATTACCGGTAATACCCATCGCTCTGAGTTCTGTATTGATAAGCTGTATTCGCCGGATTCCTTGAGTGGTCGCCAAGGTTTAGTGGAGCTACGTGCTTTTGAAATGCCACCGCATGCGCGCATGTCAATTATGCAAATGCTGTTGGTACGCGCTTTGGTCGCACGTTTCTGGAAAGAGCCTTATAAGCATAAATTGGTGCGTTGGGGTACTGAGCTACATGATCGTTTTATGCTCCCCTTTTATGTCGAGCAAGATATGAAAGAGGTGTGTGAGGAGTTGCAACTGGCTGGTTATAACTTCGATCCAAAATGGTTAGAGCCTTTCCAAGAGTTCCGCTTCCCAGTGTACGGACGTGTACAATATCGTGGGATTGAAATTGAACTGCGTGCTGCTTTAGAGCCTTGGCATATCCTTGGTGAAGAGCTGAGTAATACGGGCACTGCACGCTTTGTAGATTCATCTATGGAGCGTTTACAAATTAAAGTCACCGGCTTAACCGAGTCGCGCTATATCATTGTTTGCAATGGTGTTGAGATTCCACTACGCAAAACGGAAGTGCATGGCCAATATGTGACGGGGATTCGTTATCGGGCTTGGCAACCCCCTTCAGCCCTACATCCAACAATTGGTGTGCATTCACCATTGGTCTTCGACATTGTGGATACTTGGAATAATCGTTCGATTGGTGGATGTGCGTATCATGTGGTGCACCCGGGCGGACGCAGTTATGAGACTTTCCCAGTGAATGCCTTTGAAGCTGAAGGACGGCGGATTTCTCGTTTCCGCGCGGATATGGACATTATGCAAGATCGTCAACCAGTGCCGGAGCCGAAGATGTTTAGTTCTGCGGCAACTCGTACTTTCTTACCACAAGGGAGTGAGCCGGGAGTCGCTGTGCCGTTGAAGCCCGCTAAGGTGAATCCAGAATATCCCCATACTTTGGATTTGCGGCGCAATTAGAGTATATGCTCCAAAACAGTTTAGACTTCTTGCGAAAGTTCGTAAGGAGTCTCTACTTCTTCGCACTTGCACAAGCACTCTTCTAAAAAGAGCATCTTTCTTAGATTGTTGTTTTTTCAGCATAATCTTAAATAGACTATAGTTTTCTTTAGTTAAAGTGTTTTTAAACTTAATTGTTTTTTCAGAAAATATTTCAATCATTACTGTCTTTGAACTCTTCCATCTAGCGTTTGATTTGTCTATTATTTAATCAATAAATTGTCGTTATGTAGAGAGTAAGCAAATGCATTGTAAAAGCCTGATTTGGGTAGGGGCAGTGTTGTTTTGTCTATCATTATTAGGCGGATGCATAACCCCAGATAATGAGGTACTAGATGGCATGGGTACGCCGGACATTACTCAATGTAGTGCCTTACCAAATGTGGAAAACGGAAGAGATTACCGTCCACGTGATGCCATTACTCTAGGAACTGACAATCGTAGCCATCCTGATGTGTTTTATATGGCTTGGGCACAACTGGATCAACGTTCTGATTTACGTTTTCCTGAAAGGGGTTATGAGGGCAACGGTTATGAAGATAAACTGTTAGTCACTCGTAAAACAGCAAGCCCTGCTGATGCTAACGATCCTAATTCGGGCAATCTGGTTCGTACTTGGCAACTGTTACCGCATCTAGATAATAATTGCCAAGATGTAGAAAAAATTCGTATCCATAGTTTTGATGTTGCACCTAATGGGCGCAGTCTTTATGTATCAATGGCGCGTACAGCGCTAGGTGACAGCCATTTAGGGATTTATCGTCTTGATTTGGAAACAGGTGATTTAGCCAAAATTAGTCAAGATAGTACTGTCCATTATATGTATCCAACCTATATTGGTAATGACCCGGATACTCAACATGAAATGCTAGTAGTAGCCAAAACGGTGACGGATGAAGATATTCCTATCAACTATGAAAGTGCTACTTTGCAAGATGAGTATGATCGAGCACCTACACCTCTCATCCATAAAATGGATGCACACACAGGTGATACAGTACGTATTGGTTTTAATAACTCCCATCAAACGGAGCCGCTCGCGATTACGGGACCAGATGGTAACCGTATTGTAGTTTTTACCCAGTGGGAACATCAAGATTCAGTGAATCGTTTTGCACTGTGGAAGATGCAAATTGATGGTAGTGACAACTTTACTTTCTTTGGACAAGAAAGCTCTACTGATCGTGGTAGTTCACATTTATTTCAGCCACGTAGTGTACGTTCTGGACCCTATGCAGGGTATACGCTCATGACAGAGAGTCATAATAAATTTGATGCTGAAGGGCAAGTTGCTATGACTTTTCGTCATCATCAAGAGCTACGTAGTGATAAGTATTATTTACAGAAAGTTGAAACCATAGGTGCAACAAACACACATATCGCTCGTAATCCAGAACATTATAATGATCAAAGTTTCATTTACTCCTATCGCAATAATAGTAATTACACTTACCAACTTTATGTAAAAGATTTTCCGATTACACCTAGTCAGGCTGTTAATAATGATCCGGGAGTTAGACTGACTCCAGATACAAATGCTTATCATTTTGTCCAAGCACGTAGTTACTATCCACCAGATCGTACTTTGGTAGCTCCATCAGATGCTTATGACCTAGGTGAAAATCGGGTGTCTTTTACTAATAAAAATTTGAATGGTAAGTCAGGGTTCTTAGTACAAAATCTGACTCAGTCAGATAATGGGGTTCAACACCAACTAGATGGAATTCAGCCCACTGATTTGGCTATGCAATTCTTTGTGCCATCTCACCATTTCAGTGACTCACAAACTATAGGTTTAAAAACTAGCCCAGAAATGAGTATCCCAGCCAGTGGTTTCATTCAACCTGAAGCTGATGGGTCGATGGGGGTAGTCATGAAAAATGGTTTGTATGTCTGGAAGGTTAATAAGCGCTATTCTCACCAAGGGCAAGATATTTGGGTTCCTGTTCGAGCAGAGCGGCAAGAAGTGAGTTTTGTGCCTAATCGGGTGAATGCTTGTAATCAATGTCATCAAGAGCGTAATCAAGCGAATCTAGATAAATATGCTACTTATGATTCAATTGCTGCGCGAAAAATGCATGGCACTTTGACAGATGTCTTAGATATTAGCACATACAACACAGCATATTCTGTCCCAGATTTCCATAAAGACATTATGCCCTTACTGACTAAACCAGCGGTTAATGGAGGACAATCTTGTGCGAGTTGCCATAGCGCTGGTACTAAATTGGATTTATCGAATGCTACTGGCCCCGAGGCAATGAATGCTACTTTCCGTACTTTATTGCGAGGTGCACATCAACTGTCTGATGGAAGACTGTTACCTTATTCCAATGACTCGATTAATCCTTTAGGGATGGATGATAACTACCGCCCAGCACCTTTGCTATGGAGTTTAATCTTAGGGGATGATTTGAGTGTGCCACCAGATGCTACTCATGCAAATAACAGCAGCCGTACTTTAGAGCGGGAGGGGGATTATGGTGCAAGTTATGATAGTGTGGTTGAACAAACTATCCAAAATATTAATAGGCAATATGATCACAGTCAGCATTGGACAGCCACAGATATTCAGAAATTTATCACTTACTCTACAACACAAATGCCCGTTGGCTTGTCTGATCGAATCAGCTTTTCTCCTCAAGGCAATAATTATCGTTGGGGGCCGGTTGGCTTAAAAGCTTATCAAGCACTGGTAAGAAACTGTTTTAGTTGCCACAACAGTTTTACAGGAGCGACTGGTGGTGGTATTGAGGATCCCAGTTTTGGTCTGCCTTTAGAAAAGCGCTTTAGCTCAGAAACAGGCCAGCGTGACAATCGAATGCGTTTTATGATTCATAATCATATCGCTAATAAGTTGGATACAGCTTATTCTACATATACTTGGCAAAGTCATTTAGAAAACTCTCGCTACAATACCTTGTTGTCTGCAAGTTACCGTATCAATTTTGCTAATCCTGAACAGTCTGAGCTTTTGCGTTATGCTTTAGGGAAAGATGTTACTGGATCGGTGCTAACAGCTAGCCAACATCATGTTAATCATCCACAAGTCTTAACAGAACAGGATGCTGATTATCAAGCTATTCAGGCGTGGGTAACTAATACTGGGGCAGGGATTACTAATCAATCTCCGCTCTTGACTACTCCTGCTAATCCAATTGTGATGAATGAATATGACCCACCCGCTACTTTACCCAGTTTATTGACTTGGTATGACCCAGACAGTGTAAATGAGTTGTCACAATTACTGTTATTAGGTAGTGGTACAACCGAACACACATTTAATGACACAATGCTTGCATTAGAATATGCCGATTTTAATTCTGCAGCACTCAAAACTTACGCAATTTTAGGTGACCGGGGGACACGGCAGTTTGCTTTTAAAGTAACCGATGGTGATGCAAGTAGTACTCAGTATGTCGATGTTACTGTCAACAGTAACTATAATGTGCCAACTCCTTCTAGTGTACTACCTAGTGCGTATGCGTTTTATACCGTGCGGGATTTGGGAACTAATCTAGATACTGCTGGGGAACTGCGTAAACTTCAACATGATGCAAATGATCCTTTATTACCTAAAGATACATTAATTGGGAAAATTGCAGGTTACAATAATAACTGGACAACTTTATATCGCCGCTCGGATAAAGGTTGGTTGTATTTTATCGAGCAAACCACCCAGACCATTCATGTTGTGGATGAGACTACAGCAAACATCTTGTTCCATATTCAGCTCAATCATCAGCCTAATAAAGAGACGGAGACTCATAAGCAAACAGCCTATTTATTATGGTGGCGACCACAAGAGGGATTAGATCATTTAAGTAATACCAACTGTCCTGGTGGGGAGTTACAGGGGTTGCTTGAGTCTAAATTAAGCCGTACTAAAAATGGTGATTTCTATATCGGTCTGGGTTGTATTGATCCTGCTGTGCCCGCAGGGGAAACGTATCTAGTGACGCCCCAATATCGGACTAGACTGCTTGATGGCAGTAATACTTTGGCAGTGTATACATGGCGGCGAGCTACTTTCATGAGCAAGTGGGTGAATGAGGGAGTTGACCGGCTCAATGTGCTTAATCTGGTGACCGGTAAAGCGAAAAGTTTAGGTGATTTTTCTTTCCCAGAAAAAATATTAACCGATGCTAATGGCCTCACAACAGTTTATCCAGCCGCTGATTATTATAATGTTCGTGCCGTTGTTGTAGCTGAGGATGGAGCGTTCTATGGTTTCAATAAGGACACGAATGATCAAGCTGTACAAGTCTTTAATTTTGATCCCTTGACTGAAACTCAGCAGCCAGTGACCACTCCAGAGTGGGTGAATACCTATTTTGAGAATTATCGTAATTATGGCACACCCTTCTTAGTCATCAACCGGCGCTGAGTGAGCTAAAAACATGCAGATGCATAGAGTTTGCAAGATAGGGTTGATGTTAGTTTGTTTAGGTCAACCCCAATTATCACTAGCCACTTGGCTGCCTGAATCCATCGGTATAGGTCTTGGTTATGCGAAAGATGCTCACGAAAATATAGCTTTAGAAGCTAGTTGGTTTGAACAAGCGGATTGGCAAGTTCGTGGGCGGCTAGAGCATGGGCTCTATAGTCGCACTCATCAAATAGGCTGGGTTGAGTTTGCAGAGAGTTTTGAGCGTAATAGTTTGGGTTTGTTTGTTGATCGTAAACTGGCCGAAGGCTTATATCTCAGTAGTGGCTTGTTACATTTTGATCAAGCTTCGCATTGGGTCGCTTCACCTAGGGCAGATGCCGTGTATAAGTTAAATGGGCGTTATTATGCGGGGATTCAACTAGGTAAGCCGCAAGCTGAGATTGATTACCAACCTATTGTGCCCTATTTGGGCGTACACTGGGCAGTCTCTTTGCCTGATCCAAAATGGTCAATCAATGCGGAGGTAGGTGTCTTATTTGGATTAGATCCGAGTCTAACCATGTATTCGGATAATCCTGCTAATTTACCTCTATTGAATACGGATCTTCAGTTTGAAGCAGACAAATACGTGGCTCGTCTCAAATCAAACGGAGAATTCCTAGAGCGTACAGCTCCCCGTGCCAGCATAACCGCTACTTACCACTTCTAGGATTTAACTATGCGTAAACAACATCTCTTTGTGGTTCTCATGATGCTTTTGTTAGTGGGCACTTTGACGAGTTGTGGTGACTCTGGCTCAAATAATGCCTCTGACGGTTCTGGTACTAATCCTAATGATGGCAATGATACAGACGATAATACAGATGATAATGACGATTCCGATGATGGCACAGACAACAATACGGATGATAATGACGATTCCGATGATGGCACAGACAACAATACGGATGATCCGCCAACTAAAGTGGTAGATACCGGTGAAAACCTTAGCTACCCACTACAGTATAGTGATGATGGTATAACCCTAGTTATGGGAAATCGTAATAATAATCTTCAAGTGCGTGGTGGTATTAGTCATGATCTTTTGCAGACTATCACCAGTTTTCATGATTGGACACAAGCCCTTGTTTATCGACCTAATCGCAATCAATTTGCCAGCGCTGGACGTGATAATGCTATAAGAGTTTGGCAGAGTAATGGAGTCGCTTTGCAGTCGCCTTTTGTCATACAAACGCCTAGTCGAGTGCATAACTTAGCCTTCAACACAGTACGTGAGGAGTTAGCCTCTGCGAATGAAGATGGTAATATTTATCTTTGGGATACACTCAATTTAACTAAAATTCGAACACTTATTGGGCACACCTCAAGAGTCTATGCACTAGCCTACTTGTCAGACCAGCAACATCTAGTCTCTGTAAGTGGTGATGGAACTATCAAACTATGGGATAGCCTAACCGGAAAATGGTTAAAGAATATTGGTGTGCATGCTGGAGCTGTGTATGACCTAATCTTGCTACCTGATGGTAAGAGTTTTGTGACTACCAGCGAAGATGGAGTCATAAAGCGTTGGTCAACAACTACTTATGAGCATTTAGAGAGCTTTACAACAACGGCTGCATTACCCTTGTATGCCCTTGCTATAGCAGCGGATGGTAGTCAGATGATTGCTGGTGATGCTCAAGGTTATATTCATCGTTGGGCAATAGGAGAAAATAGAGTACGGGCTGCTAGCTATCCCAACAAAGCTTTCCAAGCAATTGGCAGTGGCAAGATACATGCCTTAGCTTTCCATCCTAGTACACAGCAGTTTTCTTCGATTTCAGAGGATGCTATTTGGCGTTTGTGGGATGGCATTTCGATTACGCCAATTCGATCACAGTCAGTTTTAGAGGATTATCAAGAGCCTTCAAATCCAACCGATAATACTGGTATTAATCAAGCATCGGCTAAAGCATTAGTGAAGCTCGCTTTCCGAGGTATCCAACCCGTATTTAATGCAGGTGTTGTGTTGGAGCAGCCAGAAAGTTTAGAACCCTATTTTTTGGCAGGCTTTTTGAGTGCTAATCAGGTGGCTTGTCCAGAAAGTGGAAGCTTCAGTTATCTATTGTCTGATCCCAATAATGATCGGCGTTTTAGTCAAGCAGGTGATGTATTCAGTGCTGAAGTTATGGCTTGTAAAGATGGTCGCTATTTGTTAGATGGTGGCTATGAGTTGGCGATGCAAATGAGTAATCGTAGCGCTAGTCAAACTCAGGTCGAGAGCACTCTAAGTAATCTGCGTATTCAAGCTGGTGAGGAGAGTAGTTCATTATCGGGGCATCTACTCTTTACAAATACGCTGCCTGATCCTAGTCAACTTGTTCCAAGTTCAGGATTACAAACACGCTCTACCGATTTAGGGATTAATCTTTTCGATTCTGGGACAATTATTTTTAGTAGTCTTAATACAAATTTAATCAAGGATACAATTACAGATGTGCAGCATTTGACTTATCAGGCAAGTTTGAGTTTAGCTAACAGCAGTTATAGTGGAAATTACACCTTATCTAGCGTGCAGGGGCTTACACTTAATCCTGATAGTCAATACCCTGCCAGTGGAAAACTAAGTATTCATGGTGACTCTGGTGGATATACAGGTATGAACATTGTCGTTACGGTTGTGGATGTTGATAAAGTAAAAATTGAAACAGATACCTCCGGCGATGGCTCGATAGATTATCAAGAAACAGTTAATTGGAGTGAATTAACTTTGCCATTCAACTGGTAATTATGATTTTGGCAGGTATTCAATGGCTAATCATGATTACTGCAGCTTGTGTAGCATTAGTAGGGGTGTCGTTTTTTAGTTTAATACACCTACTGCATGTTCCGTTGGGAATGGGCTATTCACCTGATTTGCAAGCTTTAGCAGATACGGTTTGGGTTTATTTATTGAACGATGAGTCATACATTCTTATTGGTCACGAACAATTGACTATGAGTGAAGAGCTTCATTTACTTGATGTAAAGAAACTTCTAAATAGTTTATTCTGGGTATGGATTAGTAGTAGTGTTGTATTTTTGGGGGGGGTGATCCTAAATCCATATAGATTAAAGCTATGTATCTTAATAGCCAAATTAGGACTAAGTTTATTGCTATTATTGCTCGTAACAACACTTATATTAAGTTTTAAAAGTAGTTTTGTGTATGTTCATAGAGTTTTTTTTTGCCAGATACCTGGTGGTTTGCCAATGACTCAAGTTTGATCCAATTATTTCCAGTACAGTATTTTCAACAATTTGCCGGTTTATGCTGGTTGTTCACGGCGGTATTATTTGCCGTATTAGGGTGGCTTGCTGCTCGTAAGCAGTAAACTACTCACGGGACATATTACTTAGAAAGCATAAAGCAGAGGGTATTTTCCCCCTGCTTGGTAAGTGAAAAGAGCCGAGTAGATTTATATCTATGTTAAACTAACAATCATCAGCCTAATTTAGAGTTGGCAGCGGCAATGGTGGCATAGCGCGGAAAGCATTATACAACTGACTCGCCCATTGCTGACGAATTTGTAATAGATAAGGGTGATCTGGGCCAAAGCGATAATGGCGCTCAGCCACCAATGCATCCTTACGGTACATTAAAACTTCGATGGGTGGCCCTACACTCGCATTACTTTTCATCGTAGAGTCCATTGAAATCAGGGAGCAAATCGCCGCATCATCCATGCTGGTGTCTAGATCAATGAAGCGGTCAAGTACCGGCTTACCGTATTTACTTTCACCAATTTGCAAATAAGGAGTCTCTTCAGAGGTAGTAATATGATTACCTTGAGGGTAAATCATAAAAGCACGCACGCGTCCGCCCTTGATCTGACCCGCCAAAATCAACGAAGCATCAGGCACAAAGCCAGAGCTTTCGGTATAGCGGCGAATCCGATTGACTAGTAAGTCGCCCACATAATCAGCAATATCCCCCATGTAGTTCAGTGTATTAAGATTGGTTTTATTGTCATCACGAATATCACGCTGAACTTGCTCGACCACACTTTGAGTGGTTGCCAGATTGCCAGCCGTCATCAGGACGAGAAAGCGATCCGGATTGGTTTTGCAAATATTCATCTTGCTATAAGTGCTGACATGGTCGATACCCGCATTGGTACGCGAGTCTGAGGTCAAAACCAAGCCTTCATTTAAGGAAATGCCAATACAATATGTCATACAGTCATCGGGAATTTGCAGTCAAGGAATGACTACACTAGGGTAGATAAGGGGGGGAGGTCAACAGGTTTCTATGCTAAATCTTCTTATAAATAAACTAGCCATGTGCAAATATTAACTAATCCTTAATAACTAGTCAGTACGAGCCTTGCATGCTAATCTTAAACAGCGTAAGGTAGTCAACCTTTTTAGCTTTACTCAATCCATCTGACCGCGCACCTACCGGCATTCCAAACAGGCAGCTCCATGACAAATGATGTAACCCCTCCCGTTTCACTCCGTTTTGATGAAATGGCCTTAGCCGTGCCTATTCTGAAGGCGATTAGCGAAGTTGGCTATGAAACTCCCTCTCCTATTCAAGCTGAAAGTATTCCTTTATTGCTAGAAGGTCATGATTTACTCGGTCAAGCGCAAACAGGGACAGGAAAAACCGCTGCATTTGCATTGCCCCTACTGAGCCGGATTGATAGTAACGAACATTACCCACAGTTATTAGTCTTAGCTCCTACGCGTGAATTAGCTATTCAAGTGGCGGAAGCCATGCAAACTTATGCGCGCCATTTACCCGGCTTCCATGTCTTACCGATTTATGGTGGACAAAGTATGGGGCAACAACTGCGTCAATTAGAACGTGGCGTACAGGTCGTGGTAGGTACACCAGGACGGGTCTTAGATCATTTAGGCCGTGGGACTCTAGATTTAAGCCGCCTCAAAGCGGTGGTGCTGGATGAAGCCGATGAAATGTTACGCATGGGTTTCATTGATGATGTGGATGAAATCTTAAGCCACACCCCACCCGAGCGGCAGGTAGCTTTATTCTCAGCAACCATGCCAGCACCGATTCGGCGGATTGCGATGCGCCATTTGCATGATCCGGTCGAAATTAAAATTGCCGCTAAGACCACGACGGTTGAAGCGATTACTCAGCGCTATTGGCAAGTGCGTGGTTTGCATAAATTAGATGCACTCACCCGTATTCTAGAAGTCACTGATTTTGACGCGATGATTATTTTCGTGCGTACCAAAATCGTGACCGAAGAACTAGCCGAAAAATTGGAAGCACGTGGTTATGAGGCAGCGGCTTTAAATGGTGACTTAAACCAACAACAACGTGAACGCACCATTGAGCGCTTGAAAGATGGCAAGTTGGATATTGTAGTAGCAACCGATGTAGCGGCGCGTGGATTAGATGTGCCACGGATTAGCCATGTGGTTAACTATGACATTCCCAGTGATACCGAGTCTTATGTGCATCGGATTGGACGGACTGGGCGGGCTGGACGTACCGGTGAGGCCATTTTATTTGTGGCTCCGCGTGAAAGACGCATGCTGTATGCGATTGAGCAAGCGACTCGTCAACGTATTGAACCCATGCAATTGCCGACTCGTAATGAAATTGTTGATCGCCGGATTGATCAGTTTAAGCGCCAAATCACTGAGACGATTCAGTCAGAAGAGCTTGAGTTCTTCCGTGAGTTGATGGAGTCCTTCCAGAACGAACAAGCGGTAGATATGGAAGATGTCGCGGCTGCTTTAGCTTATTTAGTACAAAAAGATCAGCCGCTGCAACCTGAAATTGAAGATTTGCCTCTCGAGCCAGAACGCAGACCTAATGAGCGCGCTGAGCGCAGTCGAGAAGGTGGGCGTGAGCGTAGGGGAGGTGAAGGCGGCGAGCGTCGTGAGCGCTTCAATGCAACTCATGACATGGATATGTGCCGCTATCGGATTGAAGTGGGGCGTGAGCATGGTGTGCAGCCGAAAAATATTGTGGGTGCAATTGCTAACGAAATTGGTTTAGATAGTAACTTTATCGGCAATATTAGTATTCGTGATCATTTTACTTTGCTGGATTTGCCAGATAGCAACGTAACGGCAAATGTTTGCCCGTAAAATCCCTGTTTCAATGGAAACCATTAACATAGTTGAGGGCTTGCGTTTGAACGCTGCAAATACCCGTTTCATTTGCACCTCAAAATGTTTATCTTTGCTCTGTCTTTTATGCAAAGAATTACTGGGGGTGTTCAATGTCTTAACCATTGTTACCCCCTTTTTTCTTTAGATAAGTTTCGGCTTCGCTGGCTGTTTCTGCCAACGTCTTTTTTCTGCCGTCCTTAATCCATTCAAATAAACTTTGCTTTGAGAAATACAAACGCTTACCACGCTTGCAAACAGGAATTTCAGCACGTTGAGTATATCCGTATAAAGTAGGTACGGACAAATTCAAAAGTTCGGCTGCTTGCTGAACAGTTAAAAGCTGTTCGGGTTCGGGTTGGTTGGTGTTACATTGCTTTTGTGTGGCAAAGTATGTTTCAAGTTCCTGCCTGAACAGTTGCCTAATTTCAGGATTGAAAGCTGGGTAAAATTACATTTTCCATTCGTGCTATAAATTGGGATCCTCTA
>AATN01000263.1_pt1 | contig 12220 bp, 13 predicted proteins | sample 270648 | NCBI WGS metagenome assembly AATN01 (sample SAMN02954269, study PRJNA17659) | bioreactor sludge metagenome | biome: terrestrial; feature: bioreactor; material: sludge; isolation source: Enhanced Biological Phosphorus Removal (EBPR) bioreactor sludge | place: Australia: Brisbane, Queensland
CAAATACCTGCTAGGTAGAGACCTAAAGCGATCATAAATAGCGCAGCAAACAAATACAGCACTTGTTGGGCTGCATGTAAACCGGTTAAAGATAAGGCGGCAGCCCCTAAACCACCAGCTAAAGCCCCCGCTAAGGCATAACTACTAATTCTCCCTAAGTTATAGGCGAGTAATATAGGAAGGTTTTGGTGATTGGCTTGGCGAGTAAAACCCACTGCACTAATTAAACCTCCACACATCCCTAAACAATGTACACCACCGAACAGGCCAATGGCGAAAGCTGCAAAGTATTGAGACTGGCCAAGCAAGACATCAATTTGCTGTTGGAATTGGCTAAGCCAAGCGAGATCCATACTGATTAGTTAAGCAGATAGCGGGTTTGGTACTGACCTTGATCATAACCCGCAAAGAAGTTAGTGAGTAGAGGATGCTCAATCGGCTCGTTAGAATGATCTGCTGCTAAATTGCGTTGAGCTACATAAGCAACTCGCCCATCCTCATCTATCAAGACGTGATACCATGGCTCATTTTTGGGTGGTGTGCCGGTATTGGCATTTTTCTCATACCACTCTTCAGAGCCTTGAAATTCAGCATCAACGTCGAAGACAACACCACGATAATTAAACAGGCGATGCTGAATGATTTGACCGATGGCAAAATCTGCTTTCTTATGCATTTCTAGGATAGTCCTTCACCAAACACAGGCTAATAAACTAAATATGGGGTTTATTAACAAGCTTATCAAGAGCCTTGTGTTTTGAAATCTCGAATCACTTGTTTAGTTGCGCTAATCCGTTCACGATGTAAGCGTTCACGAATTTGCTCACCTTGATAGCCCTGCTGGATAATCGCATGCACATTCACTGCTTGGCAGGCTCGTAAAACAATACGGAAAAAATCGGCTTGTGGATAAGGACGCTGCTCAAAGCCCAACCTACCTTGGCTATCCGCTTGGCAAGCAATCAATAAATCTTCAAAGCGCTCAGGTTTCCGAAAAGCATCACAGCTTTCTAATACATTGACACAAGTCTTCGCTTGCTGCTCAAAGGCTCTATGAATATGGGTGTGATAGCGTGCATTCATTTCGGCTAATTGTTGGAAAGCTTTAGGGGCGTGATAACGTTGGCAAAGTTTGCGGACTAAATCATAGCTACGTTCTTCATGTCCGTAATGACTAGGTAAAATATCTGGCGGAGTTAAACCTTTACCCAAGTCATGGGTTAAGGCTGCAAAGCGAACCGCGCCTGAGTTGCTCAATTGAGCGGCGCGTTGTAGCACCATCAAAGTATGAATACCGGTATCAACTTCTGGGTGATGCTGGACAGATTGTGGCACGCCAAACAAACGCTCAAGCTCTGGAAATAGGACTTTTAAAGCACCACAATCTCGTAAGGTTTGAATAAAGCATTCTGGATTAGACTCTTTTAAAGCTTTCTCGAATTCTTGCCAAACACGTTCTGGTACCAAGCTATCAACCTCACCTGCTGCTACCATCGAACTCATTAGCTCCAAAGTTTCTGCAGCGATAGTAAAACCATAGTGTGCATAACGGGCATGAAACCGGGCTACTCGCAAAATTCGTACTGGATCTTCAGCAAAGGCAGGAGACACATGGCGTAAAATACGTTGTTCAAGATCAGTCTGCCCACCATAGGGGTCAATAATCTCTCCTGCTGCTGTTTCGGCCAAAGCATTAATAGTTAGATCACGTCGTTGCAAGTCCTCGACTAAAGTAATGCTAGGGTCAGTGTAAAATGCAAAACCATGATAACCCTTAGCTGTTTTACGCTCAGTGCGTGCTAGTGCGTATTCTTCATGCGTTTCAGGATGCAAAAAAACTGGAAAATCTTTACCAACAGGGCGAAAACCTAAGGCTTGCATGTCTGCTGGAGTAGCGCCAGTGACAACCCAGTCTCGATCCTTAATAGGACGGCCTAACAAGCGATCACGGACAGCTCCACCTACTAAGTAGTATTGTAATTTGTGCATTATTTACTGTTTTAACGAGTCTTATGAAAGCATAGCATGAGGATATACAGCACTGAACAGTATTTACTTGATGGATTGCAACTTATTCCTTTTATTACGTTGACGCTCCTAGGTGTTTATGGTCTTATCGAAGTGCTTGGGAAAGTTCAATACTTATGATTGGAGTCTAGTTACCCCACTTTTGAGAGGGGTGTGGTAACTGTAAGTCTAGGAGAGTTAAAACATGGCTCATGTAGTTGTACTGGGTGCAGGAACCGGGGGGATGCCTGCTGCTTATGAATTAAGAGATGCGTTGGGCAATGAGCACGAAATTACTGTGATCAATGAACGTGATTACTTTCAATTTGTGCCGTCTAATCCATGGGTGGCTGTAGGTTGGCGTAACCGAGCAGATATTACCTTTGATATTGCTCCCTATTTAGAGCGTAAGAACATTAAGTTCATTGCTGGTCGTTGTGAAAAAATCGACCCCACTGCTAATCAACTCGAATTAGCGGGAGGGCAAACGGTCAAATATGACTATTTAATGATTACTACTGGCCCGAAGTTATTCTTTGAGGAGGTTCCAGGTGCAGGGCCGCCAACTGGAAATACCCACTCAGTTTGCACGGTCGATCATGCTGAAGCACTCTGGCAGGATTATCAGAAGCTGTTACAAAAAGGAAGTGGGCATATTGTGATTGGTGCGATGCCTTTTGCAAGCTGCTTTGGTCCAGCTTATGAGTTCGCGTTTATTGTGGACTGTGACTTACGTAAGCGCAAAATTCGCCATAAGTTCAAAATGACCTATGTCAGTTCTGAGCCTTATATTGGGCATTTAGGTTTGGGTGGTGTGGGTGATTCTAAAGGTATGTTAGAGCACGAATTGCGTAACCACCATATTGACTGGATTGTTAATGCTAAAACAGTGAATGTTGAAGCGGGTAAGTTACATATTGAAGAATACGGTGAAGATAAAGCACTGAAGAAAACGCATGAAATTGCCTTTGATTTAGCGATGATGCTACCTGCTTTCAAAGGGGTAGATGCAGTTGCAGCAGTGCCTAATTTATGTAATCCACGTGGCTTCGTGTTTGTGGACGAATTGCATCGCAATCCAACCTACAAAAATATCTATTCCGCTGGGGTATGTATCGCGATCCCACCGGTTGAAGCTACGCCTGTCCCCACAGGTGCACCGAAGACCGGATATATGATTGAATCTATGGTCACTTCTGCGGTACATAATATAGCAGACGAACTGGCAGGTAATCAGCCTCACACCACCGGTACTTGGAACACCATCTGCTTAGCAGATTTCGGTGATACCGGTGCAGCATTTGTGGCTTTGCCTCAGTTGCCTCCACGCAATGTCGCGTGGTTTAAGAAGGGTAAATGGGTACACTTAGCGAAGATTGCGTTTGAAAAGTACTTTATCCGTAAAATGAAAAAAGGCAGCTCTGAACCGTTCTACGAAAAGTCGATCCTAAAAATGATGGGAATTACCCGGATTTAGGAGCGCAAGCAAATCCAGAATCAGGAGTCTGGGCTTTTGCAACGGGAAATAGTGTATGCTATTTCCCGTTTTTATTTGGATTGCCAAGGTGCAAAAGACTCTATCTATGAATACTCCCAATCCTGCTGAAATGGCTGAGTCGGTAAGAATTGCCTTAGCTGAAGATCTTGGTAGTGGCGATGTCACTGCTGATTTAATTGCCCCCGATACGATTTCCCGTGCCACGGTTATCACCCGTGAGGATGCGATTCTTTGTGGGATTGCTTGGTTTGATGAGGTCTTCCGCCAAGTTAATCCTACTATTCAAATCACTTGGCATTTCCAAGATGGGGATCAAGTCAAAGCCAATGATATCCTCTGCCATATTAAAGGCAATGCTCGCGGTATGCTCACTGCTGAACGTAGTGCTTTGAATTTCCTGCAAACGCTCTCTGGCACAGCGACTGCTACCCGCCGTTATGTAGATTTAATTGCGCATACGAGCTGTCGTATTTTGGACACACGTAAAACCCTGCCGGGTTTACGTAATGCACAGAAATATGCAGTGCGTTGTGGCGGTGGCGTCAACCATCGCATTGGCCTGTATGATCGTGTTTTAGTGAAAGAAAATCATATTATGGCGGCTGGGTCGATTACAGCTGCCGTGTTACAAGCTCGTCGTTTACATCCTAAGCTTAAAGTTGAGGTGGAAACTGAGGGCTTAAAAGAATTAGCAGAGGCAACTGCGGCGCAAGCAGACATTATTATGCTAGACGATTATCCTATGGAACTGCTGCGTGAAGCCGTAAAAATCACGGCAGGCCGCATTCCTTTAGAAGCATCGGGCGGTGTCAATTTGGAGACGGTGAAGACGATTGCGGAAACTGGGGTAGATTTCATATCGGTTGGTAGTATCACTAAGCATGTGCGCGCGGTGGATTTATCGATGCGTTTTGAGTTGCAGGATTTTAAAGCGTGAAGCAGTTAATCAGCTTAAGTTTAGGCTTTTGTTTGCTGATAGGTTTAAGTGCTTGCGGAAATAAAGGTCCACTCTATTTACCGGATCAAGTAGCAGCTAAGCAGTCAGTCGTCAATGCAGCCCAAGCTCCGCAAAAACAACAAATTGAGAAAAAGCAGTAATGGATTATTTTAACTATCGTGATGGCGAATTGTTCGCTGAAGAAGTTTCAGTCGCTCGTTTAGCTAAAGAATACGGCACACCTTGTTATGTCTATTCACGCGCTACTTTAGAGCGGCATTGGCATGCGTTTAATGATGCTTTTGGTGAGCAGCAACATTTAGTGTGTTATGCCGTAAAAGCTAACTCAAATTTAGCAATTTTAAATTTATTCGCACGTTTGGGGTCTGGTTTCGATATTGTCTCACGCGGTGAGCTAGATCGTGTCCTCACTGCGGGTGGGGCGGCGAATAAAATTGTATTTTCTGGTGTTGGCAAAACGCACTCGGAAATTCGCTATGCGCTTGAGGTTGGGATTCGCTGCTTTAATGTCGAATCTGAGGCGGAGTTAGAACGCATTCAAGTCATCGCCGCTGACATGGGCAAGATGGCGCCTATTTCGCTGCGGATTAATCCTGATGTCGATGCACAGACACACCCTTATATTTCCACTGGTTTAAAGGAAAATAAATTTGGCATTAGCATTGATAATGCTGAAGCTGTGTACCGACGTGCTGCTGATTTGCCAAATATTAGTGTACAAGGTATTGACTGTCATATTGGCTCGCAGCTGTTGACGCTTTCGCCGTTTATGGATGCCTTAGATCGTTTATTAGCCTTGGCAGAACGTTTAGAACAGCAAGGTATTCATATCCATCATTTAGATTTAGGCGGTGGTTTAGGGGTGCGTTATTACGATGAGCAACCACCTGAACCGGCTGATTATATGCGTCAGTTATTTACTGATGAGCGTCTAAAAAAATACGAAATTGTTGTAGAGCCGGGTCGAACCATTGCCGCAAACTCTGGCATTTTGGTTACTAAAGTCGAGTATCTAAAACATTCTGACTATAAGAATTTTGCCATTGTAGATGCCGCGATGAATGATTTAATTCGCCCCGCTTTATATTCTGCTTGGCAAGAAATTATCCCAGTTCAGCCGCGTACTACAGGTGAAATTGAAACCTTCGATATTGTAGGTCCTATTTGTGAGACCAGCGATTTTTTAGGGAAAGATCGAGATTTGAATATCCAAGCGAACGATATTTTAGTGGTACGTTCGGCTGGTGCTTATGGGTTTGCGATGTCTTCTAATTATAACTCCCGCCCACGAGCCTGTGAGTTAATGGTAGATGGTTCGAAGGTTCATGTCGTTAGACAACGTGAAACCCTCGAAGATTTATGGCGTGGTGAAGCCATTTTACCAGCGTAAAGGCAGTTTGCGGTTGATAACAATGCGTTTTTGACCGTCAATGCTGATATAACCACCAGTACGTAAGTCCTTCAAAATACGACTGACCATTTCCCGTGAGCAACCGACCATCTCTGCAATATCTTGATGCGTCATACGTGGGGTAATTTGCCCCTCGTCATGCTCTTTCGCTTGTTGTAAGAGTACGCGTGCGACCCGTCCATACACATCTAAAGTTGACAAGGAGCAAATCGTTTCATCTAAAGCGCGCAAACGTTTAGCCAAGACTCGTAGCATTGGCAGGAGTGTTTCTGGATGATTATCGACAAACCGATTAAACGATTCTTGGGTAAGCATCAAAGTGCGTGTTTTAGCTACTGCTAAAACTGATGCAGAGCGTGGCTCATTATCGAGCAAACTCAATTCGCCCACAAAGTCACCAGTTCCTAAGAAAGAGAGCACAACTTGTTTACCTTCTGAACCGTTCACAAAAACCTTCAGACGGCCTTCTAAAATAATATGTAAGGAATTACTCATCTCACCTTGTGAGGTGATAATACTACCACGCGGATAAGTAAATTCATGCGTGAGGCTGAGTAGTTCAGCTAATTGGGGTTCTGGCAAACCTTCAAATAAAGGAATTTCTTTTAGCATAAGAGAAAAGACCCGATTTCTTAATTGCTGCTCTTTTAGATTATGCCAGTTTTTAATAGCTTGTGTCGGGGTATTGCAAGGTTAGAACCACCATTGAGCTTGTATTTAGGGTATTTCCGCTGGGGTAACTAAGCATCTCTAGCTAAGTAGTCTATGCTTATGAGGAACCATGAACCAAAAGGAGTTTGATTATGGCTCAACAACAGTTAGAAACTTCAACAGTAGGGGCGGTACTCTCAAAGCGTGGCAAAGTAACAGCTACTCGCCCTGGAGAAACAATGCGCATCTTAAAGCGAGGCGATGCAATTTATGCCGATGATACAGTCAGCACTGTGAGAGGGGCTACACTGCAATTACGCATGCTAGATCGAAATATTGTGATGCTCCGCGGCGGAAGTTCTTTTAAAGTAGGTCAATACAAACCTGATGCCCAAGTCGCTGAGATCAAACGTTTTGATTATGCAGGTGGAGAGCTGCGCCCGAGTCGGAAAAGCCTATCGTTTTAAGTTTTGTAGGCAACGAGCTAGCCACTCACTAAGCGTAGATTTGTATGTATCATTTTATTGTGCACTGCACAAAAAAATGATACAACATTCAAATTGGCAGCATGCCAATCTATTGTTTAATTTAATGAAGTGGCGGTTTTGAATGGAACTAACAGCAATCTATCCGGGAACCTTTGACCCCTTAACGAATGGGCATCTGGATTTAATCAAGCGTGCGCGTCGTTTATTTAAAAATGTGGTTGTCGGTGTTGCTGCAAATCCTCGCAAAAAACCACTCTTCAGCTTAGAGGAACGCGTCCATTTGATTCAGCAGGAAGTAATCAATCTGGGCTTAGACGGTAGTGTCAAAGTTGTCGGGTTTGAGTGTTTATTGGTCGATTTTGCCCGCCAATGTAATGCTCGGGTATTAATTCGTGGGATGCGCGCTGTGTCTGATTTCGAATTTGAATTCCAATTAGCTAGTATGAACCGTGCTTTAGCTCCGGATGTCGAGTCGGTTTTTTTAATGCCGGGTGAGAGCTTTTCCTTCGTCTCCTCGACTTTAGTCAAAGAGGTAGGAAAACTAGGTGGAGATATCTCGCGTTTTGTTTCACCACCAGTGAATGAAGCTTTACAGCGCAAAATTGCTGAGTGGAAAGCTGGACAGGACAGCATTCAAATCTAAGTCCGACCATGATTTGGGTTAATGTTCTTTCTAGCATGAGCTTGCTAGAATGTCTGTCACTCGAATACTGATAAGGAACTTATTCATGGCCTTGATGATTACTGACGAATGCATCAATTGTGATGTCTGTGAGCCAGAGTGCCCCAACAATGCGATTTCTCCGGGCGACGAAATTTATGTGATTGACCACAATCGCTGTACCGAGTGTGTGGGTCACTATGATGAACCACAATGTGTTGCAGTTTGCCCAGTAGATTGTATTCCTAAAGATCCTACGCATCCTGAGACCAAAGAGCAGTTACAACTAAAGTATGAGAAGCTGATGGCTCAATAAGCTTAAACTAAGTAATTTGCTTGATCCCCTTCAACTAGAGGGGATTAAGCAAAAGTTTTAGGGTTTCTCGGGAATATAGGTCAGTAAAATTTTGTGATTTGCATCTAACAGATTTAATTGCCCCGGTGGCAAAGCATATAAATCCACAGCTTCTAAAGCTTTCAACACTGCCCGTTCCAAAGCTCCACCTGTTCCCATACAGGCCATTTTAGTGGTTCCCAAAGCACTTAAAGCTAAGCTTCCAGTTGAGCTAGCTAGATAACTAGCAAATAAACGATTGCAGCCAGTGAAACCGGTTAAACGACCATTTTCAAATTTTAACGTCGGTGCAGCTGCATCATTAGGAATAGCTTTGCCCTCAATAGCAGTTAGTTGCCATGAGTGTTTATCTAGAGCAGATTGTAGTACGGGATCATTGGCTTTAATACCCCGACTACAGGCAGACATAATGGCTAAAGCCATCAGCACAATAAACAGTTGGCCGGCGATTGAGCCGAGTATTTTTTTAATCACGATGCTGAACCTTTGGTATTATTGTAATAATGTAGAGCAGGTGACACTGCAAAAGTTGCAGGCAAATTATTAAATTTTGTTAGGCTCATGGCAATCCTCGCGTGACAACTGGACAATATTCATCATTAAATGCTGAGACTGAGTTGAGACTGCAGCCGATTGGGTTCATTCAATCCTGCTATAAAGAAAAATTTGGCATTCCCCGCCAATCTGGGTTAGTCACGGCAGCGCAAGCAAAATTGCAACTATTACCCACTTTTTCTCAGCCTGAAGCCTTTAAAGGCTTGGAGCAATTTAGTCATATCTGGTTGATTTTTCAGTTTCACGCTAATCTGAATGATTCGTGGTCGAACACTGTGAGACCACCACGTCTAGGTGGGAATAAGCGTATAGGGGTATTTGCAACGCGCTCTACATTCCGGCCTAATCCCTTAGGTTTATCGGTCGCAGGTTTAGAGAAAATTGAGTTTGTAGGACAAACGACTTGTTTACATTTGAGTGCTGTGGATCTATTAGATGGCACCCCGGTGTTCGATATTAAGCCTTACTTGCCTTATGCCGACAGTATTTTGGGAGCACAAGGTGGTTTTGCTGAGCAAGCGCCAACTAGCGAATGGGAAGTGGTTTTTACCATAGAGGCTAAGCGACAGTGTGAGAAAAAAAGTTTACAGCTTGGAACGGAGCTTAAGTCATTAATTCGGCAAATTTTAAAGCAAGATCCGCGCCCATCTTATCGGGCTCAGGCTGTAGATAAACGCATTTATGCAATGAAATTGTACGATTTCGATTTACAATGGCATTATAAGGCAAAATTAATTGAAGTCATTGGACTAGTTGACTTAAACAAGTCATAAGCTAAGCATTAACGCTGTTGAAATATTTTATAAATAAGCATGTTAAATAGATTCTCTGCTCCGCGTCAGCGTGGCCTCACCCTCTTTTTAGGTTTTATCCTCGTAGTTTTTTTTGCGAACCCGGGTTGGACAGATGAAGAGGACGCAGCGACTACCTCTGCTGAGGAAGTTACTAGTCCTACAGTAACGCGCACACCCCCTCAACCGGCTGAGCAAGCTATTACTCGGCATTCTCAAGTACAGGATTTACCGCCCTCAGTTCTATCTTTTATGCAAGAGCGTAATATTTCTGCTGATGAAGTCAGTGTGTATGTACGCGACGTGAGCGCGGATGGCCCTTTAATTCAGCATGAGGCTGAAGTGCCGCGTAATCCCGCTTCGACTATGAAGCTCCTAACCACTTGGGCGGCTTTAAAAACTTTAGGGCCAGCGTGGACTTGGGATACGGAAGTTTGGACACGTGGTGAGCTACGGGATGGAGTTTTGCACGGTGATCTAGTTCTAAAAGGTTATGGTGATCCTTTTTTAGTCTACGAATCGTTTTGGCAGTTAGTGCATGATCTGCGTTTAAAAGGTCTACAAGAGATTACGGGCGATCTTATCATTGATAATAGCTTTTTTGAGTTACCCTCCATTAATCCAGCCGCCTTTGATGGTGAGCGTGAGCGCGTTTATAACGCACCACCTTCGGCTTTGATGTTTAACTTCCAAGCTACACGTCTGTTATTTGAGCCAGATATGGTTGCTAATAAGGTCAATGTGATTGCCTTTCCTAAACCAACAGTAGCGTTAAATGATCAATTAGAGTTTGTGAGTGGCGATTGTACCAAGAAGCGGCATAATCCCCAGGTGCAAACCCAAATAGATGGTCGTATTAAAGTCTCTGGCTCTTATATCGGTAGTTGCGGTTCACGTCTAGAAACCCTAGTCCTTTCCAGTCCTGAAGAACACGTATTTAATGCCTTCCGTGATTTTTGGCAAATGCTTGGTGGGAAGTTAGGGGGGAGGTTACAAACGGGGCAACTAAAAACAGGTGATCGTCAATATTATGTGCACACTTCCATGCCTTTAGCCGAGCAGATTCGGTTGATTAATAAATGGAGTAATAATGTTATGACGCGCCAAGTCATGTTAACAGTAGGCGCGAAAATGTTCGAAGCCCCTGCTACACTGGAGAAAGGGCGTTTAGCCGTATTAAAGGTTTTAACTGATCAAGGTATTTCTACCCAAGGTTTGGTGATAGATAACGGTTCAGGCTTATCAAGGAATGAGCGGGTTAGTGCCCGGCAAGTGGGGGAGTTGCTACAAGCCATTTGGCGCGATCCTTATATGCCAGAAATGCTCAATTCTTTACCTTTATTGGGTCAAGATGGCACTTTAGCTCGACGCTTTAGGCGCAGTGATTTAGCTGGCAGGACGCGCTTAAAAACAGGCACTTTGCGTGATGTAAGTGCCATTGCGGGGTATATGCTCACCCGTAGCGGGAAACGCATGATTATTGTGATGCAGCAAAATGGCCAGCGTTCAGCAGGTTTTGGACATAGTTTGCAAAATTTGTTGTTGGAATGGGTCTTTGAACAGTAACTAGGATAGATCTATGAAATTAAAGCCGGATTATCGTCTAAGCGTCTTAGCACTGGCGACTTTAATGGTAAGTACTGCAAGTCCGGCTGCTGAGCAAAATAACAAAGAACCTGAAGAGTCGCCGGTTAAAGTGAGTATTCAAGGTGCTGAGCCAAGCTTAGAAGAGAATTTACGTGCCTATTTGCCCTCCTTACGTAACCTGAAATGTGAATCACCTACTGAGAGAATTGAGCGCTATGTGGATGCTGCTCAGCCTAAATTGACTAAAGGTGCAGAGGCGATGGGCTATTTCACGGCTAAGTTTGATATGACTTCGGCTCGTCAAAATAACTGTTGGGTCTTCAATATTGTGGTAGAGCCGGGCCCAACTGTAACAGTAGCCAAGTCTAATATTCGCATTACGGGTGAGGGTGCAAAGTCTGATGATTTCAAAGTAATTGCTAGTGATCCACCTTATACCGATCATGAGGTCTTAGTCACACAGAAATACGAGGACTTCAAATCTAGTCTTACCCGTGCTGCCAGCCGCTTAGGGTATTTCGATGCTCAATTCGTAGAACGAGAAATTCAGGTAAATCTTGATAGTCGTCAAGCCGTGGTGAATCTGCATTTTGATACTGGCAAGCGCTATCAATTTGGTCAGGTGGATGTTGAACAGGACGTACTTGATCAAAAATTCCTGAAGCGTTATCTACGAGTAGAAGCAGGTGAAGATTATAACTCTGAAGACTTACTCCGGCAGCAGCGTTTATTGGAAAATAGTGGTTACTACAGTGATGTGCAAATTAGTAGCAACTATCAAAATACCGAAAATAATCGTGTCCCCGTCGAGATTAAAGCGCTACGTAATAAACGCTACGCCTATACGGGTAAATTAGCTTTCGCATCGGACGACGGTTTTACGATTGAAGGTGGCATGAGTGCGCGCTGGGTAAACCGTAAAGGACATAAATTGGATGTAGCTTTGCTCTATACCCAGTCAGGTTATTTAAAAACAGGTTTTAAATACATCGTACCTTTGTGGGAACCCGAGCATGAGTATGCGGGTATTGATGTATCTTGGATTAAATCTAAGGATAGTATTGATTTTGCAGGTATCCCTTTAGCAAGCTATCTAGATCAGCGCAAATTAGAGTTTAACTATAACCGGCGTACCGAGAGTGATTGGCAACAGACGGCTTTTATTTCCTTTTTTGAAGAAAAATTCCGCTTAGTGATTGATGGTGATTCGATTCCGGATAATACCCAATTGACTTTAATCGCCGCGCGGGTGAATAAA
>AATN01000264.1_pt1 | contig 12178 bp, 10 predicted proteins | sample 270648 | NCBI WGS metagenome assembly AATN01 (sample SAMN02954269, study PRJNA17659) | bioreactor sludge metagenome | biome: terrestrial; feature: bioreactor; material: sludge; isolation source: Enhanced Biological Phosphorus Removal (EBPR) bioreactor sludge | place: Australia: Brisbane, Queensland
ACACTCTCGTAGCTAATATAGTAAAGTCCCGTAATAGAGTCCGCTTTGCGGGTATAAAGTTATCGCGGATTTGGTAGGTTCTTCCAAACTTAAAGTTTACCATTGCGCTTTTCACGCTCAAATTGCACCGCAAAACTTACTGCCACTTGCATAGAACCAATCGTATTTATTTCATTATTGCTTTCAATAAAGCTATTTGCAAAGCGATTATCCATTAGCCAGTTAAGTTTATATTGCTGGGCGTATTGTTTAAGTCCACCAATTAAATCGCGGTAGGCTAAATCTAAATCACGTTCTGTTTTAGCCTTCCGAATTCGCTGCATAAAACTATCATTCGCAGTCGGGAATTTATTTAGGAATAGCACAGCCCCATCACCGAGTAGAGAAAACTTTTTTAGTTTCATAATCACAGCCTGCTCAGAAATCTTGCCTAAATTTGGTATAGTCGGGTTAGCTATGAACCCCGACTCCTGATCAGCAATGGCTATCACTGCACAAATATTCTCGCGGCTTTGCTCCAATCCATGCTCTTTTAGCACTGCCAATAAATCGATAGCCCAAGCACGAGGCTCACGAGCATTGGGTTCCGCTGTTTTAATAAGTTGCGTGGTTTGTTCAAGGCTTAAGCTAGGTACAGGTGGTTTAGCGACGTTGGCTGTTTTAGTTTCACTCAGTTGTGCTTTGATCACTGGATAAAACCAAAGTCCTAAACCAATAGTCCCTAAGCCGCCTAGCCAGAGTAGGAGGGTTTGGAGTTTTTCTAAGAGCCAGTCGATCATGCTGCAAAACTATATTTTTAATATTTGAAGCTTGCATTCTAATGGATTCGCAGGGGGGACAGGCAATTAACCCATTAAATTTTCCTAGGCATTTTAGCTGACTAACTAGCTAGCTGTTACTGAATAGATTACTTACACTAGGCTTTTGTTTGTATGGCTAAGGTTACATGAAATACCTAAAAATTCCCGTCACCCCCTTCCAACAAAATTGCAGCCTCATCTGGTGTGAGGAAACTAACGAGTGTGTGTTAGTTGATCCGGGTGGTGATGTACCTAAGTTGTTAGCAGCCATTGAAACAGCAGGTTTGAAACCTATTGCTGTCTGGCTCACGCATGGGCATTTAGATCATGTGGGAGGAACGATGCCGATTGCTGAGCATTATCAAGTACCGGTGATTGGTCCGCATGAAGCTGATGCTTATTGGCTCGATGGTTTACCGATTCAATCGCGCCAATTTGGTTTTCCACCGCATGAGGCTTTTCGCCCAACTCAATGGTTAAAACATGGCGACACTTTGACAGTGGGGAAGGAAAACTTCGAGGTTTACCATACCCCCGGTCACACCCCTGGGCATGTGGTTTTATTCAATCGTCAAGCCGATATTGTCTTCGTTGGTGATGTGCTATTTGATGGGGGTGTAGGTCGTACTGATTTTCCCGGTGGCAATCATCAGCAGTTGATGAATTCGATTAAGCAGCAGTTGTGGCCTTTAGGCGATCAAGTGACGGTCGTGCCGGGGCATGGGCCCAATACTACGATTGGGGACGAGCGTCGTACCAATCCTTTTGTGCATTGAGTCATGCAGCGTTCTCTGGTGTTTTTCACTTTAAGCTTAAGTTGTGCAGCCTGTGCAGTAGCACCAAGTGCACCAGTTCGCTCCTTAACGATTAACCAGCGTATGATCTTGGCTGCTCATAATGAAGTACGTGCACCCTTAGGTTTGCCGAGTTTCACATGGTCAGCTCGTTTGGCGGATTATGCGCAAGTATGGGCAAATACTTTAGCAACACATTATGACTGCAGTATGCAACATCGTAGCGAGGTTGGCAGGGAGGAGTGGCAAGTCGGTGAAAATCTGTTTTGGGCAGGTGCAAGACGTTGGACAGATGGGCGTATAGAAATAGAGCCGATTAGCCCAAGACGGGTGGTCGCTTTATGGGCGGGGGAAGTCAGTGATTATGACTATGCCGCTAATCAATGTCGCTTTGGTGCACAATGCGGGCATTACACACAAATCGTCTGGCGTGATACTCAAGAATTGGGTTGTGCAGCAGCCCTATGTGGAGATTTAGGGCAGATTTGGGTATGTAACTATAGCCCTGCAGGCAATTGGCTAGGGCAAAGGCCTTATTGAAGCTTAATGGTATAAAATACCTTGCGGGGCGGTTGCCCCTTAAGGTTAGGTTGTTTAACACCTAATTTAATTTTTTCGCCCGGCTTATATTTAGCGAGGCAAGTATATAAATCGCCTACACTCTCAATGTCTTTGCTATTAACACTAATAATTTTGTCGCCTTCATGTAAGCCAGCTTTATCAGCGGCACTATTTGGGACGAGCTTACCAATCATTACACCATTGTTAGCTGGTACTAACCAAGCACCTAGTTTTCCAGTAGGTGGCAAACTCAGAAATTGTGTAAGTAGCTGATAATCCACCTCGTCATTTAAGCGCTCGCGTATATCCACACTATGCAGAGTGGCTTTGGAAATTTTTGGTAAGCGCCGCCCTACATCATTGGGAATGGCTGCTTTAGCACTGACATGCCCAGAGCCTGCAAACACCACCATGCGTGATTTTTCATTAGCTTGTAGGAATTTCACAATATTAGCAGCCATGGTTTCATCCCAAATTCGCTGCACCATGGCAAAGTTTTCAAACTGCCCATGTCCATGTGCATGATCGGCAAAAACTTGGCGCAGTTTATTCAGATAAGAACCCGCCGCAGGGGTAATTTCTGCAGGTAACTGCGCGCGTTCCGCCTTGGTTAAACTATCTAAGCCTTGCATTCCGACTTTACTGGTCAGTTCAGCGGGTGCGTTTAAAGCAATCACTGGCAACTTATTGGCTTTCGCATATTCCAAGATCGGGCGTAGCATCCGAAAATCATAGCGCCAACGATTGTAGTAATCAGTTTGCTCTAGGAGCTGATCTTCGCTAATTTTACCTGCTAAGTAATTATTAATGACTGGTTGAAAGCTCTGCTGAAACCACTCTACCCCAATACCGATATTGGGATTTTGGCGGTGCATCGCGCGGAGGATCAAAAGTTGATTCATATGGTGATCGTAGCGGTCATGGGTTTCGCCCACGAAGACCACACGTTTGCTTTGTAGCCTTTGCATCAGCTCTGAAAAGCTGATTTGCTTATTGCCATCAATAGCGACGGGTTTCCAACCATCTAAAAAGGTATTCACCTCGGCTAAGTTGCGATGCTCAAGCGTTGTGGCTTGCACGGGCAGGGAAGCAAGACTAATAAGGAAACAGAGTGCTAAAAGTGAAGTTATTCGATATCGCAGTGTCATAGCTGTATTTTGTATCCTTGAGCGATTCTTAGTGTCAGGTAGAGTTTAACTCGGCGTGCTAACAGATGCCTCCGTGCCATTGCTATTATGTTAGCATCCTGCCGGAAAAGTGCGCATTTCCCCTGGATAATCGGATAATCCTATGGTCTTAATCAGAGTTTTCGCGATTTTTGCTGTACTGATAGTAGGTTGGGTTTGGTCTAGTCAAGCTAACGCTGCGACCGGTCAGGCAAACTCAACGATCCTGCTACAACATCAGCTTAAATTAAAGATTGATCTCGCAGCTACTCGTTTGTCGGTGGTTGATCATCTAAAGTTCAGCACGAGCACAGCAGAAACTTGGCAATTTAGCTTAAGTGAGCAGTTTAGTTTAGAGCTTAATCCTGCTATAGAGTTGCTGAAGAATGAAAAGGGTCTCAATTATTATCGAGCTAAACAGGCAGATCTCAGCTTAAGTTATAGTGGTCAGCTTAAGTCCACGCCAGACTGTGCTTGGTTGACGCAAGCTTGTGTCCAGTTTGATGCGAAAGGTGTGTATTTAGATGCCAATAGTCAGTGGTATCCCGATGCGCCACGAGCCTTACACACCTTTGAATTAACTGCAGAGCTGCCGGAAAATTGGGTAAGTTTAAGCCAAGGCGAGCAGGTTCAAACCACTTGGCAAGAAACTCAACCGCAGCAAGCCATCTACTTCGTAGCAGGGGCATTTAAGGTATATAGTGAGCCGGGCAAATATGCAACTGCTCAAGTCTACTTACAATCTGCAGATGATGAGCTGGCCAAAAAGTACCTAGCGGCTACGCATCAATATCTTGAAGTTTATTCCAAGCAGTTAGGTGCTTATCCCTATCGCAAATTTGCGACTGTGGAAAGTTTCTGGGAAACCGGCTGGGGGATGCCTTCCTTTACCCTCTTAGGCTCTAAAGTAATGCGTCTGCCCTTTATTTTAAGCAGCTCTTTCCCCCATGAAATTGTGCATAACTGGTGGGGTAATAGTGTGTATGTGGACAGCTCACAAGGTAATTGGAGTGAGGGCTTAACCGCTTATTTAGCGGATTATCAAATCAGTGCAGGCAAAGGCGAAGCAATGAATTATCGGCGTGATACTGTGCAGAAATATGCGAGCTTCACCAGTAATTTTCAGGATTTCCCACTCAAAGACTTTCAAAGCCGCCATGATCAAACCACTCAAGCGATTGGCTACGGTAAGTCTTTAATGCTGTTTCATATGTTAAAACAGCAGCTTGGTACAGTAGCTTTTGAAAAAGGTTTGCAGACTTTATATCAAGAGTATGCCTTCAAAGCCGCAAGCTTTGCTGATTTACAAGCGGTCTTTGAAAAAGTCAGTAGGCAGCCTTTACAAGCTTTCTTTCAACAATGGCTGGGGCGTACCGGTGCACCGCAATTAGCTTTAGGTGAGTATCAGCTCACGGATCAAGATGGCAAAACTCAAATCAGTATTACACTAAAACAAACCCAAGCCAGTGAACCCTACCAACTGAAGCTGCCAGTGGTAGCTGGCTTTAAAAATGGTAAAACTGAAACGCAGTGGCTCGATGTTAATACTGCACAACAGAGCTTTAAATTGAGCTATGCACAAAAGCCAGTCGCCATAGGGATTGATCCTGAATTTGAAGTCTTGCGTATTCCCGCACTCGGTGAAGTGCCTGCGGCTTTAAATGTTTTATATAACGCTGAGCCGAAAACCTTTGTAATCGCGCGCCAAGTACCCGTTGGTATGGAGTTAGCTTGGGAGGAGGCGATCACGGCTTTCAGTCGTGGCGATAAAACTAGACAGCAATATGATGATGCACCCTTGCCGGATGAAGGCCTAGTAATCTTATTGGGTGGTGATAATACCGCGCTGACAGGTTTATTAGAGCGTGCTAAGCAGCCGTTTAAACTGAGCGAAACTGCTTACACTTTAAATAGCGTGAATTACACTTGTGGTTTGCATTCACTAGCACTGAGTTTAATTGCAGGTAAACAGCAATTAGTGCTCTTAGATGCAAGCACACCAGAAGCCTTGCAGCAGCTCATTAATAAGCTGCCACATTATGGGAAATATAGCTATGTGCTGTTTAATAGCGTAAGCGGCGAAAATGTAGCGAAAGGTCAATGGACAGTGAATGACTCGCCTTTAACCCTGTATTTTGATTAGCTAAGCGATTTTAACCACCGTGCGCCCGACTACTTTATTCTGTAAATAGTCGGGGAAAGCGCTTAGTAGTGCGTCAAATGGAATTTCGCGCTGGATGATTTTATCTAAATGCTGCGGTTTGAGATCAGAACCAAGCCGCTGCCAAGCTTCATCACGCATTTCCCGTGGTGCTTCAATATTAATTCCAATCAGGGAAACGCCCCGCAGGATAAAGGGCATGACAGTCGTAGATAATTCAAAACCACCTGTTAAGCCGATGCTCGCAATACTACCAAAGGGTTTAACGGTGCGGGTCAGCCAAGCTAGGGTCTCACCACCCACATTATCAACCGCACCACCCCAAAGAGCTGTTTCAAGCGGACGTTTACCCATGTCTAAACTCTTGCGATCCACAAAGCGATTCGCACCTAACGCGCTTAAATAGTCGTGATGTTCGGTTTTACCGGTATAAGCGACTACCTCATAGCCACGTGAGGATAATAAATCTATCGCGAAACTGCCTACGCCACCGGTTGCTCCGGTAACTATCATCGAGCCATGGGCAGGTGTTTGCCCCATACGCTCTAAGCGAATCACCGCTAAAGCGGCGGTAAACCCTGCCGTACCAATCGCCATGGCTTCGCGTTCAGTGAGGCCGTGTGGTACGGGAACCACACAAGCGGCTGGTACACGTGCGTATTCGGCGTAACCACCATCAAGCGTTTCAGAAATACCACCACCTACGACTAATACCGAATCGCCTGCTGTAAAGCGCGCATCGGTAGAGCTATGCACTGTACCCGCTAAATCAATCCCGCCATTTAAAGGAAACTTACGCACGATCTTTGCGCTGCCGGTTGCAGCTAGCGCATCCTTGTAATTAATTCCAGACCAGCTAACTTTAATAACGACCTCGCCCGCAGTTAATGCATCTAGCTGCATCGTTTCAAAACCAGCACTGACTTTATGCTCATGCTGGCGAATGCGTAAGGCTTTAAATGAATTCATCGCACACCCTCTCCTTGCGATTAAAAAAAGTTAGTGCGTTTGAGTCTAGCGGTGGCTAGTTCATTTAGTCCAGTACGAAAGTGACTTTTAGGCGCACGTGATAATCTGTGACGCGGCCATTTTCTACATTGAGGGTTTGGTCAGCGACCCAAGCACTTTTAACATTTTTTAAGGTCTCGTTAGCTTTAGCGATACCTTTTTGAATCGCGTCTTCAAAGCTAGTGGAGGAGGAACAAGTGATTTCAATTATTTTTGCTACAGTCATAGCTACCTCACTAGGCCTTACGCCTATACAGTTAATCAGACTACTAGTATAGATAATCTTTAAGCAGGGTTAGGTTTGAGCGGATAAACGTAGGTTTCACAAGGGATAGACGCTATTCAGTACTAGGGATCCTGAGTTATCATCGACGCTCCTTGCCATGCAGTCGGATTGGCTGAACATTAATGATCGATTTCCTGATTTTCTTGTTACTAATGCCAGTAACAGGTGCGCTATTTATTCTATTTTTGCCTGATCACCGGCAAGCATGGATTCGCCCAGCCGCTTTGAGCACTGCGGTCCTGACTTTAATCTATACCCTCTATTTAGCTACGCAGATGGATTTCAGCAATCCAGCCGTGCAATTAGTCGCTGAATATCAATGGAACGAGCGCTTAGGCACTTATTTTTCCTTTGGCGTGGACGGTTTGTCTTATCCTTTAGTGGCTTTAACTAATCTATTAACGCTGGTAGCGATTGCTGTTTCTACACAAATTAACGAGCGGATTAAAGGCTATTATATTTTACTCTTGTTGTTAGAAGCAGCGACTATGGGGGTATTTCTAACTCAAGGCTGGGCGCTATTTTATGTGTTTTGGGAGTTAGTCTTAATCCCTCTCTTTTTCCTGATTGACCGTTGGGGTGGAGCAAATCGCCAACGAGCGGCGTTAAATTTCGTACTGTATACCATGGGTGGCTCAGTGTTTATGCTGTTAGGCTTATTAATGCTCTTTGATGCTAACCCTGAGCACCGCTTTTTATTCGCCTCGATCAAGCGTGCTTCTGAAGTCATTCCGCCTGAAACCCAAACGGTGATTTTTCTAGGACTAATGATTGGTTTAGGCGTAAAAATGCCACTCTTTCCTTTGCACGGTTGGTTGCCTTTGGCGCATGTAGAAGCTCCTAGCCCCGTTAGTATTTTGCTCTCAGGTATTCTATTAAAAATGGGTGCTTACGGGCTGATTCGTAGTGCCGAGATGCTGCCTGCTGCGGCGCTTAATCTGCAAGATTTGATGATGGCACTTGGTATGATCGGCATGTTGTATGGGGGGCTGTTAGCTTGGCGACAGAGTGATTTAAAGAAAATGATTGCCTATTCTTCAGTCAGCCATATGGGAGTAGTGATGATTGGTATTGCTGCTCTGAATGAAAATGGCTTAATGGGGGCAGCTTATCAAATGGTAGCGCATGGCTTAGTAGCGGGTGCGTTGTTTATGCTGATTGGCCTATTATATGAACGCACGCACACCCGTGATATTAATGATTATGGCTCGCTGTTAAGAGCCACCCCGCGTTTTGCGGTCTTGATTATTTTAGCTTTAGTAGGTGGAGTTGGTTTGCCCGGAACCGCAGGCTTTATTGGTGAGTTGCATGCTTTAATTGGTGGTTTCGAGCGTTGGGGTTGGTTGGTGGCGGCTTTATCGTTGGGGATGTTAATCACTGCGACCTATAGTCTGCGCACGGTTAAGCAGCTTTACACCGGACCGATAAATCTAAGTATGCAACAAGTGGAGGATCTAAAGCCTTTAGAGCTAGTTGCAGGTGGTGTATTAGTAGCGGGCACACTCTTGCTAGGCTTTTATCCTTTACCCTTATTAGATGTACTCCTCAGCAGTTTACAAGCGATTGCTGCACCTTTTGGAGCTTAAGCGATGAGTGAATGGCTGCATCGATTGCTATTATTGATTCCTCTCCTTCCATTACTGGCTAGCTGCTGGATTGGCTTAGGCGTGATTTTTAAGTGGAATCGCGGCGAGCAAGGGGAGCGTGAAACGGCCTTGATTGCGGTTGGCTCGGCCTTAATAGCCTTTCTAGTTTTGCTGGGTTTAAGCGTTTATAGCACTTTGTATGGTTCATTAGGCACTATTGTCATCTCGCGTTGGCTAGAAAGTGGCAATATTCAAGCGAGTGTCAGTTTATTATTCGATGGTTTGAGTCTGAGTTTAGCCACCGTTTTCAGTTTTATTATTTTGCTAACTTTACGTTTTTCAGTGAATTATTTGCATCGTGAAGCTAGTTTCCAACGCTTTTTCCTGATTATGTGTTTGTTTCATACGGCCATGCTGTTGATTGTGTTGGGTGGCAATCTAATGGTGACTTTTGTTGGCTGGGAGTTAGCGGGGATTAGCTCTTATCTTTTAATCAGTTATTCATGGCAACGGGAATACGCTAGTACCAATGCTACACGTGCTTTTGTCACCAATCGGGTGGGTGATGCAGGCTTTTTGCTCGCGATTTTCATGGCACTGATTTACTGGGGCAACTGTGATTGGGAAGCGCTCTTAGTGCAAAGCCAAGCTGAACCGGGTTTAGTCGCCAATATGATTGTGCTAGGTCTGATTCTGGCGGCTTGTATTAAATCGGCGCAGTTTCCATTTTCAGCTTGGATTAGTCATGCCTTAGAGGGACCAACACCTTCCAGTGGTGTATTTTATGGCTCGGTGATGGTGCATGCGGGTGTCTATCTCTTATTACGCTTGTCACCGATGCTTGAGCAAATGCCAGTTATTGCTTGGCTCTTAGCAGCAATGGGCTTAGCGACCATCGTTTACGCTTGGTTCTTAGCGCAAATTCAGACGGATATTAAAAGCTCGCTGATTTTCTCAACGCTAATGCAAGTGGGTATGATGGTTGTGGCGATAGCTGTAGGCTGGACGACTTTGGCTTTAATTCACCTAATCCTGCATGCTGTCTGGCGGATTTATCAGTTTCTCTGGTCACCTTCTTTTCTACAACAAACTTCTAGCCCAGCACCTGCAGCACCAGCTTGGTTCCAGAAGAATTTATGGCTACATAATGCATGTCTACAGCGTTTTTGGTTGGATCGTTTAGCAGATACTTTTTTAGTAAAACCGACGCGCTTATTGGCACACGAAGCTCAATTGTTTGATCAGCAAGTGGTAGATCGCTTAACCGGTACACCTTCTCATACCAATGTTTTGTCGACTTTAGTACAAATGCAGGCTCTCCAAACAGGTAGTTTACAACTGAGTCATCAAGTCGGTGTTGGCTCAGGTGTTTTTGGCAAGCTCTTACAACGCATTGCTGAAATCATGGAGTGGTTTGAAGAGCGCTTAGTCCTAAAAAGCAGTAGTGATGGCTTAGCGGGTTTAGCGACCGTATTAGGCAATCGTGCTGAGTTGGTAGAAACCTATTTACGGCAACCTCGTTATATGCTGGTTTTGATCGCCGCTACCTTGGTAGTAGTCTTATGAGGACGCACTAGTGCAATATCAAATCATTAGTGCTGCTTGGCCTCTATTAAGTCTATTGCAGCTAGTGCCTTTAGTGGCTGGCTTATTGTTACTTCGGATTCGTCAACGCAATGCGATGATCTTAGCACTATCAGCCTCTTTGCTAGAAATCGCCTTAGCACTCGCTCTGTATCTAAATTTTGACAGTACCCAGCCTGCGGGGGTCATGCAATTTGCTGAACAGGTACCGATCTGGGCAGCTTTTCAGTATCATGCTGCTGTTGATGGTATGAGCGTGCTATTTATCCTGCTCACCACTTTACTCGGCTTTTTATGTGTAGTGTTTATTCTGTTCCGGCGCTTACATGGTAGCTCGGTTCTCGCCGTGATGATGTTGGTGCAAGCCACTCTAGTTAGCCAACTCGTCACCGTGGATTTGCTGTGGTTTAACCTTGTTTCCATGCTGGAAATGCTGTTGATTGCTTATTTGACCAAGCGTTGGCCAGCATCTGATGATGTGATGCCCGCTCTAGTGCGCTTTCTGCAATTTATGTCAGTAGGTTTAATCTTATTATTGGCAGGTAGTTTATTGCTTGCTTGGAATTACGCCACACTCAAGGGGATATGGTCGTTTGATTTAGCTGAACTTGTGACAGTGACGGTACCGGAAGAAATGGAAGGCATTTTGTTCTTCCTGCTCTTTTATGGGCTAGCAGTGCGCATTCCCCTCTTTCCTTTTCATGGTTGGCTGCCAGATTTTCTGCGCTTTGGAAATGTGGCAATTGCACCAATTTATCTCTTAGGCTTAAAGCTGGGTGTCTATGGCTTATTGCGTTTTGTGTTTCCACTGATGCCCAATGCTGTTTGGCAATGGCATTATGTGGCAGTGGCATTTGCGATGGTGGGGGTATTTTATGCCGCTTTACTCGCTCTAAAACAGCAGAATTTGCGCAGTCTCCTAGGTTTTGCCGTTGTGAGCCATACCAGTATTCTCACCATTGGCCTGTTTAGCCTTGATCCGCTAGCTTTACAAGGCAGTGTCTTATTAGCGGTGAATTTTGGTTTAGCTATCTCAGGTTTGCTGCTAATGACAGGCTTGGTTTGGCAACGTACCCGCACCACTAATTTGCATCGTTTAGGCGGTATGTTTGATTATATTCCTTTAGTCGGTATTGCTTTCTTGATTGCAGGTTTAGCGATTGTCGGTATGCCCGGCACACCCGGTTTCAATGCGGTGCATTTTGTTTTAGAAGGGGCGATTAAAACGTTTGGTGCACCTGTCACCATTGGCGCTGCAATTGGCAACTTAATCGCAGCCGGTTTTTTATTACGCGTTTTCCAACGGGCATTTTTAACCAAACCGAGTGGTAACACTAGTCATTGGAATACTGAGCCTTCACAGCTCACTGAAAAAATATTAGCGGGAACAGTAATTTGTGTGATTGTAGTGGTCGGTTTTTATGATGTGCCGTGGCTGGCTCTTATTGCTGAGCCTGTCGGTGGAGTGGGGGAGTTATTCAATGAGTTACGCGCACTGTCTGGGATAGCGAATCATGACTGAAGCCATTCCAATGACTAGTGCTGCATTCCCTTGGTTAAGCCTACTAATTTTACTCCTGCCATTAGGTGGATTGATTGCGGCCAGTTTAGCACCGCGAGAAGCCCGTTGGGCTGCTTTGGCAACTTCAGTAGGAGCTTTACTGATTTCCTTAGTCATTGTAAGTGGATTTAATCCAGCACAATCAGGCTTTCAATTTGTCGAACGTAGCCCGTGGATTCCGTCCTTAGATATTAATTATTTGCTAGGTGTGGATGGTTTATCAGTACTGTTCTTACCCTTTACTGCTCTGCTATTTATTGGCGTCATTCTAGCCTCGTGGAATGCGATTCAAAACCTACCGCGTTTATTTTTTGCGCTACTTCTTCTCTTAGAAATGGCGATGATGGGCATTTTCTCCGCTTTAGATACAATTCTGTTCTTCCTCTTTTGGGAGTTGAGTGTTTTACCGCTTTATTTTCTGATTAGTCTTTGGGGGATTGGTCCAAATCGGCGTTATGCAGGCGTAAAGTATACTTTGTTTATGTTGAGTAGCGGCGTACCGTTGTTATTGGGATTTGTGGTCTTAGCTTTGCAGCATCCTAATGGTATTAGTTTTGATTACACTCGTCTCCTGCATATTGCGCATACACATGATTATCAAACGGCGATTTTCATACTGTTAGCTTTAGCTTTTGCGGTCAAACTGCCCTTATTTCCCTTACATTCTTGGT
>AATN01000266.1_pt1 | contig 12082 bp, 10 predicted proteins | sample 270648 | NCBI WGS metagenome assembly AATN01 (sample SAMN02954269, study PRJNA17659) | bioreactor sludge metagenome | biome: terrestrial; feature: bioreactor; material: sludge; isolation source: Enhanced Biological Phosphorus Removal (EBPR) bioreactor sludge | place: Australia: Brisbane, Queensland
AGAACTCGGATGGCCTGTTCGTGCTCGGGGTGATCGTTTGCGACACCAACTTTGGCGTCTCGGCGAGCAAGATCGACCTGCGCAAGGGCGATCAAGGCGCTCGATGGGCAGGTGACGATGGGTTACCACACGTACCCGCAGATTCCCCTGACGGCGCTCGTCGACCGCCTGCTCGCGCGTGTCCCGCAGGGCAAGCGGGTGCACCCGGTGGCGCATCGGCCGTGCCCACGCCATATGCCTGCCGATCAGGCAACGCTGACGCCGACCGATATTGCGACGGCGGTCAACGATCTGATGTCCGAACACGGCAGAATGCCCATCGCATCCGACATGGGGGACTGCCTGTTTACCGCCATGGACATCGAGCATACCGCACTGGTTGCTCCCGGCTACTACGCGACGATGGGTTTCGGCGTGCCTGCAGGTCTCGGCCTGCAGGTGGCGACCGGGCAGCGGCCGCTGATCCTGGTTGGCGACGGGGCTTTTCAGATGACCGGCTGGGAACTCGGCAACTGCGCCCGCTATGGCTGGGATCCGATCGTTCTGGTGTTCAACAACGCCAGTTGGGAAATGCTGCGCACCTTCCAGCCGGAGTCGTCGTTCAACGACCTGGGGCATTGGGGTTTTGCTGAAATGGCGGGCGGACTCGGTGGTGACGGCGTACGGGTGACCACGCGCGCCGAACTGAAGGCGGCTCTCGACCGGGCGGTGGCGACGCGTGGCCGCTTTCAGCTGATCGATCTGACGATTCCCCGCGGTGTTCTGTCGACCACCCTGGCGCGCTTCGTGGCCGGCGTCAAGCAGTTGAACGCAGCACGCTAGAGGCGTGCGAGGTGCTTCTCAGAGCGCGCTGTCGTCGAGGTGAATGACATCGTCGCGAAGGCGCTGGTTCGCCTGATGGCGGAGCTTGACGAGGTACATCGCGCCGCTGACGAACAACCCGAAGAGGGTGATCACCCAATAGATTGACAGGTCGGCTCTGATCATCAGGTAGTAGAGACCGGTCATCGCCAGGATCGACAGATTTTCGTTGAAGTTCTGGACGGCGATCGAGTGACCGGCACCCATCAGAATGTGTCCTCGGTGCTGCAGCAGAGCGTTCATCGGCACCACGAAGAAGCCGGAGAGCGCACCGATCAGCACCAGCAGGGGAACGGCCAGCCACATGTGCTGGACGAAGTTCATCACCAGCACGATGACCCCCATGGCAATTCCCAGCGGGATCACGCGCACCGACTTGCGCAAGGTGATCATGCGCGCCGCGCCGACGGCCCCGAGCGCCACGCCGACCGCGACGACGCCCTGCAGCATGCTCGACTTCGACAGGTCGAGCTGCAGGGCGACTTCCGCCCATTTGATGACGATGAACTGCAGCGTGGCGCCGGCGCCCCAGAAGAGAGTCGTCACGGCCAGCGACACCTGACCGAGACGGTCGCGCCACAGGAGGACGAGGCAGTGATTGAATTCGCGCAGCAGATACCAGGGGTTCTTGTGCAGTACGCGGTGATCGACGCCGGTGTCGGGGATATACAGATTGAACAGTGCGGCCAGCAGGTAGAAAACGGCGACGAAACAGAGCGCCATCTCGCCGACCGAATCGACACCCGTATCGATCAGCGGGAAGTCGAAGCCCAGCAGAGCGTCGGCGACTTCCGGCCGGATCAGCATGCCGCCGACGACGACACCGAGAATGATCGCGCCGACAGTCAGGCCTTCGATCCAGCCGTTGGCAACGACCAGCAGACGGTGCGGCAGGTACTCGGTAAGAATGCCGTACTTGGCCGGCGAAATAGGCCGCGGCGCCGAGACCGACGACAGCATAGGCCAGCAACGGGTGAACGTCCCAGTACATCATCGCGCAGCCGACGATCTTGATGCCGTTGCTGATGAACATCACCCGCCACTTCGGCATCGAGTCGGCGAAGGCGCCGACAAAGGCTGCCAGAGCGACGTAGGAGACCGTGAAGAAGGTCTTCAGCAGTGGTTCGTAGGCGCTCGGCGCGTGCATGTCGCGCAGCGCCGAGATGGCAACGATCAGCAAGGCATTGTCGGCGAGCGCGGAAAAAAACTGCGCCGCCATGATGATGTAGAAGCCGAAAGGCATGGGTTGGTCTTGGCGTATTCTGAATGCGGCTGTTCTTTGAGTCCTGGGCTTATACCACGAAAGAAGCCGAGGTGTTAGCGTCGCGGAGCCGGCCCGCTGTACGGGCGAGTGCCACGTGACCGACCGGATCTGGTCCACGTCCCGATTTTGTGATTCAATGCCCTTATATAAGGAAAAAAAGGGGAGAGGGCTTATGGCTGATCGTCGCTTGCAGGTGTTTCATGCTGTTGCCAAACACCTTTCGTTTACCAAGGCGGGCGAGGCACTGCATATGACCCAGCCGGCGGTGACGTTTCAGATCAAGCAACTCGAGGAGCGTTTCAATACCCGACTGTTCGATCGGGGCGGCGGCCGAATCGCTCTCACCCAGGCCGGCGAGTTGGTGCTTGACTACGCGGAGCGCATCCTCGGGCTATCCGCCGACCTCGACCTCCGCGTCGCCGAGATGACCGGACAAATGAGTGGCAGTCTGCTGGTGGGTGCGAGTACTACGATCGCCGAGTTCATGCTGCCGCCGATCCTCGGCGAGTTCAACGTGCGTTACCCGCAGGTCCGGGCGCGGCTGACCGTTGCCAACTCCGAGGCGATCAGCAATGCCATCGCCGCGCATACGCTGGATATCGGACTGGTCGAATCCCTGGTGAACCACCCCAGCCTGCAATGCGAGATTTGCGGCGATGACGAACTGCAGGTGATCTGCACGCCGACGCATCCGCTGGCGCAACGTACCGACGTTGACGCGAGGAGTCTGATGGCGCACGACTTCATCGCCCGTGAGCCGGGTTCGGGTACGCGCGAAGTCACCGACGATTACTTGCGCGCTTGCGGTGTCGAGCCCGCCCAGATCAAGACGCTGATGGAACTGGCGAGTCCCGAGGCCTTGAAGGGTGTCGTGGCGACCGGACTCGGATTCTCGATCGTCTCGCGCGCGAGTTTCGAGAAGGAGCGGCAACTGGGCAGTCTGGTCGCGATTCCGCTGCGTCCGCGCCTGAAGCGCACGCTGTCGCTGGTCTATCAGAAGGAACGTTTCCGCTCGAAGGTGGTGCTGACACTTCGTGGACTTTGCCCGGAACAAGCTCAGGGAGCTCTCTGCACTGATGCCGCGGCCGATTGCCGCCCGCATCGACGGCGGAGCACTGCGCCACAACTACCTGCTGGCGAGGACCCAGGCCAGGCGCGGCGAAGGCAGGGCAAGAGCCTGGGCCGTGGTCAAGGCCAACGCCTATGGGCACGGCTTGCGGCGCGCGGCGCGGGCGCTCGCCGATGTCGCCGATGGCTTCGCCCTGCTTGATCTGGAGGAGGCGGTCAGGCTGCGCGACGCCGGTATCCGTCAGCCGATTCTGCTGCTCGAGGGCTTCTTCGAGGCGGCCGACCTGGCCGTCTGTGCCGCCCACGATCTGACGCTCGTCGTCCATCGTCTCGAGCAACTGCAGATGCTGCGCCGGGCTTCCCTGCCGGTGCGCCTGCCGATCTTTCTGAAACTCAACAGCGGCATGAATCGCCTCGGCCTGACGGCAGCCGAGTTGCCGGCCGTCAGGCGCGAACTGGCGGCGTCGCCGGCGGTGAGTGCGGTCACCCTGATGACGCACTTTGCCGAAGCTGACGGTGACGGTGGCGAGGCGTGCATCACCTGGCAACTCGAACGCTTCGCCGGCATGCTCGCCGACTGGCCCGAGGCTGCCACCTGGCCGGTGTCGCTGGCCAACTCGGCGGCCATCCTGCGTTACCCGCAGACGGCGCGCGACTGGGTGCGGCCGGGAATCATGCTCTACGGCGGTAGCCCGTTTGCCGACCAGGATGCCGCGAGCCTCGGTCTCAAGCCGGTGATGACGCTGCACAGCCGCATCCTGGCGGTGCAGGAAATCGCCGTTGGCGAGCGGGTCGGTTACGGCGGCACCTTTGTCGCGCGTCGGCCGACGCGCGTCGGCGTCGTCGCCTGCGGTTATGCCGACGGTTACCCGCGCCACGCGCCGGGCGGTACGCCAATCGTTGTCGCCGGGCAAGCAACCACGACGCTGGGGCGGGTCTCGATGGACATGCTCGCCTGCGACCTGACCGACCTGCCGGCAGCCGGCGTCAATAGCCCGGTCATCCTCTGGGGCGACGGACTGGCGGCCGACGTGGTGGCCGCCGCCGCGGGCACCATCAGCTACGAGCTGTTCTGCGCCCTCGCGCGGCGCGTGCCGGTGGTCGAAGTCTGAGGATGGCGCGCGCGCCGGGCAGTCGGAAGACGGTTTTCGCGTGCAGCGAGTGCGGCGCCAGCACCGCCAAGTGGCAGGGGCAATGCCCCGGCTGCGGCGTCTGGAACACGCTCGTCGAGAGCCTCGCCGAACCGGCGGCCGGTAGCCCGAGGCGCTTTGCTGCCCTGGGTGGCACAAGCGGGCTGCAGAGCCTCTCCGAGATCGAAGCGCGCGCCGAGGACCGCTTGCCCACCGGCATCGGCGAGTTCGATCGCGCTCTCGGCGGCGGGCTGGTCAGCGGTGGTGTCGTGCTGATCGGCGGCGATCCGGGAATCGGCAAGAGCACCTTGCTGTTGCAGGCGCTGTCGGCGATGTGCCTGACCCGCACGGTGCTCTACGTCAGCGGCGAGGAATCCGGTCAGCAGATCGCGATGCGCGCGCGGCGCCTGTCGCTGGAGACACGGCGGCTCGGTTTTCTCGCCGAAATCAATCTCGAGAAGATCGTCGCGGCGCTGCAGTCCGCAAGACCACAGGTGGCGGTCATCGACTCGATCCAGACCCTGTGGTCGGAGCAACTCAACTCGGCGCCGGGCTCGGTCGCCCAGGTCCGGGAATGTGCGGCGCAGCTTACCCGCCTCGCCAAACAGACCGGGATCACCGTGATCCTCGTCGGTCACGTGACCAAGGAGGGGGCGCTGGCCGGGCCGCGCGTCCTCGAACACATCGTCGACACGGTGCTCTATTTCGAAGGCGACACGCACTCGAGCTTCCGCCTGATCCGCGCGGTCAAGAATCGTTATGGCGCGGTCAATGAAATCGGCGTCTTTGCGATGACCGACAGGGGGCTGAAGGGCGTCAGCAACCCCTCGGCCATCTTCCTGTCACAGCACGGGACCGATGTTGCCGGTTCCTGCGTGCTGGTCACCCAGGAAGGCACGCGGCCCATGCTGGTCGAGATCCAGGCCCTCGTCGATCAGGCGCACGGCAACCCGCGACGGCTGACCGTCGGCCTCGATGCGCAGCGACTGGCGATGCTCCTGGCGGTCCTGCACCGGCACGCCGGAATCGTCTGCTTCGATCAGGACGTCTTCGTCAACGCCGTCGGCGGCGTCAAGATCGGCGAGCCGGCGGCCGACCTGGCGGTCTTGCTGGCGATCGTTTCTTCATTGAAAAACAGAGCGTTGCCGGCGAAGCTTATCGTGTTTGGCGAAGTCGGGCTGGCAGGTGAGATCCGTCCCGCGCCGCGTGGCCAGCAGCGTCTCAAGGAGGCAGCGAAGCTCGGTTTCACGCGCGCGATGATTCCCGAGGCCAACAAACCCCGCCAGGCCATCGCCGACATCGAGGTGCTTGCCGTGCGACGGGTCGAGGAAGCGGTCGAGCGCCTGCGCGATCTCGAGTGAGCATTGCCGGCTTGACGAGGCCGCACGGTCTGAGCCGGGTCCTGCTTGAAATCGCCGGCGTCTGTCTGGCGCCGGAGACCCTGGCCCCCTGGCCCGTGACTGAGCCAAAGGCATGACGGGATGGGGCAAGCCTTGCTGGCCCCTTTTCCCGGCCCGATCTGCACCTTATACTGCGGCACGCCAAGCGGCTCACGCTTGGCGGGCAGTGCATACTGACGCTACCGATCAATACCTCATGTCCGGGAGTCGCCATGAAACCGCTCTTTGCCGATGCTGCCCCCGCCAACAAGGCCACCTCGCCGGTCAGCCCGACGGCCGACTTGCCGTCCGCGACGCCGCCGGCGGGCGGCGATCTCCAGGCGCCGGCGCCGGCGTGCCCGATGTTGCCCTTGCCGGTGAGCGTCAGTCCACCGCCTGCACGGGTCACGGTCAACGAGTCCGACCTCGCGGCGCTCGGTGAGAAGTCGACCAAACGGGTGGCGGCGATTTCCGAGCAACTGCTGGGAATGGTGCGCGGTACCGGTGCCGATCAGTTCGGCGTCTCGCTCAGCCAGCTGGTTGCCACGGCCCAGCAACTCGATCCCAAATTGTTGTTCGACAAGTCCTTGCTCGGCAAGCTCAAGGGGCTCTTCGTTTCCGCTCGCGAGCAGGTCAAGTCGCAGTTCCGGTCGGTCTCCGGCCAGCTCGATGCGCTCGTCGGCGAACTCGAACGTTCGGCACGCACCTACGAGCAGCGGATTCGCGAACTCGACGAGATGTACGCCGCCAATGGCGAGGAGTACAACGCGCTGGGTGAGGCGGTGCTCCGGGGCCAGGAACTGGTCGCCGCACTGAACGAAGAACTGGCTCGTACTCCCGAGACGAGCGACCCGATGGCAGCGCAGGCCATCGCCGATCGTCGCCAGTTCGCGGTACGCCTGGAGAAGCGGATCGACGATCTGAAGCGGGCGCAGATGATCGCCATGCAGACGGCGCCCGAAATCAGGCTGTTGCAGAACAATTCGCGGATGCTGATCGCGAAGTTCCAGGACATCGTCGCGGTGACGATTCCCGCCTGGAAAAAACAGTTCTCGCTGCACATCCTGATGGAGGAGCAGGCGAAGTCGGCGGCGCTGGTGACGGCCATCGACGACGCGACGAACGCCGCACTGCGCAAGAACGCCGACCTGCTGCGGCAGAACACCACCGAGATCGCGCGCGCCAACCAGCGGGCGCTGGTCGAGATGGAAACGCTCGAACACGTGCAGAAGCAGTTGCTCGGCGCTTTCGAGGATGTGCAAAAGATCAACGAAGAGGCGGCGGCAGCCAGGGCACAGACCGACGCCAAGCTCGGCGCGTTGCGCGACGAGTTGATCACGCGCTTCCAGAAGACCACCTAGAAAGGAACGGCCATGTCGCTGATCGACCTCAAGAAGAAGACCCGGATCGTCCTCGAGAAGCGTGCCTTGCCGCAGCCGCCGCGCTGTCGGGTGGGGCTGTGCATCGACATTTCGGGATCGATGCATAACGAATACCAGGATGGCCTGGTGCAGGAGACGGTTGACCGTCTGCTCGCCGTCGCCGGCGCCTTTGACGACAATGGCGAGATGGAGGTTTGGACCTTCAACCAGAAGTACTCGACGCCGCCGGTGGCGCGCGCCGCGGATTTCGGCAACTACGTGAAGAAGGCAATCCTCGACAATCCGGACGTAGACAAGTGGGGAGGCACCAACTACGCGCCGGTGATGAATGCGGTCCTCGACACGTACTTTCGCGGTGAGCGCGTCACCTCGGGTGGCTTTCTCGGCATGTTCAAGAAAACCGAGCAGCGGGCGCCCAGGGATATCCACATCCCGGCGCTGTGCCTGTTCATCACCGACGGCGACAACACCGACGAAGCCGAGGCCGAGAAGATCCTGCGCGAGGCCCGCCAGCACCAGATCTATTGGCAGCTCATCGGTATCGGTACCGACACCGACTTCCGTTTCATCAAGAAGATGGCAGACGATCTTCCCAACGCGGGTTTCTGTCATTTTCCAAGTCTGCGGGTCAGCGACGAAGCGATCTACGAGGCGCTGCTGACCAGCGAGCTCTGCGACTGGCTGCGCAAGCTCTGACCCGCGCAATGCGGTGAGCACGCAGCAAGCCGTAACTCAGCGACTGTTTTTTTCGATTCACTCCGAGCAAAGGACCGCCATATGGCCATCAATCTCAAGAAGGGGCAGGGGATCAATCTGACCAAAGCCGCGCCCAAACTGCGTATCGTCCGCGTCGGCATTGGCTGGGACATCACCCGCGTCCTTGGGCAGTGCGACCTCGATGTCTGTGCCTTTGTGCTCAAGACGGTGGGCGACGCCCCGGTCTGCCTGTCGGATGGGCACTTCGTCTTTTTCAACAACCTGCAGAGTCCCGAGGGTTTTCTGACTCACACCGGCGACAACCGAACGGGTGCCGGCGAGGGCGACGACGAGACGCTGAAGGTCGATCTAAGCGCGGCACCTGCCGAGGCCGTGGAGGTCTCCTTCATCGTCACGATGCACGACGCGCTTGCCCGCCGTCAACACTTCGGCATGGTGCAAAACGCGTATCTGAAGGTCTACAACGACGAAACCGGCGAGGTCCTCGCCGCCTACGATCTCGACGAGGAGTTTGCCGGCCAGACCGCGGTGCAGATCGGTTCGCTGTTCAAGGCTGGCGATGAGTGGCAGTTCCAGGCGGTGGGTGCCGGTTATCAACGTGACCTGCTCGACTTCGTGCGGGGCTATGGCCTCGAAGCCTGAGTCCCGCCCACGGCCACTCTTCGCGGATGCGGGCGCGCCGCCCGCACCTCCTCGCGACGTGCCGGTGCCGCACTCTGCTCAGCCGACTCCACCAGCGCCGGCGCGTCAGGTGCGGCCGCTCGACCTGCCACCGGCCCCGCCGCCGGTGGTGCAGACGCGTGTCGCCGCCGTGAGACTCCCCGAGCCGGCGCCGCCACCGCCACCGCTGCCCACACCAGTCTCGGTGAAGGCGCTGGTGCTGCCGGATCCGGCGCCGGCGGCGGCCTCCACGCCTGCATACGCGCCGGCATCGCTGCTCTTCGACGAGGGGAAGGGCTCGGATCTCGAACGCCTCAAGCGTCAGGCCATTGCGTCGTTCCCGGCGATCGCCACCCGGCAGCTCGAGGCGCTCGATGAAGCGATCCGCGACCTGCTGCCGGTAGACGTCGCCAACCTCGCCGCCTGGGGGAATGCCTTGCTTCGGCGCGTCGAAGCGCTGACCGTCGAGCTGCAGCGCTTGACCGCCGCCGTCGCGAGCTGGAAGGTCGGCGAGGTGATCGAGAAGTGCAACGCGGCGATGGGCGCTGCTGGGCTATGGAAGATCTTCAAGCGAAACTCGCCGGGGTCGCTGAAGCCGGCGTTCGAACTGATCCTCGCCCAGGCGCCGCCGACGCTCGCCGCCCTTGACGACCTTGCGCAACGCGTCGCGCCTTGCCGCGACGCGTTTGTCGCCTGGCTGCTGTTGCTGAAAGTGGTGCCGCAGGTGCTGCCGTTGCGCGACATCGAAGCCGAGGCCTTGTCGCGTCGCGGCCACCTGCTGACCCTCTCGGCGCAGCACTTCGATCTCCTCGAACCGCAGCTCGAACAGCTGCGGCGGCAGGTGATCACCTGGCAGAGTGAGGTCGAGCAACTCGTCCGGGTGACCCTTCCGGTCTGGGAGCTCGCCAACGTCAGGCCGGCCCGCTGACCCTGATGCGCCATCCGGCGGCGGGGGCGTTACCGCGGGCTTGGTCAGCCGGTTTTTCTCGGTGGCAGGAAGAAATCCCTCGGCTGGCGGAAGAGATGTGCGACGACCGATCGCGCCAGCGTCTTCCACTGCGCGTCGGAAACCTCCCGCGAGCGCAGGGCGACGTTGAGCGCGAGCGCAAAGCTGACCGTCAGGTTCATGAAACCGATCGCGGCGACGCCGAGTGCCGCCCAGAAAAACAGCCATAGGCCGGGCGCCAGATCGAGTCCGACGCAAGCGATGCCGATGAAGGCCGATGAGAAGGCGACATGGCGGATGTCGATCGGCAGGCCGACGAGCAGACCGAAAAGCGTCGTTCCGCCAAGCAGAAAGCCGAACAGCAGGTTGCCGGCAAGGGCGCCGAGGTTGTCGCCTATGTAGGCCGCGACACGGCGCATGCGTGCTTCGCCGAGAAGCCGCTTCGGCCAGCCGAGTTGCAGGATGCGCTCGGGGATTCGGTTGTAGGCGGCGTAGTTGTCATAGTAGCCGCTGATCAGGCCGGAGATGAACAGGCAGGCACCGGCGATCGCCGCGTAGAACAGCGCGCCGCTGTGGATCAGGCTCTGCTCGGCGAGCAGGTGCTGTGACTTCTCGGGGCTCGTGAAGTGCTCGCCGCTGATCGTCAGTACGGCAAATGCGATCAACGCCGAGAGGGGGATGGCGATGCCGACGTTGCCGAGAATGGCGATGATCTGACTGCGGCAGGTCCGGGCGATCAGATTGGTCAAGGCCTCGATGTTGCGCAGCTTGCCGCCGGCTTCGCTGATGCTCGCGGCGATGGCGTTGGCGGTCATCGCCGGCTGCTTGGTGGCGACGGTGCCGTGCAGGATGTGGATCAGGCAGAAGCCGAGCCCGTAGTTGAGGCAGAAGGCGATCGCACCGGTCAGCGGCGGCATCTCGGCCTTGGCGAGGACAATTTTCAGACAGGCCATGAAGGCGATGACGAAACCGCCGATCATGGCCGACCGCGCCATCGACCAGTACTCCTCGCGCGTGTCGGTGATGTAGTGCTCGCCATGCTGGCCGGCGTTGTCGGTGACTCGCAGGGCGATCAGTTCGGTGTTCTGACGCCAGTGCCGGACCAGATTGTTGCGCAGGCATTCTTCGCGGACCAGTTGGGTAAACAGCGTGACCATCGGCGGATAGGCCGCCGCGCCGCCGGGGTCGGCCTGGAGGCCGGCGAGGATGTCGAGCAGTTGCTCGCTGCGCCGCAGGAGCTGCCGCAGGCGTTGCAGGTGATAGGTCAGACGAATGCTGGTGCCGCTTCTGGCCGCATGCTTGCGCACTCGCTGGATCACGTCCTGGCACTGGCTGTAGAGAACCCGCAGGTGACGGTCGTCGGCGTCTTCCGCTACCCGCTTGCCCCAATTGGCCGGGTAGGCTTCGATGTAGGCCGTGGTCTCCCGGTTCTGCGCGACGAAGGGCGATTCGTAGTTCTCGAGCGACGGCTGCAGGCGCAGCAGTTCCGGTTCCATGCCGCAGGCCGCGATCCAGTACGAAAGCACGCGCAAGGAACCGAGAATTTCCGCCAGCGACTGCGGCAGCGAGTCGCTGGCCGGAAGTTCATCAAAACGCAGAGCTTCGATGAGGTGGAGCCAGGCGTCTTCGCCGACGCCGATTACCCAGTGCCGGTCGCTCGACCGGTCGAACAGCGTGCGCAGGACGCTACGCAGCAGACCGGGATCGAGCACGCCGGGAAGCAGCGTGTGGCCGATGCGGTGCAGACCTTCGGCGATGAAGCCGGAATTCGGCAGGATGCCGGTTGCGGTGTATAGCTCGGTATGGCGATGCGTTTGCACCAGCGTGGTCAGGCAGTCGCGCAGACCGCACCGCAGCTCGGGGTGGGTGCTCAGGATGTAGCAGAGGGCTTGCAGGTTGCGCCGCGCGGATTCGGTATCACGCGCATCGGCCGGGCGGAGTTCGTCGACCAGCAGGGCGAGCAGGGGTGTGCAATCGTTGTCCGGACTGAGAAACCGGCTGAGGATCTGTTCCATGAGTTAGGCGTTTTCGCTCGCAAACACGGGGCGGCAGGAGCAGACGGAGCCGCGCGAGAAGTCGTTGCCGCCTGCCGGCGTCGATTACAATCGGTGAATCTTAACAAACTATTCCGCAGGGGATTCTCCCGCGACGGGAAGCCGCCGATGATCATTGTCCTCTCACCCGCCAAGAGCCTCGATTACCACCGCCCGCCGACACTGGTCGAGCATACTCAACCGGCCTTTCTCGATCAGTCGCAATTCCTCATCGACAAGCTGCGCCCGCTGTCGCCGTCGGCGCTTGCCAGCCTGCTGAAAATCAGCGATCAACTGGCGGTTCTCAACGCCACCCGCTACGCGGAGTGGGCGCGACCCTTCACGCCGGACAACGCCAAACAGGCCATACTGGCCTTCAATGGCGATGTCTACGCGGGACTTGCCGCAGCGACGCTGACGCCGGCCGACCTCCACTTCGCGCAGACGCATCTGCGCATCCTTTCTGGACTCTACGGCCTGCTGCGGCCGCTCGATCTGATGCAGCCCTATCGGCTGGAAATGGGGACGCGCCTGGCGAACCCGCGCGGCGGGGATCTCTACGCCTTCTGGGGCGAACGACTCACCGAGGCGCTCGATTTGGCGCTACGTGAAGCGCGGGCAGCGGTTCTCGTCAATCTCGCC
>AATN01000267.1_pt1 | contig 12057 bp, 12 predicted proteins | sample 270648 | NCBI WGS metagenome assembly AATN01 (sample SAMN02954269, study PRJNA17659) | bioreactor sludge metagenome | biome: terrestrial; feature: bioreactor; material: sludge; isolation source: Enhanced Biological Phosphorus Removal (EBPR) bioreactor sludge | place: Australia: Brisbane, Queensland
CTCCCTCGTGCTTGAAGCGACCGAGTGCCGTATGCTTTACGGGCGGCCGACCAGGCTGCCACGGGTCGACCTCGACTACCCAGCCGAAGCGGTTGGCCTCGTTGGGCTCGCTCGCGACGTCGAAGCGGCTGTCGTGTTCATGCCAGCGCAGTCCGCTCCCCCCCTCGCGAATCCCGTAGCGCCTCTGCGCCGCCGTCGGTGTCCCGCTGGCGTTGAAATAGCCGTTGAAATTCTCTTCGCAGCTCAGGTAGGTACCCCAGGGCGTTAGCCCCATCGCGCAATTGGCGAGCGTGCCGAAAACGACGTTGCCGCGCCGGTCGTCACGCGTGCGCATGTCCACGGCACCGGCGGCCGGACCGTCGATGCGCATCGGCGTGCGTGCCGTGATCCGGCGCGCGTAGGCCGAGGGCCTGACAATCTGCCAGCGCAGCTCGCTGCCGCCGCCCCGGAGTTGCACTTCGATCACCGAGATGCCGTGCGCGTTCTGTGACTTGAGCGTCTTGGCATGACTCCAGGCGGCCGTACCGCCAACGTGCAACAGACCCTCGTCCGTGTACTCGTGGTTGATGCACAGCAGACCGTGCGTCGACGACGGACGGCCATCATTGACGAAAGGAAAGAACTGCATCCCGTCGTGATGCATTCCCGCCTGCTCGGCCTGTTCGGGCGCGCTGTTGCTTGCGTCGCCCCGAAACGCTGGGCCGAGAGAGATCGGATCGCCCCAGGCATACAGCAACTGGAGCGTGTAACCCTCGGGCACCCGTACGGCATCGTCAGTCGCCGCGGCAATCGGCCGGAAACCGATCGCTGACCCGCCACCCCCAGCAGCCTGCGCCGGCAGGCCGAAGAACGCCAGCGCGGCGCTACCCAGGCGGGCTTGCAGAATCTGGCGCCGCGTTGCCGAACCGGCCGCACGCGCTCCGAGCAGTTGCTCCAGATGCGGGTTGGCGCTGTCGTTGCTGAGCAAGTCGTCCTTCACTGGCTGCTTCTCCTCGCAGTTCGCCGAAAGCCGCAATTATCCCCCTGCCCCCTTCGTCGGTGTGCCCGGAAGCGACCTCCCCCTTGGCACGCCAGGCATTCGCTGCCACTTCCTGCCGCCACGTCACAACTAGCGTTGGCGAGCGGCCACTGGAGGCGGACTCCCTTGCCGGGCACGTTGGCAAGGCATTACGCAACACGGTTGCATTTGACTGGTTAACGAGGCAAGATCCACGTCCCATGCCCAAGCCGAGCCGTGCACCTGTCGTCTGCCCTCACCCCTGATGCCTTCGATTACTCCCCCGACCGTCTCGCCGCGTGTCGTGAGCCGCAACCCGGTTCTCTGCGCCAGCGCCCCGGCGCGCCTGATTTGGGCGGGCGCCGCGCTGGCCCTGTTGTGGACCACGGTCCTCTGGGCTCTCGCTTGAACGCGCCGCTGCCGACCAACGGTCTCGTGCCTGCGCGCGCCCAGCCGATCCTGCGCTTCGAGAACCTGACTCTTGGTTACAACCGGCATCCAGCAGTACATCATCTGCGCGGCGAAGTCGCCGCCGGCAGCCTGCTGGCCATCGTCGGCCCCAACGGTGCCGGCAAGTCGACACTGCTCAAGGCGATTGCCGGCGAACTGCGGCCACTGCAGGGCCGGATCGAATTGAACGGCCTCGAACGCCGGCAGATCGCCTATCTGACGCAGTCGACGACCCTCGATAGCAGCTTCCCGATGGTCGTTCATGACTTCGTGGCGATGGGGCTGTGGCGCGAAATCGGGGCCTTCTCCGGACTCAGCCGCGCGCAGCGCGGAAACATCGAGCATGCGCTTGGCGTCGTCGGCCTTGCCGGCCTGGAGAAGCGTGCCATAGGCACCCTCTCGGGTGGCCAGTTGCAGCGGGCCCTGTTTGCCCGCGTCCTGCTCCAGGATTCGCCGCTGGTCCTGCTCGACGAGCCTTTCGGCGCCATCGACGCGGCCAGCGTCCGCGATCTGGCGACACTGGTCCGGCGCTGGCACAGCGAAGGACGAACGGTGATCGCCGTCCTGCATGACCTCGAACATGTGCGGCAGGAATACCCCGAGACGCTGTTGCTGGCACGCGAGGTCGTCGCCCGCGGCGATACCGCAAGCGTCCTCAGCGAAGAAAATCTGCTGCGCGCACGCCGCCTCGCCGAGGGGCGCGGCGACGATGCGCACGCTCCGGTCTGTCACGCCGTGGGCAACGTCGAATGATCGAAGCGCTGTCCGACATGCTGCTGCTCTCGCCCTTCATCGAATTCGGCTTCATGCGCCGGGCGCTGGCGGGCTGCCTGGCACTGTCGCTCGGAGCGACGCCGATCGGCGTCTTCCTGATGCTGCGCCGGATGAGCCTGGCCGGCGATGCGATGTCGCACGCCATCCTGCCGGGCGCCGCGGTCGGATACCTGCTCGCCGGGCTGTCCTTGCCAGCAATGACGATCGGTGGTCTGATCGCCGGCCTGGCGGTAGCGGTGATGGCCGGCGGCGTCGCCCGCAACACGGTGATCCGGGAAGACACCAGCCTCGCCACCTTCTATCTCCTCTCGCTTTCCGCCGGCGTGTTGATCATCTCGCTACGCGGCAGCAGCGTCGACCTGCTGCATGTCCTCTTCGGCAGCGTTCTGGCACTCGACGACGCCACGCTTCTCCTGCTCGCCGGCTTCACCTCGCTGTCGGTCGTGGCACTCGCCATCGGGCTGCGGCTGTTCGTGCTCGAGAGCTGCGACCCGGCCTTCCTGGCGCGCATCAGCCGGCTTGCACCGTTGGCCCACTACGGCTTTCTGGCTCTCCTGGTCATCAATCTGGTCGCCGGCTTCCACGCACTCGGAACGCTGATGGCGGTCGGCATCATGATTCTGCCGGCAGCGGCCGCCCGCCTCTGGGTGTGCAGTATCGGTCCGCTGTTGCTGCTCGCCGTGTTCACTGCGCTCCTCGGGTCGACCAGCGGCCTGCTTCTTTCCTACTACATCAACGTGCCAGCCGGACCGGCGATCGTCCTGACTCTCGGTGCCCTGTACCTGCTGTCACTGGCCATCGGGCCACTCGCCCCGCTCGCCAGCCGCTGGCGGACGAGCTGGCATTTCGAGCGCTGAACGCTCTGGGAGATCGCGCATGTCATCCATCCTCCGGCTTCCCCTGCACCGCCTGACGGCCATTGCCCTGCTGGCGCTCGGCATGCTCGTTTCTACCGATCGGACCGCGGCGGCCGATGTGCTGCCGGTGGTCGCCAGCTTCAGCATACTCGGCGATCTCACACGGCAGATCGGCGGCGAGCGTGTCGAGGTCCACACGCTGGTCGGCCCCGGCGCCGACGCGCACGTCTACCAGCCCACCCCGGCCGACGCGAAGAAGCTGGCGCGCGCCAGACTGGTGATCGTCAATGGACTGGGTTTTGAAGGCTGGATCGATCGCCTGATCAAGTCCTCCGGCTATCGCGGCAAGCTCGTGGTCGCCAGCCAGGGCGTCAACGCGATCCGCCTCGAGCGTACAGACGTCGACAAGCATGGATCACGTGAGCACGCCCACACCGACGATCTCGACCCGCACGCCTGGCAGGATCTGGCCAACGGCCGCCGCTACGTGGACACGATCGCCGCGGCCCTTGTCGACGTCGACCCCGCCGGGAGAACGGTCTATCAAGCCAACGCCGCCCGCCTGAACCGGGAGATCGGCGCGCTCGACAGCAGGATCCGATCGACCCTCGGCGCACTGCCGGCTGCACGACGCAAGGTGGTAACTTCGCATGACGCCTTTGCGTACTTCGGCCGTGCTTACGGTTTCCGCTTCATCGCTCCGGTCGGCATCAGCACCGATGCCGAACCTTCGGCCGCCGACATCGCAGCGATCATCCGGCAGATCCGCAAGGAGAAGATCAGGGCGATGTTCATTGAAAACATTGCCGACCCGCGCCTCCTCGAACGTATCAGCCGCGAGTCCGGCGCGCGCGTCGGCGGTACCTTGTACTCCGACTCGCTGGCGACTGCCGGCAGCCCGGCCGACACCTACCTCGGGATGATGCGGGAGAATACCCGGACTATCGAGGCCGCGCTCGCCGACTGACGCCGACGCCCGTTCGGCGGCCAGGCTGTCGGTGCGCCCGCGGAGCGACCGGCGTCAGCCCGCAAGCTCCCCCGGCCTCCCCGGCAAAAGAACCGGACCGACCTTCGCCGCGGCGGTAGAATTCCCGACAACGGCGAGCCGTCATCATACCGTCACAAAATCGACGCATGATTACTCCGTCGTTCCGATCCATGTCGACCAAGGAGACTCCTCATGCAACGCCTTCTCTCAGTCCCCTCTCCAGCCACGTACGTCACATCGCTCGTCCTTTCCGCCGCGCTTGCCTTCAGCCCGCTCGCCATCGGCGCCGAGGCGGTGGTGAAGATCGACGGATCGAGCACCGTCTATCCGATTGCCGAAGCCATGGCCCAGGAGTTCCAGCGCGCCAGGCTACATGAGGTGCACGTCAACGTCGGCGTATCCGGAACCAGCGGCGGCTTCGCCAAGTTCTGTCGCGGCGAGACCGACATTGCGAGCGCCTCCCGACCCATCCTCAAAAAGGAAATGGAGGCTTGTGCCAAGGCCAGCGTCCGCTATTACGAGATGCCGCTTGCCTACGATGCGCTGACCGTCGTGGTCAATCCACAGAACAGCTTCGTCACTAGCCTGAGCGTGGCGGAGTTGAGGAAACTGTGGGAGCCGCGGGCACAGGGCAAGATCACTACCTGGCGGGATCTCAACCCGGTCTGGCCGCCCCAGAGGATCAAGCTCTATGCTCCCGGCGCCGATTCCGGAACGTTCGAGTATTTCACCGAGGTGGTCGTTGGCACGGCGAAGGCGAGCCGCGCCGACGCCACGACCGCCGAAGATCACGCCGTGCTCGTGCAGGGGATTGCCGCCGACAAGGACGCCCTGGGCTATGTGGCTCTCGACTACTACGTCGAGAACCAGCAGAAACTCAAGGCCGTGGCGATCGGAGACGGCAAGGAGGCCGTCCTGCCGACGATCGCCAACATCCGCAGTGGCGGCTATCAGCCGCTCTCGCGTCCAATATTCCTTTATGTCAGTGAAAAGTCGATCGAGAAACCGGCGGTCAGGCAATTCGTCGACTTCAGCATGAAGAATGCGGCCAGGGTGGTCGAGGAAGTGAACTACCTGCCGCTGCCGCCGCGAGCGTACAACGAGAACCTTGAACGCATCACGGCCAAGAAGGTCGGCACCGTCTATGGCGGCGAGGACAAGGGGCGCTTGCGGCCCATCGACTCGCTGCAGATCCTGAGGGCACTGATGCACGGTTCGTGACCAACGTCCGCGCAGAAGGCCATTGCCGGCGCTACCAGAGGCCGGCAGCCCTCGTCGTCGCAACCCATCACCCTCACCTGCCACGGAGATTTTTATGTCATCACCCGCCAAGCGGTCCAACGCTGAAGCTCTCAGCGCTGCCGCAGTCGAACTGAAACGCCGAAGAGCCGCCGGAACGGCCACGGAGACGCCACCGCTTAAGCCCGGGAAGGCAAAGAAAGTCAAGACGGTCCGCTGCAGCGTACGGCTACCGGAAGGCGAATACCGGGAACTGGCGAAGCTCAGGAAGCGCCTTGGCCGCGAGGGAGTCAGCACGAAAAAGGGAGAACTCGTTCGCGCCGGCCTGATGCTGCTCGTCCTGCTTGACCGCACCGACCTGAAAGCGGCGATACGCGACGTGATCGCCCCGGAACCGGCCACCCACCAGACACCCTAACCGGCTGCCCGGCCCGCTGCAAGCAAGGACCGCGCGGGCCAATGTCATCAAGCTGTCACATGGCCAGCGCAGAATCCGCTCCGAAGTTGTGATCCACAGACAATAAGGAGTTCATCATGAATCAAATGTTGCCCAAGGCGGCCGTGCTCGCCATGACGTGCCTGGCCGCGCTGTCCTTCGCTGCGTCGGCATCGGCGGCGCCGGCAGTCGTCAAGATCGACGGCTCAAGCACAGTCTTCCCGGTCACCGAGGCCGTCGCCGAGGAGTTCCAGAAAGCCAAGAGAGGCGCCGTCAATGTCACCGTCGGCATCTCCGGAACCGGGGGCGGCTTCAAGAAGTTCTGCCGCGGCGAGACCGACGTGGCCAACGCCTCGCGGCCGATCCTGAAGAAGGAAATGGATGACTGCGCCAAGGCCGGCATCCGCTACTACGAAATGCCCATAGCGTATGACGCACTGACGGTGATGGTCAATCCGCAGAACGCGTTCATCAAGAGCATGAGCGTCGCCGAGCTCAAGAAGATCTGGGAACCGGGTGCGCAGGGCAAGATCAATAGCTGGAAGGACGTCAACCCGGCGTGGCCGGACCAGAAGATCAAGCTCTACGGTGCCGGGTCGGATTCCGGCACCTTCGATTACTTCACCGAGGCGATTGTCGGCAAGGCCAAGTCGAGCCGCGGTGACTACACCGCGTCGGAGGACGACAACGTCCTGGTGCAGGGAATCGCCGGCGACAAGGGTGCGCTCGGCTACTTCGGCTTTGCCTACTACATCGAGAACCAGAAGAAGCTGAAGGCTGTTGCCATCGACGGTGGCAAGGGACCGGTAGCACCGACGCCCGAGAACGTCGACAACGGCTCGTACCAGCCTTTGTCACGGCCGATCTTCATCTACGTCAGTGAGAAGTCGCTGGAGAAACCAGAGGTCAAGGAGTTCGTCGAGTTCTACATGAAGAGCGCCGCGCCGCTGGTCACGGAAGTGAAGTACATCCCGCTACCCGCCAAGGCCTACACCGGCAACCTCGAACACCTCGCCAAGAAGAAGCTCGGAACCGTCTTTGGCGGCCAGAATGAGGTCGGCCTGACCATCGAACAGTTGATGAAGCGCGAAGCTCAGCTCTGAGCCGGCGCCATCGACCCCGTGAACCGGAACGGCCATGCGGGTGATCAGGCCGCTCCACCCCCAATTTGACGTCGTCCAGGGCTCGAACGATGAGCAGCATTCCCTTGAAACCCCTTTCGCCACCGTTGCTGGAAGCGGGCGCCGGCCAGCCGCCGGCGGCCGCATCGATGCGTCGATCGATGAACCTGCGCCGCCGCCTGACGGAACGCAGCATCGAAGGATTGCTGCTGCTCGCCGCGCTGGTTTCGGTGTTCACGACGATTGCCATTGTTGCGATTCTCGTCTGGGAATCGATCCTCTTCTTCCGCACGGTGCCGTTGATCGACTTTCTCACCGACACGCAGTGGACGCCACTTTTCGACGACGCGCACTTCGGCATCATCGCGCTGCTCTCCGGCACGCTGACGACGACGGTCGTCGCCCTGCTGGTGGCCATCCCCCTGGGAACCATCCTGGCCATCTATCTCTCGGAGTTCGCCCCCTTTCGCGTCCGCGAGGTGGCCAAGCCCTTCCTGGAAATGCTTGGTGGCGTGCCCACTATCGTCTACGGCTACTTCGCCCTGCTCTTCGTGACACCGCTGCTGCAGAGGTTCTACCCCGACCTGCCCGGCTTCAACATGCTCTCGGCCGGGCTGGTCATGGGCATCATGATCGTCCCCTACGTCAGTTCCCTGTCGGAGGACGCCATGCGAGCGGTGCCGATGAACATGCGCGAGGCGTCCTACGCGATGGGTGCGACGCGCCTGCAGACCGCCCTCTTCGTCGTCACGCCGGCAGCACTCTCCGGCCTGGCCTCGTCCTACATTCTCGGCATCTCGCGCGCCGTTGGCGAGACCATGGTCGTCGCCATCGCCGCCGGCATGCAGCCGAGTTTCACCTTCAACCCGACCGAACCGGCGGCAACGATCACCGCCTACATCGTTCAGGTGGCCCTTGGCGACCTGCCGCACGGATCGATCGGCTACCAGACGATCTTCGCCGCCGGCCTGACGCTGCTGCTGATCACGCTGCTGTTCAACATCATTGGCCACATCCTGCGCAAACGCTTTCGCGAGGCTTACTGACAATGCCAGCCGACTCACTCACCGTCGCCGACGGCTCGCCCGATGCCCACCTGCAGGCGGTCCGTCGCCTCATCGCCCGGCACAAGACGCTGGACTGGCTCTTCGGCCTGCTTGGCGTTGCTGCCCTGATGTTCGCGATGCTGGTCTTTGCGATGCTTTTCGGCCAGATGCTGGTGAACGGATTCCCGCACCTCTCCTGGGACTTCTTCACGAGTTTTCCATCGCGCCGGGCCGCCAGCGCCGGCATACTTTCGGCCTGGGTCGGCACGATTCTGGTGATGCTGGTCACCGCCGTGGTGGCCGTGCCGCTCGGTGTGGGCGCCGGCATCTATCTCGAAGAGTACGCTCCCAAGAATCTGCTGACCGACATCATCGAGATCAACGTCACCAATCTGGCCGGCGTGCCGTCGATCATCTACGGACTCCTGGCGCTGGCACTCTTTGTCTACCAGTTCGGCCTCGGCCAGAGCATCGCCGCCGCCGGGCTGACGCTGGCCCTGCTGATCCTGCCGGTGGTCATCGTCGCCACCCGGGAGGCGATCAGGACGATCCCGCAGCAAATCCGTGAGGGGGCCTATGCCTGCGGCGCGACCAAATGGCAGGTGGTCGCACACCATATCGTGCCCTATTCGCTGCCGGGGATCATGACCGGCGTCATCATCGGACTGGCGCGCGCCATCGGCGAAACCGCCCCGATCATCACCATCGGCGCGTTGACCTTCATCGCCTTCCTGCCACCCTCGCCCTTCGGCAACCCGGGACATCTGATCTCCTTCGACTGGCTGACCGCGCCTTTTACCGTCATGCCGATCCAGATGTTCAACTGGATCTCGCGTCCCGAGGCGGCGTTTCAGGCCAACGCGGCGGCGGCAGGACTGGTGCTGGTGGTGATGACCTTGTCGATGAACGGGATCGCCATCTGGATCCGCTACCACTTCCGCAAGCGGATCAAGTGGTGAGCGACCGCCATGGCATACAGAGCAACCAACAAGGAAAGCCATCGTGAGCACCGTAACTACCCTGACTCCGAAACCGCAGGCCGAACTGAAGGCACAGGTCAAAGCGCTGAATTTCTACTACGGTGACTTTCAGGCGCTGAAGAACATCGATTTCCCGGTTGAGAGAAATCAGGTCACGGCCTTGATCGGCCCCTCGGGCTGCGGCAAGTCGACCTTCCTGCGCTGTTTCAACCGCATGCACGACCTCTACCCGAACATGCGTTACGAGGGCGAGATCCTGCTCTATCCCGACGCCGTCAATATCGTCTCGCCGCAGGTCGACCCGATCGAGGTGCGCATGCGCATCGCGATGGTCTTCCAGAAACCCAATCCGTTTCCCAAGTCCATCTACGAAAACGTTGCCTACGGCCTGCGCGTGCGCGGCGAACGCAAGAAAGATGTAATCGACGAGAAGGTGGAAGAAGCGTTGCGCGACGCCGCCTTGTGGGACGAAGCCAAGGACCGGCTCAACGACCTCGCCTTCAACCTCTCCGGTGGCCAGCAGCAGCGCCTGTGCATCGCCCGGGCGCTCGCCACCGACCCCGAGATCCTGCTCTTCGACGAGCCCACGTCGGCTCTCGATCCGATTGCCACGGCACGCATCGAGGAACTGGTCAGCGAACTCAAGGAGCGGGTGACAATCCTGATCGTCACCCACAACATGCAGCAGGCCGCACGCGTCTCGGCCTATACCGCCTTCATGTACATCGGCCAGTTGATCGAGTTCGACGACACCAAGAAGATCTTTACCAACCCCTCGTCGAAGCTGACCGAGGAATACATCACCGGGCGCTTCGGTTGATCAGGCTTCGGTGAGAGTCATCAGGATATCGGCGTACCAGGCGCTGTTCAGACCGAGCGCCTCGTCCAGTTCGAGATCGCGAGTGCCGACGTCCAACCGGGCCGAGTGGACTCCCAGCAGCATCCAGGGGAGATCGCCGTGCGCCACCGTCGCGCGCGGAAGACGCATGACGACGGGCGCGCCGCTGGTCCCCCGGTGCGTGCGTGCGTCGGTCAGGAAATAGCCCTCGCCCTTGAAACGCAGGCCGAATGAGGAGGCGATCACGGCTTGGCGGACCACCGGCATGTGGTGCAGGGTATCGTGGAAGCCGAGCGGAAAACCGACCACCAGGAGCGACGACCCCACCTCCACCGAGTCACATGGGCCGGCCAGGTGCGCCGGCGTAAAGGCTCGATAGACGGTGGTCGGCGGGAGCGCGCCGCGGTCGATCTCGATCACCGCCACGTCAATGTCGCCAGCGGCATCCAGACCCTGGCGCCAGAGGCGGCTGCCATGGCGATACAAGGGGATCGAGAAGCCGGTGGAGCCGGCCATGTTGGCAGGATCGATGTGCAACTCGATCTCGATGCGATCGGGAGCATGCCGGCTTGGCTTGTCGCGCATGACGTGCCGGCTGGTCACCACGAACAGCCTGTCCCCGCGCGCAAAGAAGAACCCGCTGGCGTTGGTCAGCGCGCGCTGGTGGTCGAACGTGCAGATGCGCGCGGCGGTGAGCAGAATGGTGTCGATCATGGATTCGCCTTCGCGAGCGCGGGTCAGTCAGTGGTGGCACCCGACCATTTTAGGGCATCGATGAGCGCGTCGGCGCGTCGGCGCGTCGGCTCGCTGCTGGCCGGCCACCGCGCCGCGCTGAAGTTGCTTGCTGACTGGCGTCCATTGGCCGAGAATGCAGCGTGCGCCCACCTTGGTCGATCCGACACCTGAGCGCCCGGCACCGGCAAGCACTGAACAATTTTTCTCGATTGAAAGGAGACATGCACCATGGGTTTGCTCGATTCGGTACTGGGCTCGGTCCTCGGCGGACAGCAGGCAGCGGACGCCACTCAGGGTGGCGGTCTGGCCGGCATGCTGGGCACCCTGCTCAGCAACCCGCAACTGCTGCAAGTGATCACGGGCCTGCTGGCCAACGATGGCGCCCAGGGCGGCCTGGGCGGCTTGATGGGCAAGTTCCAGCAGGCCGGCCTCGGCGACGTACTCGGTTCGTGGGTCGGATCGGGTCCGAACCAGCCCATTTCCGGCAACCAGCTGACCGCCGTGCTGGGCTCCGACGTGATGGCGGATCTGGCCGCCAGCCTGGGCACCGACACCGGGGCAGCGGCCGGCCAATTGTCCCAGGTTCTGCCGGGCCTGATCGATCAACTGACGCCTTCCGGTGCGGCGCCGCAAGGAGGGCTGGGAAGCGGCGGCGAGCTGATGGGCATCCTCGGCGGCCTGCTGGCGAGACGCTGATCCGCTGAGGGCAGCGGCACACCAGGACAGTTGTCCGGACTGGCCACTAAGCGCTCCAACCGCTGCGCGCGAATCGCCGCTCAGCCCAGTTCAGCCCAGTTCAGCCCTTTTCCATGCCTCTGGCCTCCGAAGCAGCGCTCCAGATCCGATAGCGGACTTCAACGCCTGCAGGGGCATACACCACCACCGGCAAGCGGCTGTTGTAGCGAATCAGGTAGCGTTCGCCGCCAAGCGCGACGAAGCGGCTCACCTTGGGCGCGTCCGGATCGATGGCCATCAAGGTCCCCGCCATCGGGCCCAGGGCGCTGACCACGTAGCGCGGAAACCCCCAGCCCTTGATCGTTTCCTCCTCGATCCGACCAGCGAAAAAGTATCTGTTCCGTTCATCGACGTCGACGGTCTTGCCAACGATCAACTCGACCTTGAAGTCGGACTCCTCGCCCTGCTTCGGAAGCTGCAGGACGTAACGGACCATCCCCACTTCGGCCGCAGGAAACGCCCGCATGTCATCCGCGGCCGGCACCGCAGACACGGCCAGGAGAAACCACAGGGCACCCAGGAAACCAAACAGTCTCATAACGCCTCCACAAAGCCGTCCAAAGGAGAAAGGAGCTGGTCGCCCGCGCATGCCGCTCGCGCCCACTTACCACTGCGGCAGCCGGCGGAAAAGCTTCGGTGGCCATCGCGGCGCGACAGCGTAGTCGACGAGCGAACGGGGTGGTTGGCGACTACTCGGCGACTGTAAGTGCCCCCGCTTTGCGCAGTGAATCGCCGGTCGCAACGGCACGCCTTCTCCTGTTGCCGCCGATCGTCCACCGTCCGGCCGGCCGGTCCTGGCGATATCCTCGCTATCAACCTTCGCTCCTGAAGTCCTGCGGGTCCTTTCCCTTTGCGCGACGC
>AATN01000268.1_pt1 | contig 11999 bp, 10 predicted proteins | sample 270648 | NCBI WGS metagenome assembly AATN01 (sample SAMN02954269, study PRJNA17659) | bioreactor sludge metagenome | biome: terrestrial; feature: bioreactor; material: sludge; isolation source: Enhanced Biological Phosphorus Removal (EBPR) bioreactor sludge | place: Australia: Brisbane, Queensland
GGGGTGGGCGCAGGCTTTTTCGGGGGTGACCGACTCGAGATCGGCCGGCGCCATGGTGCGAAACGGACCGCCAGAGGCGGTGAGAAACAAGCCAAGCACGCCGCTTTCGGCCGGATCCCCGGAGTAGCCGCTTGGCAGCGATTGAAAGATGGCATTGTGTTCGCTGTCGATCGGCAACAGGGTCGCCCCATTCTCGCGCACGGCACGCATGAAAACCGAGCCGGCCATGACCAGCGCTTCCTTGTTCGCCAGCAGAATCTTCTTGCCGGCCACGGCAGCAGCCAGAGTGGGCGGCAAGCCCGCCGCGCCGACGATCGCCGCCATCACCGAATCGACCTCCGGTAGTTGTGCCATACGCACCAGCGCCTCGGCGCCGTGCGCCACCTCGGTCAGGCATCCGGCGCCCGCCAAGCGCGCGGCGAGATGGGCAGCCAAGCGGGCGTCGCCGACGACGGCATGCTGCGGCTGGAACTCGACGCACTGCTCGAAGAGGCGATCCACCTGTCGATGCGCGCAGAGGGCGACGACGCGATAACGATGCCGGTGCCGGCGAACGACATCGAGCGTACTGACTCCGATCGAGCCGGTGGACCCCAGGATGGTGAGTTGCTGCACAGCCGCGGGGCAAGACATCAGCGTAGCGTCAGCAGCCAGACCAGAGCCACCAGCGGCAGCGTCGATGTCAGACTGTCGATGCGGTCAAGGACGCCACCATGCCCCGGCAACACGTTGCTGCTGTCCTTGAGCCCCGCTTGACGCTTGAGCAGCGACTCAAACAGATCGCCGAGGATGCTGATCGCTGTCAGCACGACAAGAATCACCAGCAGCAACACAAGGTTGCCGGACAACGCCGCAGGCAGCTTCGACGACAGGAAAAATCCGTAGATCAGGACCATCACACCGCCGCCGACGGCGCCCTCCCAGGTCTTGCCGGGGCTGATGGCGGGGGCCAGTTTGTGCTTGCCGAGGCTGCGGCCGGCGAAATAGGCGCCAATGTCGGCCAGCCAGACGACGGTCATGATGGCCAGCAAGGCCAGCGGACCGGCCTGCCGCAGTTGCACCAGCGCCAGCCAGGCCGGCAGGATCAGCACGACGCCGGTCGCCAGGCCGAGAGCAGGGTTGGACAGGGGCCAGCGGCGGTTGAGCCAGAGCGGCACCACGACCAGCCAGAAACCAGCAGCCGGCAGGTACAGCCAGGCACCAAGATGCCATGCCGCCTCCACGAAACCCTCGGCAAGACCAAGGGCGGCCGGCTGCAAGGCAGCAAGGACTCCGCAAACGGCGGCGAGCAGCGCGCCGAGCAGAATCCGCGTCGGCGCTCCCAGTTGCATCAACGCGCCCCACTCCCACGCGGCGATGGCAGCCACCGCCGTGACGAACATCAACCAGCCGATCGGGGGGAGGAAAAAGAGCGCGCAGAAGAAGGCGGCAAACAAAACGGCCGCGGTGATCACCCGCGTCCTAAGCATCTAGGCGCGTGCCGGTCGGTGGTGACGCCACTGGCGAAGTCGCCGTCACCTGTTCGCTGGTCCGCCCGAAACGCCGTTCGCGTTGCTGATACGACTGCAAGGCCGCATCAAAAGCTTTCGAGTCGAACTCGGGCCACAGGACGTCGGTGAAGTAGATCTCTGAATAGGCGAGCTGCCAAAGCAGGAAGTTGCTGATCCGCTGCTCCCCGCCGGTGCGGATGAACAGATCCGGCTCAGGCGCATAGTGCATCGCCAAGTGCGGGGCGAGATCGCTCTCGGTCAGCTCGCCACGCCTTTCCGGTTCGCTGGTCAACAGGCGGTTTACCGCCTGCAGGATGTCCCAGCGTCCACCGTAGTTCGCTGCAACCGTCAGAACCAATCGCGTGTTGGTAGCCGTCCGTTGCTCGGACACGTCGATAAGTGCCCGCAGGTCAGGCTCGAAACGTGACAGATCGCCGATCACCCGCAGGCGAACGCCGTTACGATCGAGCTTGGTGACTTCTTCCCTGAGAGCGCGCACGAAGAGTTGCATGAGCAGGGAAACCTCTTCTTCGGGGCGACGCCAGTTCTCCGAACTGAACGCAAACAGCGTCAGGTACTCGATGCCTCGCTCGAGACAGGCCCGGACCGTTGCCCGCACGGTTTCGACACCGCGGCGATGTCCGGCAAAGCGCGGCAACAAGCGTTTCCTGGCCCAGCGTCCGTTACCGTCCATGATGATCGCGACGTGCCGCGGGACCACCGATGTCGCGGGAATATCGCGAGTTGAACTGCCAAAGCGCGCCATGGTGATATCTCTTCGGACGGCGGCTAGATGGCCATCAACTCGGTTTCCTTGTGGCTGAGCTGCTTGTCGATTTCCACTACGTAGCGGTCAGTGAGCTTCTGGATTTCGTCCTGGGCGCGATGCTCTTCATCCTCCGAACACGCCTTGTTCTTCAACATTTCCTTGAGCGTCGCGTTGGCATCCCGCCGGAGATTGCGCACCGCCACCTTGGCGCCTTCGGCTTCCGCTCTTACCACCTTGATCAGATCGCGGCGCCTCGCCTCGGTCAGGGGTGGCATCGGCACACGAATCAACTCCCCCTGTGAAGCAGGGTTGAGGCCCAGATCACAGTCACGAATGGCCTTCTCGACCTTCCCTGCCATTCCCTTTTCCCAGGGTTGAACGCCAAGGGTGCGGGCATCGATCAGGGTCACGTTGGCCACCGTATTGATGGGTACCAGCGACCCGTAGTACTCGACCTGCACATGGTCGAGCAGACCCGTGTGAGCGCGACCCGTTCGCACTTTCGCCAAATCCGTCCTGAGGGCCTCAAGGGACTTTTCCATTTTCCGCTCAGTGGTCTTCTTCAAATCTGCTAGGGACATGTCGATCTCCGTCAGCAAGACACCAGAGTGCCTTCATTCTCGCCCATCGTGACCCGCTTCAACGCGCCCTGCTTGAAGATGGAGAAGACGTTGATTGGCAACTTCTGATCACGACACAGGGCAAAGGCAGTGGCGTCCATTATCGCCAGGTTCTGGGCGATCACCTCGTCGAAGGTGATCCGGTCGTAGCGCACGGCATGCGGATCCTTCTTGGGATCGGCGGAGTAGATACCGTCGACCTTGGTCGCCTTGAGAACGATTTCAGCACCGATCTCGGCACCGCGCAAGGCGGCGGCCGTATCGGTCGTAAAGAACGGGTTGCCGGTGCCGGCAGCAAAGATGACCGTCCGCCCCTGCTCCAGGTAACGGATGGCTTTGCCGCGTATGTACGGCTCGACGACCTGTTCGATGTTGAGGGCCGACTGCACGCGAGAAACCATTCCGGCAGCCCGCATTGCATCATGCAACGCCAGCCCGTTCATCACCGTCGCCAGCATGCCGATGTAGTCGGCCTGCGCGCGATCCATGCCGGTCGCGGCAGGCGCAACACCCCGAAAGATGTTGCCGCCGCCAATGACGACGCCAACCTGGACACCCATATCGACAACCACCTTGATCTCGTCGACGATTCCCGAGATGGTCTGCCGGTTGATTCCGTAGGCGTCGCCCCCCATCAGGGCTTCACCGGAGAGCTTGAGCAGAATGCGTTTGTATCGGGGTGCGTTCGCGCACATCGGCGTCGGGCTCCTTGGCTTGGGCGTGGGACAGTTCTCGATCTCGGTTGTCGCTCGTTGACTACTTCTGCGCTGCAGCCGCCGCCTGCGCAGCCACCTCGGCGGCGAAGTCGTTCGACCGCTTCGCGATGCCTTCGCCAACGACGAAGAGCGTGAAACCGGCTACTGACGCCGCTTTGCTCTTGAGCAACTGGGCAATGGTCTGCTTGCCGTCTTCCGCCTTGACGAAGACCTGACCAAGCAGCGTCACTTCGTTGAGGAACTTCTGTACCGAGCCTTCGACGATCTTCTCGATCATTGCCTCCGGCTTGCCGGCTTCCCTGGCCTTCTCCGTGGCGACGCGGCGTTCGCTGTCGATCAGTTCGGCGGCCACGCCCGAGGCATCCAGCGCCTTTGGCTTGGTCGCCGCAACATGCATCGCAAGATCGCGCCCCAGTTGATCATCGCCGCCAGAGCAATCGACCACGACACCAATCTTGGCGCCACCGTGAACATAGGCAGCAAGCTTGCCAGTGGCCTGCATGCGGACAAAGCGGCGAATTGCCAGATTCTCGCCGATCTTGCCGACGAGCGCGGTACGCGTCGATTCGACCGTCCCACCCGCCATCGGCAAGGCGGCCAGCGCCGTGACGTCGACGGGGTCATGGGCAGCGACCAGCGCAGCGCAATCGCTGGCCAGCTTCAGGAAGTCATCGTTCTTGGCGACAAAGTCCGTTTCGCAATTGATTTCAACGATCGCGCCAACTTTGCCGTCGTTCGCCATATGTACGGCGACGACCCCTTCCGCCGTGATTCGACTCGCTGCCTTGCTGGCCTTGGAACCCAGCTTGACGCGCAGAATCTCCTCGGCCTTGCCGATATCGCCAGCGGACTCGGTCAGTGCGCGCTTGCACTCCATCATCGGCGCGTCGGTTCTCTCGCGCAGCTCTTTCACCATGCTTGCGGTAATTTCCGCCATTTCATTCTCCACTTGCGGGCGCGGTCGGCCGTGCCGGCCGCGCCTCTCCAAACACGTTCAAGACAACCGGCCGGTACGTGCTGCCGCACCCTCCAGCCCGGGCTGCCGGCGATCAATCGTCGGCAGCTTCCTCGATGAACTCGTCGCCCGACACCGCGTCGAGGATCTCCTCGACGAACTGGCTGCGACCTTCAAGCACCGCATCGGCTACGCCCCGGGCGTAGAGCCGGATCGCTCGCGACGAGTCGTCGTTGCCGGGGATGACGTAGTCGACACCCTTAGGCGAATGGTTGGTATCGACCACGGCGACGACCGGAATTCCCAACTTGTTGGCTTCCGTGATGGCAATCTTGTGGTAGCCCACGTCGATCACGAACAGCGCGTCAGGCAGCGAGACCATATCCTTGATGCCACCGATCGACTTCTGCATCTTGTCGAGTTCGCGCGTCATCATCAGCGCTTCCTTCTTGCCGAGACGAGCCAGGGAGCCGTCGTCGGACATCGCTTCCATGTCCTTGATGCGCTTGATCGACTGCTTGATCGTCTTGAAGTTCGTAAGCATGCCGCCGAGCCAACGCTGTTCGACGTACGGGGAAGCGCAACGGGTGGCCTCTTCAGCCATGATTTCCCGTGCCTGCCGTTTGGTTGAGACGAAGAGGATGCTGCCCTTGTTGGCAGACAGCCGGCGAACGAAGGTCATCGCCTCGTTGTACTTGGCTAGGGTCTGCTCAAGGTTGACGATGTGAATCTTGTTGCGGGCGCCAAAAATATAGGGCGCCATCTTGGGGTTCCAGAAGCGTGTCTGGTGGCCGAAATGCACACCGGCCTCGAGCATCTGACGCATGGTTGTAGACATTTTCACTCTCACTATCAGGGTTGGACCACCATCCGCCCACCTACAGCCGGCCGTCATGGCCGACACCCTTGAACAGGCGGATGTGCGTATTTGGGCGAGCCTCCTCGGCGTACCCGGCGCGCCAGATGGAGGCGCGCTTTCATTTATCGCTGGCGCAGACCAGCAAAAGTCGGCGATAGTACCATCAAGAGCCGCGCCATTTCAATTCGCGGCGAATTGCCGAGTTCGTCTGCACCTGTCGCGGGGAAGCGACCGACCACCGGTCAAATTGCCTAAGCGGTGCGCTTCCATTATCCTTGCTGGTCCTCACCCGGCGCCGAGCGCAATCCATGAGCATCTCCATCAAGACCCCTCACGAAATCGAGAAAATGCGTGTCGCTGGCCGCCTCACGGCCGAGGTGCTCGACTACATCGCGCCTCACGTGACATCGGGAATCACCACCGGTGAGCTGGACCGTCTTTGCCACGAATACATCGTTGGTATCCAGGGCTGCATTCCGGCACCGCTGAACTACGCGCCGCCAGGCTACAAACCCTACCCGAAGTCGATCTGCGCCTCCGTGAACCACCAGGTCTGCCATGGCGTACCCGGTGACCGGCAGCTCAAGAACGGGGACATCGTCAATCTCGATGTGACGGTCATCAGCGACGGCTACCACGGCGACAGCAGCCGCATGTTTCAGGTCGGCGACACCTCGGTACAGGCTCGACGACTCTGCGAAGTGACTTTCGAGTGCCTCTGGCTCGGCATCGCGCAGGTCAGGGCCGGAGCGCATCTCGGCGACGTCGGTCACGCCATTCAGCAGCATGCGGAGAAGTCCGGCTACTCGGTGGTCCGCGAGTTCTGCGGCCACGGCATCGGCGCAAGCTTCCACGAAGAACCACAGGTGCTTCATTATGGCCGTCCCAACACCGGTATCCGTCTGGAAGCCGGCATGATCTTCACCATCGAGCCAATGATCAATGCCGGCAAGGCGGCGATCCGAACCATGGCCGACGGCTGGACGATCGTCACCAAGGATCACAGCCTCTCGGCGCAATGGGAACACACGATTCTGGTCACCGAGTCCGGCCATGAAGTGCTCACCGTCTCGGAGGGCAGCCGCCGTCAACCAGACTGGATCGGGTAGTCGCGCATGGCTTCGGTTGCCGTCGTTAGTGAACCACTGGTCGGCCGCTGCCGATCACGCCTGCGGGGAGCCCAGAAGAGCATCCGCGAGCGCTTTCTGGCCGAGGGCGATGCACCGTGCCTGTTGCACGAACGCTGCCAACTGATCGACGCGGTCCTCGGCGACCTGTGGCGCGAACTGGACTTGCCGACGTCATTGGCGCTGGTCGCTGTCGGCGGTTATGGGCGCGGCGAACTCTATCCGGCATCGGACGTGGACCTGATGCTGCTGCTGCCCGGCCCGCCTGACGAGGCACTGACAGCGCAGCTCGAGGCGGTCGTCACCGTCTTCTACGACATCGGACTGGAGGTCGCGCCGAGCGTGCGCACGATCGACGAGTGTTCGCAGGCAGCAAGCGGTGATCTGACTGTTCAGACCGCGCTGCTCGAAGCCCGCCTGCTCGCTGGAAACGCCAGGCTGTTCGAGGATCTTTCGGCGGAACTGGCCCGAATCCTCGACCCGCACGCCTTCTTCGAAGCGAAGAAGAAAGAGCAGGAGGAGCGCTACCTGCGCTATTACGGCTCGCCGTACAGCCTGGAGCCCAATTGCAAGGAGGCTCCCGGCGGCCTGCGCGACCTGCAGACAATCCTCTGGATCGCCCGTGCAGCAGGCTATGGGGAAACCTGGCAAGCGCTGGCGCAGCACGGATTCATTACCCGGGAGGAGGAACAGCAACTCCAGCGCAGCGTGAGTTTCCTGCAGCAGTTGCGAACCCGCCTGCACATTCATGTCGGCAGGCGTGAGGATCGCCTCCTCTTTGACTACCAGAGTGCGCTTGCCGAGCAGTGGGGCTACAAGGCGACGACAACCCGCCGGGCCAGCGAACTGTTGATGCAGCAGTATTACCGCACGGCCAAGGAAGTCACGCAGATCAACACGATCCTGCTGCTGAACATCGGCGCCGCCATCTCGCCGCTGCCCGACCAGCCGCCGCAAGCCATCAATGAACACTTCCAGAATACGCACGACCTGCTGGATGTCGTCGACGAAGGGGTTTTCGCGAGAGAGCCCGGGGTCATCCTGGAGGCTTTTCTCGTCATGCAACAGCATCCCGAGTTGCAGGGGATGACGGCACGCACCCTGCGCGCGCTGTGGCACGCACGCACCCTGATCGATGATGGTTTCCGCCGTGACCCCGACAATCGTGCCCGCTTCCTGCAAATCCTCCAGCAACCGCGTGGCGTGCTGCATGAACTCCAGCGTATGAACCAGTTCGGCGTTCTTGGCCGCTATCTACCCAAGTTCGGCAAGATCGTCGGCCAGATGCAGCACGACCTGTTTCATGTCTATACGGTCGACCAGCATACTCTGCAGGTCCTGCGTAACCTGCGTCGTTTTCTCGCCGACGAGTTCACCCACGAGTACCCGCTGTGCAGCGAACTGATCAGAGACTTTCCCCGCGCCTGGCTCCTCTACGTCGCCGCCCTTTTCCACGACATTGCCAAGGGACGAGGCGGTGATCATTCGGAACTCGGTGCCATCGACGCCGCCGCGTTCTGTGCCGAGCATGGCCTCGACGCGGAGGACAGCGAACTGGTCGTCTGGCTCGTCCAGCGGCATCTGCTGATGTCGATGGTCGCGCAGAAGCAGGACTTTGCCGACCCCGACGTCCTCGGTGGCTTTGCCACGATGGCCAAGGACGAGCGGCACCTGACCGCGCTCTATCTGTTCACGGTCGCCGACATTCGTGGCACCAGCCCGAAGGTCTGGAACACCTGGAAAGGACAGCTCCTCGAGCAGCTTTTCCGGAGCACGTGCCGAACATTGCTCGCTGGCGGTCACGCACCGGTGCGCCAGGGACTGATCGAGGAGCGGCAGCAGGAAGCGCTGCGCCTGCTGCGCTATTTCGCCCTCCCCGAGGCAGTGCATCAGCGCTTGTGGAAGCAACTCGATACCGTCTACTTCCTGCGCCATTCCGCGGAGGAAATCGCCTGGCATACGCGCGCGCTGCACTATCGGCCAGGCGTCGAAAAACCGGTGGTCAAGGCGCGCGTCAACCCGCAGGGCGAAGGGCTCGAGGTAATGATCTACACCCGCGACCAGCGCGACCTGTTCGCACGCGTGGTGGGTTTTTTCGGTCGTGCCGGCTACACCATCGTCGATGCCAAGATCCACACCACGCGGCATGGCTACGCGCTGGACAGCTTCATGCTTCTCGACCTCAGCGACCGCGACAGTGACCGCGCCATGATCACCTACATCGAGCACGAGCTGAGCACCCGCCTCAGTCGCCAGAGCCCACCCGAGGCGCCGGCCAGCGGACGCATCTCGCGCCAGGTCAAGCACTTCCCGATTCAGCCCGTAGTCACCATCGAACCTGACGAGAAGGGCTCGCACTACGTGCTGTCGGTCAACGCTGCCGATCGCCCTGGTCTCCTCTACACGATCGCCATGACGCTGGCAGCGCACGGTGCCAATCTGCATACGGCCAAGATCTCGACGCTTGGCGAACGGGTCGAGGACACCTTCCTGATCAGCGGCGGCGACCTCGGTCAGGCCGCCAGCCGCATCAGACTGGAGACCGAACTGTTGGATCGCTTGAGCTTGAAGCTCTGACGCTGTCGTCGCACGGTGCGCGGATCATGACCGGCCGCGCGTGGCGAGCGGCACCAGAGTGGGAGGCAGCGACGCCTCGAACCGACCGCAAGCTGGGTGTCGGCTTTTTTTACACCGAAGCACCCGCCACGCCACCCTGAATCGGGGCGGCGCCGACAACTCATTGCTTTAGCGAGCTGTTTTGTTCTTCCATGTTTCTGGTATAGAATTTGCTATTAGAGTGGGAAAGCGTGATTTGGCGAACGGTTTATTGCTGGCAGTCGTTTCAGTTCTGCGATTGGAGCGTGACGTAGTCCGCATACGAGCCGCGATGTCGGCGCTAGGATACGTCGGTTGGGTCTGCACTTGATCTTGCCGGCGATGATAGGAGCCTGCGACGACCGCACTGAAACGAACCGCTTGGCACCTCGGATCAGCCCAAGCTGGCGAGAAGGGCAATGGTGGTTAGGGAAAATTACACGGCACGCACGTTGGTTTTGCAAAGCGAAAACCAGAGTCGGAACTTTTTGGGAGCAGCACGATGAAGAGCACGGAATCAATTGACGAGACGGCGGCCTCGACCGGTCGATCGCTCGCCGACGGTGAAGCCGTCAGCCCGAGCCAGACTCCGCTCATGGACCAGCGGCGTCGGCGCCTGGTTCGCGGCGCAATGGCCGTCGCGCCACTGGTTTTGACCTTGCGCAGCGGGGCGCTGGCGGCCGCTTCGTGCACAGGATTGAAAGTTACTAGCGCAAGCACGAGGCCCACAACAGCAGCTCGTCCGGGCAGGATTTTTGGGACGACTCCTGTTGGTGTGACTGTAGTACCCGGCGATGTCTGCGTTGAATCCGGAGTCTTGACGCAATGCGGTACCGAGTCTGGCCGAGTGCTCACTTCCTCGAGTCTCACCGAGGCCAACTCCGAGACAGTCGTGGCGAGGTCTAGCGATGGTGTCGATTGGCTGTCGTGTGGCGGTTCAGACAGTACTGGGACACCCCCTCAATGGGTGGGCAAGAACATCGCGATTTTGAGTTCTCAGTCGGCTACGTCGATAGGTGTAACGTAGCGGACCGAAATAGCATGGGTCGTCGAGAACTACCGTCATATCCATCACATAGCTAGTGGCAGCCTGCGGCACGAAGTGTCCCCGCCTCTTCAAGACACCCGCCGGGTGTTCGCTGCAATGGCACGAGTGGGACAACGTATACATCGCTTATCAGCCTTCGTCCGCCGAGACGCATGTCTTTAACGAGACCACGACGTGGATTATGCGTTCTCTGGAGCAGGGTCCCCTACCCCCTCAGGAAGTACGCGAGTGGACCGAGACAGCCCTCGGGGTCGAGCCCGGAGCCCTGGAGTCCGATGCTGTCGCCTTCGTCACTCTTAGGCTGGTGGAACTGGGTCTTATCGACTGGCTCGATGAATTCGTGGCCAGTCAATGATCGTCGGTGACCTGAGTCGCCGGGAACTCGGAAATCGCCTGGCCGGTACTGGCCTGGACCTTCGCTTCGGCCCCTTCAACCTGACTATTCGCTCCGACCTCAAGTCGTTCGCCTCCCTCGCCCATTCCCTTTACGCGCCCTACCCGCTGCCCGAAGCGGGGGAAATGACCGACTTCCACGTCGGGATAAGGCGCCCACGCGGAATGCGCCGCTGGCTCCGCCGCCAGGCCTGCTTCACGATCGACGGACATCTCCCTTCGCACCTATACCGTAGAGCATGCCTTCCCGGCCCTGGAGTGGGGAATAACTGGTGCGTGGCGACGCGTGCGCATCATCTACTGATGCTCCATTCGGCGAGCGTCGAGCGCAATGGGCGAGCGATCCTCTTCCCCGCCTCGCCTGGCGATGGCAAATCGACCCTGTGTACCGCCTTGATCCACTCGGGCTGGCGCCTCATGTCCGATGAATTCGGCCTCGTGCGCCCGGAGGACGGGATGTTGCTGCCCCTGCCGCGGCTGATCCCGCTGAAGAACGAGTCGATCGACGTGATCAGACGGTTCAGGCCGGAAGCCATCATCGGCCCGGCCTTCCTCGAGACGCGCAAGGGCACGGTCGCGCATGTACGGCCACCGTTGGAGAGCATCCGCAGGATGCACGAACCGGCCCGACCACGCTGGTTCGTTTTCCCGCGCTGGATCGCCAATGCCCCGCTGACCTTGGAACCGATGGCGAAAAGCCAGGCGTTCCTGATGGTCGCGACCAATGCGTTCAACTACGAGGTGCTCGATGAAACGGCCTTTCGGCTCGTCGCCGACCTGGTGGGCAGTTGCGATTGTTACTCGCTGAGCTATTCCGACCTCGACGAGGCGGTCGCCGCGCTCGACGAGCTTTCCCGCGCCACCGATGTCTGAAGTTGTCGACCCCACACGGCGCGCGCACAGGCTGCTGCTGGGAGCCCTGAAGGCGCCCGAACAGTTGCCCGCCCTGCCGCCGGCCGACTGGGAGCTGCTCCTGCGCGTCGCCCGGCGCGTCAGGTTGCTCGGCCGACTGGAGTCTGAGCTCTCCCGCTTGGGCCTGCTCGGCAGCATCCCGACGCGCGCCGCGGCGCATCTGCGGGCCGCCCGCAACGTCATCGAACATCGGAAGACGCTGGTGTCCTGGGAGGTGAACCGGATCCTCTGGGCGCTCAAGGGTATCGAGGTACCGCTGATCCTGCTCAAAGGCACAGGCTATCTCCTGGCAGGGCTGCCGCCGGCACGCGGACGCATCTTCGCCGATGTCGATCTGCTGGTGCCGGAGGAGCGGATCGGCGAGGTCGAGGAAAGGCTCGTCGAGCGCGGCTGGTTCAAGACTCAGATCGACCCCTACGACGACCGTTACTACCGTGTCTGGATGCACGAGATTCCGCCTCTCCGCCATCGCGAGCGCGGCACCGAGATCGACATCCACCATCGACTCCTGCCCA
>AATN01000269.1_pt1 | contig 11990 bp, 11 predicted proteins | sample 270648 | NCBI WGS metagenome assembly AATN01 (sample SAMN02954269, study PRJNA17659) | bioreactor sludge metagenome | biome: terrestrial; feature: bioreactor; material: sludge; isolation source: Enhanced Biological Phosphorus Removal (EBPR) bioreactor sludge | place: Australia: Brisbane, Queensland
TCTTCCGTCTTATTATTACCTGCCAGTTCCGCTGCATAGCTGTAATACATGCGTGCGCGGCCAATATAGTCGAGTGCTACATTGCTCAGGGCAATGTCTTCTTCTAAAAAGGGACCATTGCTGGTCCATTCAGAAATACGATGGCCTAACACGACCGAGTCATCGCCTAAGCGGGTGGCGTATTCTTGGGTGGCTGCTTTGAGATCGAAGTCGCTCATCATGACCTCACATATTGTTCACAGCTTCAGGAAGCTGATAGTAAGTCGCATGCCGATAAGGTTTGTCATCGGAAGGGTCATAGAAGCTTTCGCTATCGTCTTCTTGTGAAGCGCAAATATCTCGTGAGCGCACGACCCAAATACTCACGCCTTCACTGCGACGGGTATAGCAATCACGCGCATATTCCAAGGCTTGCTCGGCATCTTGTGCGTGCAGGCTGCCGACATGCTTATGATCTAAGCCACGCCGCGCCCGCACAAAGACTTCGTATAATTCAAGATTGTCAGTAGCCATTGCGATCTCTCCTTAAGCAGCTTGGCGTTGTTCAGTGGTTTTGGCTTGTTGCTTAGCGTTATAAGCGGTCATGGCATCACGTACCCAAGCACCTTCTTCATGGGCACGAATATGATGTTCTACGCGCTGGCGATTGCAGTGACCATTGCCATTAATCACGTTATAGAATTCCTGCCAGTCGATCTCACCGGAGTCATAATGCCCACGCTCTGGATTCCATTTCAGGTCTTTATCGGGATGGTCTAAGCCTAGGAATTCAATTTGTGGCACGGTTTGATCAATAAACTTTTGGCGCAAATCATCATTAGTTTCACGCTTGATTTTCCAAGTCATTGACTTTGCGGAATGCGCAGATTCAGCATCATGCGGGCCAAACATCATCAATGCGGGCCAATAGAAGCGATTCAGCGCATCTTGTGCCATTGCTTTTTGCGCAGGGCTGCCGTGCGCAAGCGCAATCATCAACTCATAGCCTTGACGTTGATGGAAGCTTTCTTCCTTACAAATCCGAATCATGGCGCGGGAGTAGGGGCCATAAGAGGTGCGCTGCAAGGAGACTTGGTTCACAATTGCTGCACCATCGACTAGCCAGCCAATCGCACCAATATCTGCCCAAGTTTGAGTGGGATAATTGAAGATGGAGGCGTATTTCGCTTCACCGGATTGCATGGCAGCAATCAGATCAGCCCGCTTTACACCCAGAGTCTCACAAGAGCTATATAGATATAAGCCGTGGCCGCCTTCGTCTTGTACTTTAGACAAAAGGACTGCTTTACGGCGCAGTGAGGGCGCGCGCGTAATCCAATTGCCTTCGGGTTGCATGCCGATTACTTCAGAATGAGCATGCTGAGAAATTTGGCGAATCAGATTTTGGCGATAGGCTTCAGGCATCCAATCTTTCGGCTCAATCTTTTCTTCGGCCTCGATTTTACGCATGAAATTTTGTTCGGGAGTCATCATTTTGTTTCGCCTCCTTGTTGCTTGGCGACCAAAGTCAATACGTCATAATGAGCGACCAGCGCTCCTTCTTGATTTACGATAGCAGTATCCCAACGCACTTCCCCGTAATTCTCGGTTTCGCGGTTAGTTTTTTGCTTACAGGTAAATTGCACTTGCAGAGTGTCACCAGCATACACAGGTGCTGAGAAGCGCAAGTCATCTAAACCATAATTAGCCAGCACGGGGCCTTCATTGGGTTCAACGAATAAGCCGGCTGCTAAGGACACTAAGAAATAGCCATGAGCCACCCGATCCTTAAAGAAAGGATTGCGCTGTGCGGCTGCTTGATCCATATGCGCATAGAATTTGTCACCGCTGAGTTCCGCAAAGGCTTCAATATCCGCAAGGCTAAGCGTGCGCTTTTCAGTAATGACTGCATCGCCGATTTCTAATTCATCAAAGGTCTTACGGAAGGGATGAATACCATCCGTATTCCGTTCAGCCCCTTGCATCCACACTCCAGTAATTGCTGTGAGCATATCCGGTGAGCCTTGTACCGCAGTCCGCTGCATATAATGCTTCACGCCCCGCACACCGCCCATTTCCTCGCTACCACCCGCACGGCCAGGGCCACCATGAATCAGATGGGCTAGAGGTGAACCATGTCCAGTAGATTCCTTGGCGCATTTCTCATCCAGCACTAAGACTCGACCATGATAGGGTGCGATGCCTACCACGATCTTACGGGCTACCTCTTTATTTGCCGTTGCGACTGAAGCGACTAAGCTGCCTTTACCTAACGCGGCTAATTCCACTGCTTCTTCATCATTGCTGTAGGGAATCAAAGTGGTCACAGGACCGAAAGCTTCCACATCATGTGCATTGGTAGTGCGTGCATCTTTGCAAGCAAGTACCATCGGCGAGAGGAATGCACCGGTATCATTGTTAGCACCGAGTACATTCACATGATGCATATCGCCGAATAAAATCTCGTTTTGCTTGGCTAATTCAGCAATGCGCTCACGCACATCAGAGCGTTGATCTAAACCAGCCAAGGCGCCCATCTTGACACCTTCTTGATCAGGATCACCGACTTGGATTTTGCTTAAGCGTTCTTTTAAAGCGGCTGCCACGGCTTCTAAACGATCGGCAGGCACAATCGAGCGACGAATCGCTGTACATTTTTGCCCCGCTTTAACGGTCATTTCGCGCACCACTTCTTTGATATACAAATCAAAGGTTAGTGTGCCGGGCTGCACATCGCTGCCTAGAATCGAGCAGTTTAAGGAGTCCGCTTCCATATAGAAACGCACAGAATTTGCAATCACATTCGGGTGCTGTTTGAGTTTTTGTCCAGTCCACGCAGAACCTGTAAAGCTCACGGCATCTTGGCAGGTTAAATGCTCTAATAAATTACCCGTGCTGCCGCAAACTAATTGCAAAGCACCTTCGGGTAAAATCTTGGATTCAATGATCATTTTTACCACCAGTTCAGTGACATAAGCAGTCTGGCTGGCGGGTTTAACGATACTGGGTACACCAGCTAGAATGGTCGGCGCTAACTTTTCCAACATACCCCAGCACGGAAAATTGAACGCATTAATCTGTACCGCGACACCCAAGATCGGTGTATAGATATGTTGAGCGGTAAAAGTCCCATTACGCGAGATTTGTTCTTGAACCCCATCTAAATAAACATTGCTATTGGGTAGTTCGCGGCGACCTTTGCTGGCGAATACCAACATAGTGCTAATGCCACCTTCAATATCAATCCATGAATCGGTGCGGGTCGCGCCAGTCGCTTTTGAGTAGGTATAGAGTTGTTCTTTGCGCTCAATTAAATATTTGCCGAGAGCTTTAAGCATCAAGGCGCGTTGATGAAACGTATATTTGCGTAAGTTGGAGCCACCGACTTGACGTGCATACTCAAGCATCGCTTGGAAATCGAGACCTTCACTGCTGATTTCCGCGAAGTCTTCGCCGGTAATTGCGTGCTTGATGAGAGCGCCTGCTTTCGAGGGTGCGTACCATTCCCCTTGAGCATAACTTTGCAGCTTCATACCCAACCTCTCCACTTGGTTATCTGATGTTGCGGATAGTAATATGATACAGAATTATAGTCAAAGTATTTTTTGTTGTATCGCTTTGTGTTTTACTAAGGTCTGAGGAGTAGACGCAAAACGCTTAGACCGACTAAGCTTAAACCTAATAATGGAGGACTTATTCATGCCATATTATGCCATCAATGGAATTCGCCCCGTGGTGCATCCTGAATGCTATATTCACCCCACTGCAGTATTAATTGGCGATGTTATTGTCGCTGCAGGCTGCTATGTAGGACCAAATGCCGTGCTACGCGGTGATTTTGGACGTTTAGTATTAGAAGAGGGTGCCAATTTACAGGATACTTGCGTGATGCATGGTTTCCCCGGGACGGATACAATTGTGCGCAAAAATGGCCATATTGGTCATGGAGCCGTTTTACACGGCTGTGAAGTCGGTGAAAACGCTTTGGTAGGCATGAATAGTGTCATTATGGATGGGGCAGTGATTGGACAATCAGCCATCGTGGCGGCGATGAGTTTTGTGAAAGCGAATATGCAAGTGCCTGCACGGAGTTTAGTGGCAGGAACTCCGGCTCGGGTGATGCGTGAGTTAAGTGATACCGAAATTGCTTGGAAAGAAGAGGGTACACGCTCGTATCAAAAGCTTGCCGTGCGTAGTATGCAAACTTTAGTGGAGACTACGCCTTTAACCGAAATTGAGGCCAATCGCCCACGCATTGATGCCGATGGCCTTACACCGCTCTATCAAGTCAAACAACAGGAACCCAGTTGAAACGTGACTAATCCGGCTCGACAACCCAAAATAGGTACAGTGAATGCGTTTAATCAAGCAGCGCAAACTTTGATTGATCAGTTTGTGCAAACCTCGCCTATTCATGCGAACTCACTGATTGTCACGGTGTATGGTGACACGGTTTGTCCGCATGGTGGCTCAATTTGGCTCGGAAGTTTGATTAGGCTGGTCAAGCCGCTGGGTGTGAATGAACGCTTAGTGCGTACTTGTGTGTTCCGTCTTTCTGAAAAAAAACTGCTCAGATCGCAGCAAATGGGTCGGCGTAGCTTTTATTCTTTAACGGAAAAAGGTTTGCGCCAATTTTCTAGCGCAGCGAGTCGAATTTATGCGCCCGATTTGGCGAGTTGGGATGGGCAATGGCGTTTAGTCATTACCCTCTTAGGTGAACTAGTCCCTGAGCAACGCGAGCAACTACGCAAAGAATTATTTTGGCTAGGTTTTACGCATATCACTACCGGTATTTTTGCTCATCCAACGGCTGATTTAGCTGAGGTAAGTGCTTTAATTAAAGAGCTACAAATTGAAGAGCATGTCGCGATTTTACAAGCATCTACTCCAGAACCAGAAAATGTACCGGTGGCTAATCGCTTAATTCGCCAATGTTTTAATCCTGAAGCCTTAGATGAAGAATACACCGAGTTTAATCAGCAATTCTCACCTGTATTAGCAGCCGCTTTAAGCACCACTCAAGCTGATCCTGAATTATGCTTTTTAATTAAAATTCTGTTGATTCATAAATACCGGCGGATTTTATTACGCGAACCCGAATTACCTAAAGAATTGGTGGAAGCTGATTCAGCCAGCCAACAAGCACGGCGGATGACGGCGCAATTGTATGGGGTGATTGCACCGCTTGCGGACCAGTATTTTAAGCAGATGAGTGTTTGTGAGAAGGGAGAGTTTGCCGAGCCGCCGAGGGCTTATTATCGACGGTTTCAAAGCAACTAACTTTGCACAGCTTAGATCAGGACGTTGCAATCAATGACAACCCTCATGCTTTGCCTTTGCGGGAAGCTTGGATTTCTTCACGCACCATTTGCATCACCTCTGCTTCGCTCATGTCGACAAATTCTTCGGGTGGTGGTTCCGCTAAACGCTGTTGCAGATTTTTGCGGGCGATGTCCTGTATCAGTTGCCACTTGCGGGTATCTTGTTCGGGCTGAGCTTGTAGCTGCTCTTGGTCACGGCGGATGAGGCTGCGGATGTAATCGCTGATATTGCTGTAATCGCCGCCCGTTACCCGTTGGTTGATCCACGTTTTCATATTGTCGGGTAAAGAAATGTTTAGCGTGGTTATGATTTGACTCTCCCATTTGCTGATACCTAGAGTCTTGAATGTTGACTCATTATTGTTAATATCGCCACATTAAGGTCGATTTGATTACCAGCTTTTCAGATTCATTAAGCCGCTAAACTGCTCAACGTAAAGTTGGTATGAATTTTCTGGTAAGGAATGCTCACACCCTTGTCATCCTGCTCAACGATACCCAGTTCTTTCAATGAATTAACGTCATCATGAATGCGATGCACATCCCGCTGGGTTTGCCGTGCCAATTCACGCAGGCTGACTTTGCCCAGCCGTTGCAGTTTGCTGATCAGTTCCCAACGCTTGGGGGTGATAGCACGGAACAGGGCCGTAGGTGATTCAAATGTCAGAAATTCGCCCGCGTATTCGTCGGTTTTCCAGGTGTTAACGAAACGCTGCTGCATGTCCTGCATGGCAGCATCTTCATCCAGAATGCGGATTGTCAGTGTTCTCATGCTTGCCTCCTGATACGTTGTACGTCAGCGAAAAAATCAGCCATCAGTTGTTCCACTGTCGTGAAAATGTAGGTTTCTTCGTGTTCGCCGTAATGCCGATGGTCGCCTTTGGGACGTTCATTGTCGTAGCCTACTACGCGCTTATGTTCCGCACTACCGTAAAAGAGCCGATATTTGTAATGGTGCTGACTGCCTACTACAGGTTTGGGCACTTGCCAGACGACAATTTCGATGATCATGCCATCGTTGTAGTCAAATCGGTCTTTGTACAGTTGGGTTGCGCTCATGTTGTCATGTATAGCAACAAATAACAGAAGGGTCAATTGATGGAAGAAAATCCTCCCGATAAACAGTATTATCAAGCCCATTGTAAAGTGAATAAGGCTTGCTCACACCATGAACCAGCAATTCGACATTTTCCTTTCCCACAACAGCAAAGACAAAGCAGCCATTCGGGAAATCAAGCAATTGCTGCGGGAGCGGGAATTGTCGTGCTGGCTGGATGAGGATGAATTACAACCGGGAGTGAACTGGATGCCGTTGCTCCAAAAAGCTATCGCCACTTGTCAAAGTGCAGGCGCATTTGTCAGTAATAATGGTATCGGGCCGTGGGAAGATGAAGAAGTACAGGCGTTGTTGACCAAGGCTGTCCGCAACAAAATTCCGGTGATTCCTGTTTTGTTGCCCGGTGATTATGATGCACCTGAACTCCCCTTGTTTTTGGGAAACCGCACTTTCATTGACATGCGTTCAGGTATTACCTCAGTGTTGATCGACAAACTGTACTGGGGTATTACGGGCAAGAAACCTGAAGCACCGCAGAAAACACAAACCTCCATCCACTCCGACCGCCTCCCCACCGTCAAAGGTGGTTTTTTCGGACGCACCGCCGAACTACAACTCCTCAACGACGCATGGGCAAACACCACCACCCGTATCATCCAGTTCATCGCCCCCGGCGGCACAGGCAAAACCAAACTGCTGCGCCACTGGCTCGACCGCACTACCGACATTCCGGTGCTGATTGCGTGGTCGTTCTATTCACAAGGTTCAAGCGAAGACAAGCAAATCTCTGCCACGCCGTTTTTCAGCCATGTATTCGGCGTGCTGAAATCCGAGAAAACCCAGTTCAGTACTGAAGAAGAAAAGGGCGAACACCTTGCCCATTTGTTGCGGCAACGGCGTTGCCTGCTAGTGTTGGATGGTTTAGAGCCGTTGCAACATGCAGGGCGTGGAATGCGCGGCGAACTCAAAGACAGAGCGATTCGTCAATTACTGAAAAGCCTTGCTGGGGAGCACAACAGCCTGTGCATTATTACCACGCGCCTTGCCGTACATGAAATCAGTGGCCGCGCCCACGTTATTTCTCATGATTTGCAAAATCTCGCGCCAGACGATGGCGTTAGCCTGCTGAAGTCTTGGGAAGTATACGGCAGTGATTCTGAGCTGGAAAAAGCCGTCCATGAATACGGTTGCCATGCACTCGCGCTGCATTTATTGGGCAACGCTTTACACACCTATCTGGATGGCGATGTACGCAAGCGCGACACTTTGAGTGAATTGATCGACGATTATGACGATATAGGTCGCCATGCGTTCAAGGTGATGCAGGCGTATAGCCGTTGGTTGGTAGATGATACAGGCAAACCGACTGCTGAATTGCAATTGCTGCATTTGTTGGGGCTATTCGATCATCCTATCGAAACCGACGTGTTGCAGGTGTTATGGCAAGCACAAGTCCCCTATCTTACGGCTGGTATTCCTGAAAAAGCGTGGAAAGTCGCTATCCGCGATTTGCGTGAAAAACATCGGATGTTATCCGCGCATGAAGGTCGCCCCGATTTGCTCGACTGCCACCCGCTGATCCGCGAATATTTCGGCGGGCAACTGCAAACCCAGCAGCCACAAGCGTGGCAGCAGGCGCATGAACGGCTGTACGAATACTACAAAGCCCTGCCGGAGAAACTGTACGGAAAATTTCTGCCTGACACGCTGGAAGAAATGCAGCCGCTGTTCAGTGCAGTGGCGCATGGGTGTGCGGCGGGGTTGCATCAGCAGGCGCTGGAGGAGGTTTACTGGCCTCGTGTCCAGCGTAAGAATGAAGCTTATATTTTCCGACGGCTGGGTGCTTCAAGCGATAACCTCTCCATTATAGCGCATTTTTTCATAACATTTTGGCATAGCCCTGTTACTAGTCTTAAGAGCAATAGCATGGTGGTGCTAAATTGGGCAGGTTTCAATTTAAGTGTATTGGGGCGGCTTCGTGAGGCTTTGGAACCAATGCAGGTAAGCTTTGGTATGATGGTGAAACAGGAGTATTGGATAGGGGCTTCTATATCTGCCAGCAATCTTAGCGGGCTGCAGATCATTCTAGGTGATTTGGCGCAAGCGGTGGAGAGCGGCGCATGCAGCAGCAATTATGCCGACCGATCTGGTGATCTAACTTGTCGTGTAGCGTTTCGCAGTACCCACGCCGATGCCCTGCATCATGTAGGGAATACCGCCACTGCTCTTGCCTTGTTCCAAGAGGCGGAACAACTTCAAAGAAAATGGCAGCCTTTTCACACATGTCTGTATTCGCTGCAAGGTTTCCGCTACTGCGACCTGCTACTGGAGCTAGGTCGCACGATGGAGGCGTTGGAGCGAGCGGAGTCTGCATTGAAATTTGTGCTGAATAATTCAAAGAATGTGCTAGATATTGCACTGAATCAGCTCACCCTCGGACGTGCCTACCTGCAACAGTTTTTAACACCTCACCCTAGCCTTCTCCCACAAGGGGAAAGGGAACAAGATCAGCAGCAAGCGGCTTATTGGTTAGGGCAGGCTGTCGTTGGTTTGCGTGCAGCAGGGCAACAGCAGTATTTACCACTTGGCCTACTCTCACACGCTGCCCTACACCGCCACACCCGCAACTTCGACCACGCCCGTGCAGATTTACAAGAAGTCTTCGACATCGCCGACGGCAGCGGGATGCGGCTGCATTTGACGGATTATCATTTGGAAATGGCGAGGTTGTTGGTGGCGGAGTCTCTTGCTCCCTGCCCCCCTTGCGGGGGAAGGGTTGGGGAAGGGGGGAATAGCCACGCAGCGGCTGACCCTGCGTACCACATCACTGCAGCCGAACGCCTCATCAATGAAACTGGCTATCATCGGCGCGATGGGGAACTCGCAGATTTAAAGACCAAAATTTCCACCTGACAAATGCTGGCATATACAGTTACCGTTCGATGGGCTTAACATCGTCACTCCCCAGCAATTTATCAAGGAGGCGTTATGGGCGTAATCACCGTCAGATTGCCAGAAGACACCCACCAACGGGTCAAAACGCTGGCATCATCCCGCAATATCAGCATCAACAAGCTGTATGAAGAGTTCACCATCATGGCACTCACCCAGTTTGATGCAGAAAACCGCTTCAAGGCACTCGCCAGCCGTGGCAATAAACAGCGTGGGCTGGAACTCCTGAAAAAGCTGCAAAACCACTATGGGGATGCAGGCTGAGTTTGCTTGTGCATCGCTTATTCGCTGCAAGGTTTCCGCTACTCGACCTGCTGCTGGTGCAGGGCAGCACGGCGGGGGGGGGCTGGAGCGGGCGGAGCAGACACTGGAATAGGGAATGAATGGTGGTTTGGGTTGCTTATCACCTCACCGCATATGCCGCCATTTTGGTGGTGCTTACCATAAAGCTTTAGCCGCCCTTATACTCCACCACCCGCTGATCAATCGCCCCAAAAACGCTCTGCCCATTCGCATCCAGCATTTCAATCCGAATGCTATCGCCAAATTTCATAAATGAAGTTTGTGGTTTGCCGGTGTTAATCGTTTCAATCATCCGCACTTCGGCGATGCAGGAGTAACCCACACCGCCTTTGGATACCGCTGAGCCATATTCAGTATTTTGTTTATTCGATACCGTACCTGAGCCAATAATGGCACCCGCACCCAGTGGGCGCGTTTTGGCGGCATGGGCGATGATCTGTGGGAAGTTGAAGGTCATATCTTCACCGGCATTGGCTTTGCCGAAGAGTTGCTGGTTGTAAGTGACCAAGAGCGGCAAATGCACCCGCCCCTCTTGCCAAGCCGCCCCTAATTCATCGGGTGTAACCGCAACGGGGGAAAATACGCTGGAGGGTTTGGATTGGAAAAAGCCAAAGCCTTTGGCCAGTTCTGCCGGAATCAAGCCGCGCAAGGACACATCATTCACCAACATCAGTAAGCGAATTTTATCAGCACAGACTTCAGGGCTAGCGCCCATGGGCACATCATCGGTGATCACAGCGACTTCGGCTTCAAAATCAATGCCCCAATTTTCGCTGGCTAAAGGCACAGCATCATGGGGGGCTATGAAGCTATCCGAGCCACCTTGATACATTAGTGGATCGTGCCAAAAGCTTTCGGGCATTTCGGCATTGCGTGCTTTACGCACTAGTTCGACATGGTTCACATAAGCACTACCATCCGCCCATTGATAAGCACGTGGTAGAGGAGAGGCACAAGCTGCTTCGTCGAAGGTGAACGTATTGCTGGCTTTACCTGCATTGAGTTCATCAGAGAGGGCTTGTAAGCGTGGGGCAAGTATCGCCCAATTATCTAAGGCAGCTTGAAGGGTAGGGGCGATGCTAGTGGCTTTCACTGCTTGGGTTAAATCGCGGGAGACCACAATCAGTTCACCGTCACGACCGTGTTTTAATGAAGCGAGTTTCATGCAGTTTCTCCAAAGTGTTTCGTTAAACCATTCCAGCAATCCACATAATTGGCTTGGAGCGCAGGCGTATCGAGGGCAAAGCGTGTGGGTTGAATCACATAGCGCGACTCAAACATAAAGGCTAAAGTGTTTTCATAACGCTGCGGTTTGAGTTCGGCAGCACTGGCTTTTTCAAATACGGCGGCTTCAGGGCCATGCGGTGAGAAACTATTGTGCAAGCTGGCACCACCAGGGTCAAAACCACCGCTTTCTTTAGCATCATACACACCCAAGATTAAGCCCATGAATTCACTCATGAAATTGCGATGATACCAAGGCGGACGGAAAGTATCTTCAGCCACCATCCAGCGTGGTGGGAAGATAACGAAATCGACGTTCGCGACTCCCGCTTGACCGGACGGGGAAGTTAACACCGTGAAAATCGACGGATCAGGGTGATCGTAACTGACGGTATTCATGACATTGAAACGCGCTAGGTCGTATTTGTAAGGTACTGAGTTCCCTGTCCAAGCGACCACATCCAGCGGCGAGTGTGTCAAGGCACAAGCATAATTTTGCCCCATGAATTTAGTGATTAATTCAAACGAGCCTTCACGATCTTCGAAAGCCGCGACTGGAGTTTGGAAATCGCGATCATTCGCATAGCCATTTGCACCGACCGGGCCACGCTCAGGCAGAATCAAGGGATGACCATAATTCTCACAAACATAGCCGCGTGCCATAGTATCTAATAGTACAACTCGCCATTTCATCCCGCGTGGCACGACGGCAATTTCACCGGGCACAACCTCCAGAATCCCACATTCGGTGTGTAAGCGCAGGCCACCTTGTTGGGGGACGAGCAGCATTTCACCATCCGCATTCAGGTAAAAGCGCTCTTGCATCGATTGGTTAGCAACATAGATATGAATCCCAATCCCTGCTTGCCCCGGTACGCTGCCATTCACCGCCAGTGTCGTTAAACCTTGGATGAAATCAGTGGGTATTTTGGGAATTTCTAAGGGCGACCAGCGCAGCATATCCGGTGGAGTCATGGCCTCTGTTAAGGGGGCACTGCGAGTTAAGCCATTCTCAATCGGGCGATAGCGGCCTTGAATGACCGAGGGGCGAATGCGATAAAACCAAGTACGGCGATTATCGGCACGGGGTGCAGTGAAGGCGGTCGTGTTGAATTGCTCCGCATATAAACCATGCTGACACGCTGGGATAAAGC
>AATN01000270.1_pt1 | contig 11983 bp, 12 predicted proteins | sample 270648 | NCBI WGS metagenome assembly AATN01 (sample SAMN02954269, study PRJNA17659) | bioreactor sludge metagenome | biome: terrestrial; feature: bioreactor; material: sludge; isolation source: Enhanced Biological Phosphorus Removal (EBPR) bioreactor sludge | place: Australia: Brisbane, Queensland
GCCACAGCATTGCTTGTGCTTTTTTCCACTCCCACATGGGCATGGGTCGTTGCGGCCGACCTTGACCGACCGTACTGGCTGAGGAGGGTTCAGCGCTTTCTCCAGATCCGAAATATCCTCGGTGTTCGCGAAGCCAATGATGTAGTCCCATCCATGCTGTGCACAAACGTGGGCGACGTACCGACCGCGCTCTTCGCTTCTTACGCGAACGACGATGGGCTTTTCTTTGCTTCCGAGCTTGGCCATTGCTTACCTGCTTTCAGGACGCCCGACCGGCACAGGAGAACGCCTCGCAGCCTCCCCCGCCACCGCACGAAGGCGTCACGTATTCGGCGGTTCGTTGAATTGAATTCCTGCCGCGGCGTCTGGCTCGGCAGTCCCACTTGTTCAAAGCAGCGCATCGGGAGCGTGATCGACAGGGCCGACTGCTGTGACGCCCGCCATGGACCGTGCGCCGACTTGCCGACATTCCACGCCTCCCCTGGCCCAACGCAGCGCTTGCGCCGGTCCCGTTAGCCTGCGCGACCCCACTTGTTCCCGAGGTGGCAGCGTAACTTGCGGCGTACCCACTTGTCGAGGTTGCGCCGAGGGCTCAGCACCTCGGTGCTTGCGAACTACGCTTGCCAACCAGACAGGGTTTCTCGCAGCGCTGCGACGCCATAGTCGGACGATAAATCGATGCACGCAACCTGGCAACCTGGGGATGCAGCCAGCATCCTGGCAGGGCCTGCCAGCCCAGCGCCGATAGCAAGAATACGGTCTTCGGCTCGAATCTTCGCTAGATCTCGCAGTACGCGAGAAGCGCGAAGTCCACCAGGGTGAAAGTGATCAAGCGCCGCAAGTTCCACTGGCGACAAGCATCGATCGGGTTCCAAACCGGCGACTCGTATGGCGGCCAGCATTCGCGCCCCTCTCGACGGAAGCGTCAGAGCGCACTAGCTTGATGAGTTCAACGATGGAAGGTGCGGCGTGACTTTCCCTTTGAGAAGCTTGATGAGAAATGGATCCATGAACTCGTAGTCGTCGGGTATATCGAGACAAATGATGCGCTGATCCTTGATGTGTTTCTTGAATTTCGAGCTTAGTTTGTTGCGATGCGCCTTTTCCATGACGAAGATCAGATCTGCCCATTCGACCAACTCTCCTGTCACCAAGTTTTCTGCATCGCGATTCAGACCAGCCGATGCGCACTCAATACCCGGGTGCGAAGAAAAGACTTGTTCCGCCGTCGGGCTTCGGAGTCGGTTTTGGCTGCAGATGAACAGGACATTTCGCATCGTTTGTTGTGGAGCTACGTGAAGCGCGCTAAAGAATGGGCATTTCGGGGACAAGATGCGAAACACGCCATTACGGACTAGTGCTGAAGGGGTCAAGGTGGTGGCGTTGACGCGGTGCGGCAAGCAGGCGTGGGAATTAGGTATACTGTCCCTAGAACTCCCCATCGTCTTTATTGATCTTTCATGCAGAAAACCGGAGTCGCCAAAGATTCCATGTGAGGCGTGCCGTAGCGCGAAGCGCGAAGGGAACGCACAGCCTGACTTTGCACGCCCTTCTCGACGGAAGCGTTAGAGCGCACTAGCTTGATGAGTTCAACGATGGAAGGTGCGGCGTGACTTTCGCTTTGAGAAGCTTGATGAGAAATGGATCCATGAACTCGTAGTCGTCGGGTATATCGAGACATATGATGCGCTGACCCTTGATGTGTTTCCTGAATTTCGAGCTTAGTCTGTTTCGATGCGCCTTTTCCATGACGAAGATCAGCTCTGCCCATTCGACAAACTCTCCTGTCACCGGGTTTTCTGCATCGCGATTCAGACCAGCCGATGCACACTCAATGCCCGGGTGCGAAGAAAAGACTTGTTCCGCCGTGGGGCTTCGAAGTCGGTTTTGGCTGCAGATGAACAGAACGTTTCGCATCGTTTGTTGTGGAGCTATGTGAAGCGCGCTAGAGAATGGGCATTTCGGGGACAACATGCGGAACACGCCATTGCAGGCTCGTGCTGAAGGGGTCAAAGTGGCGGGGGTGACGCGGTGCGGCAGGCAGGCGCGGGAATTACATATACTGTCCCTAGAACTCGCGACCACTTCGCGCGAGAGGATCTGCGGCAGGCGCCGAGGTACCTTGGCCATCGGGATGTCGAAACCGGCTTCTCGACGGCCGAGCAGCCGGCGCTACAACCGCCGCCCCAAGAACACCGGAACTCCCGGCGGGTGTGGGGCGTGCCGGGCGTCCAGCCAGTCGTAAGCTGTCGGCGGCGCGTCTGCGCGAGCGAGCGACGACTCTCCGCGAAATGAAGGCGACGGTCGGTGAGTTGCAGCCACTCTCCGGGAGATGACGTCGAGCTTTCGAAACTCGATCATCACTCTCCGCGAGGGGGTGGTCGAGCCTTCGAGACTCACGCACGAGCTGCCGAAGCAGCCGAGTAGTTCAAAGTTAATCGAGCGTATACCGACAATCAATTGGACGCGGGAAGCTGCCGTTCATAGACTTCATCCGTCCGGTGAGAACGCCGACCAGCGGCTTCCCGGCAGGTGGGGAACGACAATGGGAGAACGCCATCGACCACGATGATTCCCGAAACGGACAATGTCGAATACCCCGGACCCATTGCAGCAAGCAAGGAGAATCGACGATGAACACGAAGAAAGCCCACACCCCCGCGATCAACATCGGCATCAGCGCCGGCGAACGCGAGAAGATTGCGCAAGGCCTTGCCGCCCTGCTCGCCGACAGCTACACGCTCTACCTGATGACGCACAACTTCCACTGGAATGTCACGGGATCGATGTTCAACACCCTGCACCTGATGTTCATGGGGCAATACACGGAACAGTGGAACGCGCTCGACGTCATCGCCGAACGGATTCGCGCGCTCGGCCACCCGGCGCCCGGCACCTACAAGGAGTTCGTCAAGATCGCCTCGATCAAGGAGGTAGAAGGCGTACCGAAGGCGACGGAGATGATCCGCCACCTGGTTGCCGCTCAGGAAGCGACGGCGCGTACCGCGCGCGATCTGTTCCCGGTGGTGAATGCGGCCAACGACCAACCGACCGCCGATCTGCTGACGCAGCGCCTGGAAGTGCACGAGAAGACGGCGTGGATGCTGCGCAGCCTGCTCGAGGAATGACCGGTTTGCCGCTGATCAGTCGTGCGGCCGGCTGCGAGCGGCGTGCCGGTCAGCCGCGACGACGAATCGTGAACACCTCGGGATCGTCGCCGTGCTCGAGCAGGAGGCGACGCACGCGCTCCTGCCACAGTTCGCCGAACCGCCGTATTTCATCGGCATCGGCGAGTCCGGCCAGACAGCGCTGCATCAGCGGGCCGGTCGCCGGGTCGGCGGCAACGCGCGCCGGGTAGGCCGCGGCATCGACCTGGCCGTGGCCGTCGAGGCGCGTAAAGCGGATCTCGAACGGGATGTCGGCGCTGAACGAGAGCAGCGCGCGGCGTGTGTAGCGCCCGGCCAGTCCCTTGAAGCCGCCCTCGCCGGCGGCGCCGGTGAGCAGCGAGACGACATTGGCGATCACGCCGCTGACGCCATCGGCCGCGGCGGCGGCGAATTCGACGCGCAGCCCGCCGCGTTCGGGCAGCGCTTCGCCGTACAGTTCCCGCAAGGCCTGCCGGGTCAGCCAGTAGGCCGAGGCGACGGTCGGGCACGAATGCCCGGCAAGCTTGACGGCGTCGAGGTAGCTGTATTCGACGAGACCGCCGTCGCAGGCGCCGAGGAAGTCGGCCAGCGGGTCGCGCAGGCGTATGCACGGAATGGCAGCAAAGAAGTCGGGCGTTTTCATCGCTCTGTCGGTGCCGTACTCGGGTCGGCGGCAGGCGCCGGCCCGGCATCGTCGAGGTACTCTGCCGGCAGCACGGCTTCGGCGGTGACGAAGAGTTCGCGCTCCTCGAAACGGACGTGCGCACTGAGCGCCGCGCCGAAGGTCTGCAGACGGCTGCCGTCGCCAGCGGCAATCTCGGCGGCGAGAATGCGCAGTTCGCGATGATCGGCCAGCGTACGGCGAACCAGATCGCCTTCGCCGGCCGCCGCCAGGCGCGGCAGCAGCGATTCCTCCTCGGCGCGGAAATGCGGCTCGAGTTCGCGGCGGAAAGTCGCTGGCACGGTTTCGAGCAGGCGACCAAGCGTGGCGACATCCCGAGCCTTGGCGATGCGCTGCGTCAGCACCAGCGCCCCGTGGTGTTCCCGCGACAGTTGCTGCAAGGCGGCACGCCGCTTCATGGCCTGGCCTCGGCGATGGACTGGGCGCGCAGTTTGCTGACATCCGGGATGTGGATCAAACGCCCTCGCACCAGCAGAAGTCCCTTGCCGGAAAGATCCTGCAGCAGGCGCGACAAGGTCTCCTGCTTCATGTTGAGCCGCGAGGCAATGACGCTCTTGTTGACCGCCAGGGTGACGGTAACCGACTCGTCACCGTCGCTCGGACGATCCCGCAACAGGTAGTCGATAAGGCGCTGGCAACCCGAATGCAGGGAATACGCTTCCAGGTCACCGACCAGTTGGTAGAGGCGCAGGGAGAGTGCGGCGATCATCTTGCGAACAAACTCGATATCCCGGTCAAGTTCATTGAAAATCGCGGCTGCCGAGATATGCAACAGCAACGACTGTTCGAGGGCCGTCGCTGTGACCGAGTGGCTTCGCTCGAGGAACATCGCCGCCTCGCCGAAAGCCTGACCCTGCCCAGCGATCTCGACAACTTTCTCGGCTCCCTGCGGTGAAACGACGGAAAGCTTTACCTGCCCGTAAACGATCAGGTGAAAGCCGGTGGGCATCTCCCCTTCGCGGTACAGAATGTGGCCACGGCGAACCCTGAGCGCGCGTGTCGCCTGCGCAAGCCGCGCCAAGGCGCCACTCTCCAGGCTGTGGAACAGTGGCATATTGCCCAGCAGGGCCTCGATGTTGATGCTGTGTTCGGAAAGATGCATGCCGAGCGCCCTCATCACCGATACGCGGAAACCGGCTGATCACCGGCCTCCCGGCGCACCTGCGGTTCACTTCTGGCTGAGGATCCACTTGACCAGCTTGTTGGCGTCATCGGGAGTGATTGAGGGATTCGGCGGCATCGGCACTGTCCCCCAGACGCCCTTGCCACCCTTGATGACTTTCTCGGCCAGCATCTCCTGGTCCTTGGCCGTGTATTTCTTGGCCACATCCTTGTAGGCAGGACCGACAACCTTCTTGTCTACGGCATGACACGTCAGACAGTTCTTGGCTTTGGCCAGGGCCTCGTCAGCCTGCACGACGCCAGCCGACAGCGTGCCGGCCACCGCCAGCAGGCAAACAGAAATCACGTTCATTTTTCCCACTCCATTCAGATGAGGGTCGGCCGAAGCCGTCCAGTTTGCAGGCCGGGCGAGGTGATTTCCCACCCCGCTCCGCACGCAAGATCGCAAAGCAGGCCAGATCGTCGGTCCGTTACCTCAGTAGACGTCGTTCTGTGTGTTGTAGACGTTGAACTTGCCCGTCGGCGTAACGATCCGCGGGTCCTTGATCACTGCCTTGAGCTTGCGCGTCTTGTCGTCCACCACGACGATGGCCGATTCCTCGCTGCCGCTGCTCCACACCGAGAACCAGACCTCGTCGCCGGCACGGTTGTACTCGGGCTGGACGATTCGCTTGCTACCTGGCTTGACGCCGGCCCATTCGCCGATGGGCAGCAGGTCGAAGCCCTTGTCGAGACGGTCGATGTCGAAAACCGCCACCGACTGCGAAATCGCCGGTTCCGGGTTGAGTGGCGCATCGACCCACAGATTCCTCGACTTCGGGTGCGTCTTCAGGAAGAGCGAACCGCCCCCCGCTCCCTTGAGCGTCTGCACCACTTTCCAGGCGTTGTTGCCGTTCTTCAGCGGATCGGTACCGATCAGCGAGACGGTTTCGTCGCCCAGATGGCTGGTCGCCCATACCGGCCCGAACTTCGGATGCACGAAGTTGGCACCGCGACCGGGGTGCGGCGTCTTACCGACGGCGACCACCGCCGCCAGTTTGCCTTCCTTCGTATCGATGACCGCGATCTTGTCCGAGGCGTTGGCGGCGTCCATGAAATAACGGCCGGTCGACTCGAAGCCGCCGTCGTGCAGGAAACGCGGCGTCTTGATCATCTTGACCTTGAGATTTTCCAGATCGCTGTAGTCCACCATATGCACCATGCCGGTTTCCTTGGCGTTAACCAGAAACTCGGGGTGGTAGTGCGAGGCGACGATCGCTGCCACCCGCGGCTCGGGGTGGTACTCGTTGGTATCGGAGGTCATGCCGCGCGTGCCGATGACCTTGAGCGGCTTCAGCGTGTCGCCATCCATCAGCGTGTACTGCGGTGGCCAGTAGGTGCCGGCGATCGCGTAGCGGTCCTCATAACCCTTGAACTTCGAGGTTTCGACCGAACGCGCTTCGAGACCCACCTTGATCTCGGCAACTGGCGCCGGTTTCTCCATCCACAGATCGATGAGCACGATCTTGGCGTCTCGGCCGATGACGTAGAGATAGCGACCGGACTTGGAGATGCGCGAGATGTGGACGGCGTAGCCGGTGTCGATCACGTCGATGATCTTCTTGCTGGCGCCGTCGATCAGCGCGATCTTGCCGGCATCACGCAGCGTCACCGAGAACAGGTTGGCCAGGTCGAGGGTGTTCATCTTGGTCTTCGGACGCTGCGACGGCGGAACGATCAGTTTCCACGTCGCATTCATTTCCTTCAGCCCGTACTCCGGCGGCGTCGGCGGCTCATGCTGGATGTAGCGCGTCATGACGTCCACTTCCTTGTCGCTGAGGGTGCCGGACGTTCCCCAGTTCGGCATCCCCTGCGACGAGCCGTAGTAGATGAAGGTCTTCAGGTATTCCGAACCCCGCTCGATCGTGATATCCGTCGTCAGCGGCTTGCCCGTCGCGCCCTTGCGCAGCACACCGTGGCATCCGGCGCAGCGCTCGAAATAGATTTTCTTGCCGACTTCGAAATCGGCCTTGCTCATGGGTGGCGATTTCGGGTTCAGCGTCTGCACCATTTCAGTGCCGCCGACGGGCGAGGAACCGCCAATCTGCATCGGCCCCTCCTCGAGCGCTTTCGCCTTCTCGGGCTTGGCTTCCTGCGCATGGAGGTTGCCGATGGCCAAAAGCAGCATGGCGATTACAGCCAACGGTTTGTTCAAGAGCGTGGTTTGCATAGATTGTTCTCCTTGGTTGAGAGTCTCCCTCCTCGGGCGAACCATCGCGGACGGCATACGCTTCCGCAAGGGGCGACACCTTGTCTTCGGTAGTCAGGTGCGTGACGGTCAGCGCGGGCGCGCCACCAGTCCCGGACAGCCTCCTGCCTCCCGACACCGACAACGCCGTGTATGACAACACTTGCCACGCCGGCAGACATTGACTCAGGTCAAGAGCACGATGAATTACCCGACAAGACCTTTCGGGTATTTGTCGCGCAGCACTTCGCTGCATGCCCGGCGCAGAAAGGGCGGAAAGCGATCACACCGGCTGCAAGGTAGCGATCGTGAGGCAGCCCCTGGAACGTGCTTGTGCGGGATCCTCTTCCCGCGCTAATTCGTGGTTTTGTCAACGTCCGGCGATTGATGCTTCAGAATGTCGGCAGGCTCGAAAGTTGTCGCCGGGATGCCTTTGATTGCGTTGATTCCGGTGCTTCTGCTCACCCAGTCCCATTACCTACAGCCAAGGAGAGTCTCCATGTTCAAGGGAATCCTGATCACCAAGGACGACGCCGGTTATCAGGCGCGCGTCGAGGACATCGACGATGCCGTCCTGCCGGAGGGCGATGTCGGCGTGCGCATTGCCTGGTCGACACTCAATTACAAGGACGGTCTGGCGATTACCGGCAAGGCGCCGGTCGTCCGCCGCTTCCCGATGATTCCGGGAATCGACTTTGCCGGCACGGTGGTCGACAGCCGCAACCCGGCCTGGACAGTGGGCGATCAGGTGGTGCTGAACGGTTGGGGCGTCGGCGAGACGCACTGCGGCGGCCTTGCCGAGAGGGCACGTGTCAAGGGTGAATGGCTGGTGCCGCTGGTGACGAGCTTCACGCCGCGCCAGGCGATGGCCGTCGGCACCGCCGGTTACACCGCCATGCTCTGCGTGCTGGCGCTGGAGAAGCACGGCATCAAACCGGCGGACGGCGAAGTCCTCGTCACCGGTGCCAACGGCGGCGTCGGCAGTGTGGCCATCGCGCTGCTCGCCGGGCTTGGCTACCAGGCGGTGGCGTCGACCGGCCGCGTCTCCGAGGCCGAACACCTGAAAGTGCTCGGCGCCACGTCGGTCATCGACCGCGACGAATTGTCGGCGCCCGGCAAGCCGATCGGCAAGGAGCGCTGGGCAGGCGTCATCGACACGGTGGGCAGCCACACGCTGGCCAATGCCTGCGCGACGACCCGTTACCGCGGTGCCGTCGCCGCCTGCGGCCTGGCCGGGGGAATGGATTTTCCGGCGACGGTCGCTCCGTTCATCCTGCGCGGCGTCACGCTCTACGGCATCGACAGCGTCATGGCGCCACTGGCAGTGCGTCAGGAAGCGTGGGAGCGCCTCGGGCGCGATCTCGACCTCGGCAAGCTCGACGCCATGACGCGCGAGATCAGCCTCGAGGAGGCGATTCCCGTGGCTGCGGAATTGCTCGCAGGCAAGGTACGCGGCCGGGTCGTCGTCGACGTGAACCGCTAGGCGACGGACAGAACATGCACAACGGCAAGGCCTGGCGGCCTTGCCGTTGTGCTCTTCCGAGCGGTTGCGATCGCCGGCCGTGGCGCCCCGGCCCTCCGCATCACGCCGCGTGTTCAGCGTACCAACTTGGTGGCGAGCCTCGCGAAGCTCCGCGACGACGGTAGACGCGGTGGAAGGCAGTGGCCGCGCCTCTTCCGTTCGCCATTGGGCGCTGCCATCGGCAGCGACACTTCGCACGTGTCGAGATAGATCACAACAGATTCTGCTCACGCATCTCGGCCACGCTCAAACCATTGGCTGCTGGCGCCGCCACCACCCAGTCGCGCAGGTCTGACCAATCAAAAGGGGTCGATGGCGGCTCGCCCACAAGACGCGCCACGGGCTTTCCGCGGCGAGTGATGACAATCTCCCCGCCACCGGCAATCTCGTCAAGGGGCGCGGAAAGGTGCGATCGGGTATCGGCGATGGTCGCAGTTTTCATGACATGGCCCTCTGCAAGTGGTCAGCCAGCATCATACTCCTGGGCATGCAAGTCATTTGTAAACGCTTGCCGAATGATGGCTCAGACCCCAGGCACGCCAGAAAGTCGTCGGGGAAACGCCGTTGATTCCGGGAAGTTTGGTGCTGGCCTTGCCGCTCTACGGGTCAGGACGGCTGGCAATCGCCGATGGTGCTGCCTCGCCGATTCGCAGCGCGCCGCTTGCTCGGCGTGCCGCCTTCATAGCGTTGCCAGACACGCCGAAAATCGCGTGCCGAGGCAAAACCGGCCAGCTCGGCGACGCGCTCGACCGATAGTTGCCGCTCGGCGAGCAGTTCGCGCGCCCGGGCGACGCGCAGCCGCTGCTGATAGCCGACGACGCTGATCCCGGCGTGCTCGGCAAACAGGCGCGTCAGATGGCGCGCGCTGACATGAGCCTGCGCGGCAAGCTCGTCGACCGACCACGATCGCGCCGGATCCTGCGCGATCGCGTCCTGCGCGCGATGGACGGCGGGGTGCAGGTGGTTGCGGTGGGCGAGCCACGGCGAGAGTTGTGGATCGTTGCCGCCACGGCGCTGGTAGACGACCAGGCGACGCGCGACACGCGCCGCCAGTTCGGCGCCGGCGTGCCGCTCGATCAGGTACAGAGCGAGGTCAATACCGGTAGTGATGCCGGCGCTGGTCAGCAGCGGCCCGTCGTCGACGAAGACGCGGTTCTCCTCGACCTTCGCCGCCGGTGCGGCCAGGCGCAGGGCGTCGATCAGGCTGTGGTGCGTCGTGCACCGCCGGCCGTCGAGCAGCCCGGCGGCGGCGAGCAGCAGCGCACCGGAACAGATGCTGGCGAAATGCGTGTCCGCCTGCACCGCCGTGCGCAGCCAGGCGACGACCGCATGCGCTTCGGGGCGCGCGTAATCCTCGGCTTCGCAAGCGTTGCCGGTGACGATCACCAGGCTGTCGGGCGGCAGTCGCGCCGGCAACGCGGCGAGACCGGCGATTTCGACGCCGAGCGAAGTGCGCAGTTGCGCCACCGGCGCACAGGTGTGGACCGCGATGTCCGCCCCCATCTCGCCGGCCATGCGCAGCGCCTCGGCCGGCCCGGCATAATCGAGCATCAGCACGTTGGGAGTGAGGACGAACCAGACCGACAGTGTCATGGCCGCGCCCGCGCCCAGCCGAGCAGGCGGGTGGTGAACAGATTGACCGCCAGGCCGAGCATCAGCAGCGCGCCACCGGCGAGATGCACCGGCCGCAGCACCTCGTCGAACACCAGCCAGCCGGTCGTCAGCCCGACCACCGGCACGAGCAGGCTGAACGGCGCCACCTGGTTGGCCGGGTAGCGCGACAGCAGGCGCGTCCACAAACCGTAGCCGAGCAGCGTCGCCGCCCAGGCGAGGTAGGCCACGGCGGCGAAGGAACGCAGGCTGAAGTCGCTCAACGCGGCGGCCATCGCTGGGCGGCCCTCGATCAGGAGTGACAGCGCGAGGAAGGGCAGCGGCGGCACGAGACTCGCCCAGACGACGAAAGCGAGCTGGTTGATCGGTCCGCAAGCGGCGACCGCACGCGTGACGATGTTGCCGGCCGCCCACAGCGAAGCGGCGGCGACAGTCAGCAGAAAGCCGAGCAGCGGCATCGACACGCCGTGCGCGGAGCCGATCAGCGCCAGGCCGCAGGCGGCCAGCAGCAGCCCGACGAGCTGGCTGCTGCGCCAACTCTCCTTGAGCCAAAGGGCGGCGAACAGCATCGTGAAAAAAGCCTGCGACTGGAGCACCAGCGAGGCGAGCCCGGACGGCATGCCGACGTGGATGGCCGAGAACAGGAAAGCGAACTGCCCGACCGAAATGGTCATCCCGTAAGCGAGGTAAAGCTGCCAGGGCACTTTCGGTGCGCGCAGGAAGAAGACCGCCGGGCAGGCGGCGAGCAGGAAGCGCAGGGCGCCGAGCAACAGCGGCGGCACCTCGGCGACGCCGGTCTTGATGACCGCGAAGTTGACGCCCCAGACGGCGACGACCAGCAAGGCGAGAGCGAGATCGCGCGGACGCATCCGCTCAGTCCTGCCCTGCCGGCGCTGAACTGGCGGGCGCTGGCTGGCTGGTGCAGGGCTTGCGGACGCGCTGCGCCGAAGCCGGGTAGCGTGCCAGCTTGTCCGCCGGGCGAATCGGCCGGCGCAGCAACTCGCCGCCGCAATTGGGACAACGCCCGGCGAGCCGGGTATCGGCACAATCGGCGCAGAAGGTGCATTCGAAGGAACAGATCATCGCTGCCGGCGAGTCGGGTGGCAGATCGCGATCGCAGCACTCGCAGTTCGGGCGCAGTTCAAGCATGTCATTCTCCGAGCGCGGCGAGGCAATCGTCGACGCCGACGATGCGCGCGAAGCGCCCGGCCAGCACGAGTTCGGTGTGTTCCTTGATCTCGGCCGGCGAGTAGGTGCGGCCGCTGAGCGGATGCGTCATCGGGAAGGTCAGCGTCGCTTCGCTGACGAAGTCGACCTGGTAGCCGATGTCGGAGCCGACCCGCGTCGTCGTCTCGCAGCATTGCTCGGTGCGGATGCCGGCAATGATCAGGCGCTCGATGCCGTGGCGGCGCAACCACAGATCGAGGCCGGTGTCCGAGAAGGCGTTGTGCGTGTGCTTGAAGAAGCACACGTCGGGCGAGCCGGGCAGCCAGTCGAGCGCGCGCACGTGACCCGATGCCTCGGTAAACGGCCCGGCCTGACCGACGTGAAAAATGTGCACCACCGGCACGCCACGTTGCCGACAAGCGGCCTCGAGCCGCAGCAAGGCGTCCCTGAACGCCGGCAGATCGGCTTCGGACCAGAAAGGCATGTGCCGGAAGGACTCCTGCACA
>AATN01000271.1_pt1 | contig 11983 bp, 11 predicted proteins | sample 270648 | NCBI WGS metagenome assembly AATN01 (sample SAMN02954269, study PRJNA17659) | bioreactor sludge metagenome | biome: terrestrial; feature: bioreactor; material: sludge; isolation source: Enhanced Biological Phosphorus Removal (EBPR) bioreactor sludge | place: Australia: Brisbane, Queensland
ACTTTTAGAGGCTCGCAATGGTTCGCGGTGCGAATTCAACAGAAACATCTGCATAAGATTAAGCATTTAGCCGCTTATCAAGTGGCGCCCGTGAGTGCGATTACACATATTGCGGATATTGAGAAAATTGAGCCTTACGAAAATACCGGCAAATACCTGCTTAGCTTTCGCCAGCCAGCTAGTATGATTAAACCGGTCTTGCGGCGGGAAGGCTGCCACTTGTCCATGCAGTCTCCGCGTTATGCTTTACGTGATACGATTTTAGCAGCGAAATATCTCGATCAAATTTGGCCCTAAGGCTTAGCTTCGCGCATCACCATGGCATGCATCAACTCTTTATTATTCAAGAGGGGTAAGACTTTTTCGGGGGTATCAATCAGCGGATTACGAACCCCTAAGCGGCTATGTACCCAGTGGTTATAGGCTAGTTCCCAGGCACTCGGCATATCAATTTTTGCCCAATGTACCAGGGTATCAATATGCCGCTCATAGAGCTCATCAATTCCATATACCAGTAACATATACAACAAAGCACGTGCCACATCGCCGCGATTGCGTGAAGGAATCACCCATTCATTGTCTTTGTCAAAGCCGGTGCGCTCAAACGCTTCCGGCTGAAGATCTAGATTAAACGGGCGCACAATTTTATCGCCTTCAAAATCAAAGGCAAAGTTAGAGCGTTTCGCATTCAAGCCACGTTCTGAGGGCGCGAAATTGAACGGGTTGACCGTTGCACCATTGCGCACATGCCGAGGCTGATGCTTATAAGCTAAATAACGGTCGAGGAAATCGAGTGGAATCACATGCTCAATGCTGTGGCGTTGTTTCTGATATAAGTCATCAACGGGTACTGAACCATAAATGGAGGGAACCCAGCCGTAAGCACTATCAAAAAAGAACGACCAAAAGTTCTCCCATTTATCCGCGCTGCTCCATTGGCGGAAATGCTTGCTAGATTGATAAATTCCGCCGGCTAAATCAATAAAATCTTGGCGAGTCGTTAAATTAGCCGCGTCACGGTAAATAACTGGGCTGCCAATTTGTGGTTGATTTTCTGGGTCATGCGTGGGAATCAAGGTAATACAAACTTGTCCGTGATCAGACTGTAAACGATTCGGAATACCATCATCATCTAAATGCTGATTCCAAACCCTATAATCGAGGACTTCTGCGACGGCACGGCCATTTTGCGGATTCAGTGAGTTGGATACGAGAATATGATCTAAGCAACTCCCTGCACCATGATGAATATGCGTAAACGGACGTGCCGATTGACGCATAGTGGGAGCTACACGGAAACTATCGCTTAACCGGTAGTCATGCAGTTTAGGGATTAAATCTTCCGGCCATTGTTCTTGCTCTATCCCTCCAATCGCATAGATTTTATCTTGCATGGTGAGAGCCTCAAAGGGTGTCGAACGTTGGTCGTCATTTAAGTCGCCCAGCACGACAATTTGTCGTTGGCGATTTATTTTTAAATCAGCGCTGACGCTGTGATAAATCAAAGTGGCTTCTGCTCCGCGTTGTAAGAGAGAGGCGACATTGGCTCTGGACAAACGCAATAAAGTATCGCGACCGCGTTCTTCCCATGAAATTTCATCCATGTAAGTCATATCAAGACTAGCAGCACGCTTCGATTTCAAATGCATTACATAGACCGTCACCTCGCCAAGCTCTGGGGATTCGACTTCGGCACAGACTGGCAAGCGGCTAAATTGAAAGCCATCTGGCAGAAATAGCTCGGTTTGCACTTCCGCTTGCATAGGCACGGTACGAATATTTTTGAGTGGAAAACGCGAGGCTAAAGCCACAATCGAGCGCATAAATACCTGCTCATCATCAGGGAGCGTGCTAGGTATATCTACCGTGGCAAAATAGGGATAGCCTACTGCTGCACATAAAGCCTGTAATTCGCCAAAACTGAACACTTCTTGGAAACCGACTACATCTGCAGCCATCGTGCTGAGACTTTGGCTAATCCACGCCTGTTTTTGTGCCCATTCCGTTTCGGTATAAGTATTCCTTGCTGCGCGTTGATACCAATAAAACTCAGGGGCAACATATTGAAACAGATTGAAGGTAGCGAATTTCATAGCGATTTCCTACAGCGATGCGCAATGCAAACTATGTTAGCATTTTTGAATCTAAGACTATGCACAGATTATTTCGTTGTTATTTGGCACTATTTCCCGATTGAAAACGGCGAATTCATCAGCGCTTGAGGTTTTTACGTTACACTAGCGAGGCGACTGATATTAACGATAAAGGAGCAGCGCAATGAGTCAATATTCGACTTTAAGTTCGATGGGCGTACAGAACCCGATGCAGATCATTGGTTACACTTTAACCCAACCGCGTCCCGATACTGATGTATTACGAATTCGCTATGAGCGTCCGAAAGGGTCATTTTTGCCAGTGGTACGCAGTTATACTTTTGGCCGTTCACAACGCACTCAGGTGAGCAATGGTGCACTCAGTCAGGCCGAACTCGTGTATGAGGTTTCGCCCGTACTCTCCAAAGCGATTCTTGAGCTAGATTCAATCGTGCAATCTAAACAAGATCGTAGCGAATTGAAAATCCAAATTTTGGGTGAAATCGAGCGCTTACAGGAAGAGTTTAATGCAGAGCTGGATAGCTTAAAGCAACTAGTAAACCGCTTAGAACACTAAGCAGACTTAGAGCGGACTAGCAGCAAACGTAGGATTAGTAAAATCCACGGTGTACCATGCAGGATTAAATCGAAGATATCAATTGGTCGACTTAAAGCGCCATTAGCTAACAGCTCAAGTTTTTCCCATATATGGGGGACTGGGAAAAATGGGGCTAAGCCCAAGGTGAGGCAAGCAATCACTAACAGAGATAAAGGAATTTTACTCAATAAACGGCTTAAGGCTTGCATCATGGGTTTGGAAGTTTGGGTTATAAGGTTTTGAAAAAACGTTCAGAACGTGGCAGATAGTGATGTTCATAATCCAAAGACATCACTACATTGCGTGCGCGGCCAATGATTTCAGCACGTGGCACTAAACCAATCACGCGGGAATCTGCACTATTATCCCGATTATCGCCTAAAGCTAAATAAAAACCTGCCGGAATTTGCACTCGGCTAAAACTAGACAGATAAGAACCTTGCGGCTTAGTGCGAATGATATGTTTCAGCCCTAGCAAATTCTCTTCTCGATCAGTAGCACTGACCGGCGAGTCAGTTAGATCTTCATAGCCAAGTTTGCGGCCATTGATCCATAAAACATTGTTGTACATTGCAATCGTGTCACCCGGTAAACCAATCACTCGTTTAACCAAGCGTTTTTTTGAAACTTCTGAGTCAAACACAATAATATCGCCGCGCTCTGGATCAGCACGTTTCATGAGGGAGATGTGGGTAAAAGGTAAACGCAGATCATAAGCTGCTTTATTCACTAAAATCCGATCCCCTTCGATAATTGTGGGGTTCATCGAACCTGTAGGTACAGTATTCCAATCAGCGATTGAACTGCGAAAAGCAAACATTAATAACAGAAAGAAAATAAAGCTTTTATGGGTTTGTATCGTTTTGACTAGCCAGTGCATGCTGTGCGTCTCTTTAATCTCTCAGTCATTTAGAATTAGCATAATTCGAAGGTGACCGCCAAATAGGCTTAATAAGTTCTGTGGTTAAAGTGGCTTTCCTTTAGACTAGGGTTTTTTCCAATGGCCTTTTTGACTATGCTTAGTTCCAGCCGTCAATTTTTATTCAGTCTGATTTTGTTATTGGCCTGTTCTAGGGTTGCAGCCACCGATTTAACTGAGCTGAGCCGTAATCTGAATATTGACCCCACGCAAATCTCAGTTTCTGGTGTGTCTTCGGGGGCTTTTATGGCGGTGCAACTACAGGTTATTTACTCCCAAAGTATTATGGGGGCAGGAGTGATTGCAGGGGGCCCCTATCGCTGTGCTGCAGGCAAATACTTAGCACGTTGGCTGGACTTCACGGGTATGTATGCCATGTTAAGTGTCTGTACCCACAGTTCGCCCGCCCTCTGGAATCGTAGTGCGAGTCCCGATGTAGATTTTTCTGCTCATGAAACTCAGCGTTTAGCTCAAGCGGGTTGGATTGATGATCCGACTCATTTGGCCAAACAAAAGATTTGGATGTTTTCTGGTGGGAAAGATCCTTTAGTTCCTACTCAGGTGATGGACAGCCTAAAAAATTATTATCAAGCGTTTATACCTGCTGACAATATTAGCTACATCAAAGATCCCCATGCAAGTCACGGTATGATTACAGATAATTATGGTCGGACTTGCAACTTAGCCTTGCCACCTTTCATCAATGATTGTGACTTGGATGCCGCTGGTGCTTTACTTCAGCAGATTTATGGCTCACTGCAAGCTAAAACGGAAGCTAAATCCATTAATCTCTATACCTTCAATCAACAAGTCTTTTTTGATAACAAGGATCCTAGTGTAAGCCTGCATCGAAATGCACATATTTATATTCCTACGGCCTGTAAAAATGGCGAGCGTTGTAAATTGCATATTGCTTTACACGGTTGCTCACAAACCGAAGATTTAATTGGTGATATGTTTTACACCCAAGCCGGTTATAACGCTTGGGCCGAAAGCAATAAATTGGTTGTACTTTATCCACAAACTAAAGTCTGGCTAGGTGCTAGCTTTACCACGAATGCACAGCGTAATTTCCAAGCCTGTTGGGATTGGTGGGGCTATAGTGGAGAGCATTATGCGGATAAGCGGGGTAAGCAAATCCGCGCTTTGGATAAGATGATTAAGGTTCTAGTACACTAAGCTGTGCCTCTGCTGGAGGACGCTGATAATGTAAAGGAATACGATAATGTTTAGAGGGCTTGACTAAAAATTCACTCTTTTTCCTAAAAATTAATTCCACTAATTTGGCTCCCTTAAATTGACCTTCCACATATTCAAAGTTATTGGGTGAGTGGAAACCACCTTGCTCTAACATTGGCTTAATAACGAGTTTCTCTGTGGATAAAAACTTCTCATCAAACAAATCAACAAAATAGCCATTGCCTGATGTTACGATGGGTCGACCATTCAGCCAAACACCATCACAACTTGTGTTAATGCGGAAATAGCTAAAGCCGATTAACTCACCTAAACCCCGAGTGTTGACCTCGATGGTTTCGGTGATACGAATAAAATGAATATTCACTAAGCTGTTACAGAAATGCCTGACAGGACGATTAGTATTTAAATTTTGGAAATGAACAATAGTATAAGGATTTTCCAAGGTTTTCCCACCAGTAGGTTTTGTCCACTTTTGTTGACTAAGCTCTGCTCCTAGCCACAGACCAAATTCATAAGACCTTCTGTTTCTTAGATGTATGTAATCACCGTAGTCATCCCATAAAAAGCCTGATTTGTTCAGATCAAGGCGACTTAACTTGTACGTTTTACCTAGTTCAATTATTTTTTGATAGTGAGCAAAATTAGGATGCTGTTTATAATCACGAATCGGAAATAAAATATTGATTACATTGATGTTTAAACTAGCTAGTAATTTGTACAGATCCTCTACATAGAGCCAGTAATCTTCTTTATAGGCTGCAGCGTAATACATCATGTCATTAATATAGTGATCGATAATGAGTACATCACCTTGTTCGATTTCTGCTTTTCTCTCAAGAATCATTTTTAAATGCATAAGGACAGGTGTTCTCCCAATCGAGAGATTAACTACTTCGTGGTTTTCTTGTAGTGCTGAGGCATAACTTCCGCGCATCACTGAGTTAGAAGTACCAATAACAAATATCTTCATCGTAAAATAAGCTGCTGCCTAAAAAGAATGGGAAAACTAACATGAGTTTCAATAATTAACGAGATGGTTTAATTACCTTTTTCTGGGGTATAGGTACTTTTTAAGTTCATTGCCTTCATTTCTCAGCCCTCCTACAATGCCTACTTCCCACAGTTCAGAGCTTTATTTATGTTCAAAGGCTTTTCCTTAGCACATCTAAGTGCTGGTTTTGTCGCTGTTTTAGTTGGCTATACCAGTTCAGCCGCCATCATTTTCCAAGCTACCCATACGGTTGGTGCGACGGAGGCTCAAATTGCTTCATGGATGTGGGCTTTAGGTATTGGCATGGCAGTCTCGAGTATTTCGCTCTCACTGTATTATCGGATTCCGCTGTTAACGGCTTGGTCGACACCAGGAGCTGCTTTATTGGTGACGAGTCTTGCAGGTGTTTCACTATCCGAAGCTACGGCTGCTTTCATTTTTTGTGGTTTACTGATTGCCGTAATTGGTTATGCAGGCTGGTTTGAGCGCTTGATGCATTGGATTCCTGTGCCCTTGGCTTCGGCCATGCTGGCAGGTGTGTTACTGAAGTTTGGTTTGAGTGCCTTTGTTTCCTTGCAACAAGAACCGTTGTTAGTCGGTTGTATGTTCGTCACTTTTCTATTAATGAAGCGTTTATTAGCGCGTTATGCCATTCCACTGACGCTAATAGTAGGGATGTTGGTTGCTTGGTTGAGTGGGTTGATGGATTTGGGGCAGCTTGCCTTAAAATGGGCACAGCCGGTGTTTGTGATGCCAGAAATTCGCCTAGAAGCTTTAATTGGCGTAGGTTTGCCATTATTTATTGTGACGATGGCTTCCCAGAATATCCCGGGAGTCGCAGTGCTGAAAGCTAATGGTTATGCAGCGCCGTTGTCTAAAACTATTGGTTTTACCGGTCTAACCACCATGATTCTTGCCCCCTTCGGTGGCTACGCCTATAACTTAGCGGCGATTACCGCAGCCATTTGTATGGGTGAGGATGTCGATAAGGATAAGTCAAAGCGTTATTTGGCGAGCTTTAGTGCAGGTGTATTTTATCTGCTGGCGGGTTTATTGGGTGCGAGTATTACCAGTTTATTTTTATCCTTCCCCCAAACCTTGATTTTAGCCATTGCGGGTTTTGCCTTGATTGGCACGATTGCTAATAGTTTACAGGTCGCATTGACTGACAGTAGCGAGCGTGAAGCAGCGCTTATCGTATTTTTAGTCACTGCATCGGGAGTTAGCTTATTAGGCTTAGGTAGTGCTTTTTGGGGCTTAGTCTTGGGTTTACTCGCACGCTTTTGGTTAGTGCAAAAGCGTGCGGCTTGAATTAGTTAAAAATGGTGGTTAAGCGTTCCAGTGCTTGTTTGATTCGACTGCGAGGCGTGGCGAGGTTAAAGCGTAAATATGTTTCGCCACCGCTGCCGAAACTAGCACCGTGGCTTGTTGCGATGCCTGCTTCTTTTTGGACTTTGTCAATCACTTGCTGTGGGCTTAAACCGGTCTCAGCAAAGTTGACCCAAGCTAGATAAGTGGCCTCTAAATGCATCGACTTTAAACCTTTAATCTGCTGGATACCCGCATCGAATAAGCGGCGATTGCCGTCCAAATATTCCAGCAAACTTTCAAGCCACTCCTCACCCTGAGCATAAGCCGCAGTTGACATCAATACGCCAAAGCGATTCGGTGAACTGCCAGCAGCTAACATCGCTTGGCTGAATTGGCTACGCAGCTCAGGGTTTTCAATAATCGCATTACCGGTTAAACCACCCGCAATATTGAAGGTTTTGGTGGTGGCAGTGAGCATAATTAAACGTTCACGAATTTGCGGAGCTGCCAAAGGCATGGGAATATGCTTATAGCCTTGGAACACTAAATCGTGATGAATTTCATCAGATACCAATAATAGATCGTGCTTTAAACAGAACTCCGCTAACTCCACCAATTCTTGCATTGACCAAACACGTCCACCCGGATTATGTGGCGAGCACAGAATTAGCATCTTTTCGTGGCCTTGAAGCCGCTGTTCTAAAGCTGCTAAATCCATGCGATACAAACCACTAGCATCAATTTGTAAGGGTGATTCAATCACTTGACGCTGATTAGCTTTAATGGTGCGCGCAAAGGCATGATAAACCGGCGTAAATAAAATGATGCCATCACCCACTTGTGTGAAGGCTTGAATACATAAAGCCGTACCAGCCACTAAACCATGCACGGTTTTAATCCACTCGAAATCTACTGCCCATTGATGGCGTTTCTGCATCCAGTGCTTGATCGCGGTTTTGTAAGCGGATTCATCGCCGAAATAGCCATGCACGCCATGCTCGATTTCGGCTTGTAAGGCGGCAGTCACCGCAGGTGGGGGGCGGAAATCCATATCAGCCACCCACATCGCAAGGCCAGTGTCTGGCGAAACGCCATAGAATTGCTGCATTGAATCCCATTTCATACAGTTCGTATGACGGCGATCAATCACTTCATCGAAATTCATAAAAAATTCCTTAAATAGCTAAGCTTATGGGTGCTATATTTAACAATGAAAGTCATATTTTGGGGAGCAAATTGATGTTATTTAGACCTCTATGTTCAAGCGTGCTCCTGATATGCGCACTCACCAATGCCAATGCGGATAGTACCAATATATTTGCGGGCGGTTCAGCCATGTGGTACGCCAATGTACAGGCTCAATCAGCCTTGTTTAATGCTCAGCAACCAGCAAGTACTGACTACTACCCAGATTCTCAAGTAACTTATATAGAGGAAACTCCAGTCAATGAGTATCCCACTTATGTCGAGGATGACAACATTGAAACTGTTGATGTAGAACTTGATGAGCAAGTGTCTTGTGATTGCGATGAGTAGGATTTAGCGAGATTGTTTACCCTGACCTGCGATAAAAGCACCACCGACAATCGCAAGACAAGCAATCAGAACACTTAAAGTTGGTTCAGCTTTACCCGCTAAAATCAGCATCATCACCGAGATCAAAGGCGCTGCATAAGAGAGCACACCTAGTAACTGCAAATTACCGTGCTTGACACCATAATCCCAAGTGAAAAAGGCAATCCCAACCGGCCCTAAGCCCAAACCAATCACGCCTAACCATTCCACCCAATTGGCTGGCCAAACGGTAGTTTCCCAAAGCAAATGGCAGATTAAGCCTAACAGTGCAGTGATACCACAAAACCACCCGACCGCATCGGTAGGGACTTGTTTAACCAAACGGCTAGCTACCGAATAACTTGACCATAGAAAAGCACAAGCTAGCGCTGCTAAATAGCCCGTTAAATATTCAGAGCTAAAGCCCTTGCTACCACCACCAATTAAAACCCAACAGCCCACTAAGGCTAAAACAGCACCGATTAAATGAAATTTAGATAAATGCTCGCCGGGTAGCAGCGCAGAAAATAAGACAATCAATAGTGGCCATAAATAAGAAATTAAGCTCACTTCTACCACAGGTGCATGTGCCATCGCTAGAAAGTAAAAAAAATGATAACCAAACAAACCACCCACGCCTAGTAACCAAGCAAGCATGGGTTGATGGGTATATTCCAAGCCGGTTTTGCCTTGGCGTAACCAGTTACCCAACATCAGCAAAAAGGCAAGCGCAAAAGTCATGGCTAGCATTTGGAAGGGAGGAATTTTGCTATTAGTTAAACTGGTTAAGAGAGCCAACATGCCCCAGAGTACAATAGAAATAAAACCGATCGCGGTTGCGCGGTTTACTAAATTCATAACAAACTCCGATTTAGAGACGAATGCTTTGTGGATGCTGGATGCGGTTATTCGGGTCAAGCTTGCGTTTTAAAGCCTGTAAGCGCGGATAAGCGTCTGCATAATAAGCTTGCGCCCAATTTTTTAAGCCAATATCAGGGTAATTGGCATAGTGCGCTTTAATACCTGCTTGGGTAAATTGTTGCTGCACTTGATTGACGAAGGCTTCGGCTTTGGGGGTATCACTGGAGCGCTGGTAGTAGACTTGAAACTCACCTAAATAGGCATAGTTCCGATGTGGATAAGCGGCACTGGCTGTACTAAATCCATCGCGAATTGCGCCACCTAAAGTATTAATCTGAATAAGATTCTGTTTCAGAGCTGAGGCTTGCATTTGGGTAAATAAATTGGGTAGCACATTCTTAATATCAGCATAACTATTGTAGTAACCGGCTGAAACATTTTTAAAATACATCGGTTCAGTTCCACCACGAAAGCGCTGAATGCCGCGTAAGAATTCATCTTTCTGTGCGCCTTGTACTGTGGTCGCCTCTTTGCCTAGTTGTCGCAAAATAGTTTGTAATAGCGGCGAGGAGCGTTCAGCTATATCAGTGATCAGAATGGTCAGTTGGCTTGGTCCGAGTACCCACGAGGAATAACAGGTGGTTGGTAACTTGGGCATTAAACTAAACCAACGCTCTGCTAGAGCACTCACCTTATTAGCTGTTAAACTACGATATTTAAAGCGATAGTTAGTGAAGTTAATCGGAGTAGGGTGCGTCTTGAATTGCAATTCAGTGACAATACCTAAACTACCGTTATTCCCACCTTTACAGGCCCAAAGCAACTCAGCATTATCTTTGGAGTCTAAGAGCTTGCCTTGACCATCCACCAGTTTGACCCGTGTTAAACTGTCACAAGTCAAACCTAGTTGCCGGGCAAAGAAGCCATAGCCACCACCCAAAGTTAAACCCGCCACACCTACACCAGCACAAGAACCCGCCGGAATTAAGCGCTTAAACTGCGCAAGATAAGCATAAACATCACCGAGTTTTGCACCGGGTTGAGTCGTAAAGGATTGATCGGCAGTAGCATACTTAAAGCTTTTCAATAACGATAAATCAAGCAGTAAGCCATTATTATTTAAGCTATAACCCTCAAAGCAATGCCCACCGCTTTTTACCGAAACAGGTAAATTATTCGCAGCCGCATATTGCATAGCAGTTTGTACGCCCTTATCTGATAAGCATACTGCAATCAGGCGCGGCATTAGGCCAATGCGCTTATTAAAGATTTGCCGACGTTGTGCATATTCAGCATCGGTGGGCTTAAGGAAATAAAGCTGTCCGGCGATTTGCGGCAAACTACTGTCTGCAAACGCCCATTCTGCTTGTGAAGCTAGGGGAATTGCTAAAGCAGTTAGCAGGGTCTTTAAGGCTTCGCGCCGCGTTATACTGGACATGCTGTACTCCTGATTACATCGGCTGTTCAGTGCTTAACTCAGTTTGACGTAAGAGGCTTTGCAGAATGTCTTTATGCTGGATAACGCCCACTACTTTACCGGCCTGAGTAACTAAAAGAGGCTGATCACTTTGCTGGGCGACCTCGACCACATCTTGCATCCAAGTATCGAAATCGACTGTTTGAAGCACATGATCTTGCCCATTTAAGCGCAGGCTAATCGGATGGTCGTCTGCATCAAATTGCAAAATCCAACCACCATCTAGGGTGACTTGATCTTGATTACGACTAAATTGACTGAGCGGGCGCATCAGTACACCTGCATAAAGTACATGCAGCGGATTGATATTCGCCACAAAGCGGCGCACATATTCATTAGCGGGTTTGAAAATAATATCCCGTGCCGTACCCGCCTGAATAATCCGTCCACTTTCCATAATCACGATTTGATTGCCAAGTTTTAGAGCTTCATTCAGATCGTGACTGACGAAAATAATAGTGCGCTTGAGCTTTTTTTGTAACTCTAAGAGTTCATCTTGTAAGCGATCACGAATCAGTGGATCAAGAGCTGAGAAGGGTTCATCCATCAAGAGAATATCAGCATCGGTGGCAAAGGCGCGCGCTAAACCTACACGCTGCTGCATCCCGCCTGATAATTCATTCACTTGCTTCTCTGCCCAATCAGAGAGATTCACCAATGCTAATTTTTCATTAGCGATACGCTTCACTTCATCCTTGGGCACACCTTTGATGGATAAACCAAAGCCGACGTTTTCGCGCACCGTGCACCAAGGTAACAGACCAAATTGTTGGAAAACCATCGCAATTCGATCACGGCGTAGTTCGCGCAATTTGCTGCTCGAAATTTTCGCCATATCGACAGTACTACCTTGGTGTGCAATGAGTAGCTCACCGCGAGTGACTGGATTTAAGCCATTCACACAACGCAGCAGCGAAGATTTACCAGAACCGGATAAGCCCATCAGCACACAAATCGTGCCTTCCTCCACGATCAGGCT
>AATN01000272.1_pt1 | contig 11958 bp, 12 predicted proteins | sample 270648 | NCBI WGS metagenome assembly AATN01 (sample SAMN02954269, study PRJNA17659) | bioreactor sludge metagenome | biome: terrestrial; feature: bioreactor; material: sludge; isolation source: Enhanced Biological Phosphorus Removal (EBPR) bioreactor sludge | place: Australia: Brisbane, Queensland
AATGCCCTGACCGTTCATCCAGGTGTTGACGTTGTTCGGAACGGCGGCTGGGTTTGCGCTGTAACCACGCATAGTAGCCGCTACGTGATACGCCAAAACAGTCACACATGACTTCAATGGAATACTCAACCCGATGATTTTTCATGTATTCGTACCTCGCTTGAGTTGTTGAGCGAAGTACGTCGCCGCATTTTTTAAGATCGACAACTCCTCAGCTTGCTGAGCCAGTTGGCGTTTCAGGCGGACATTTTCAGTGGCGAGGGCCGCTTCACGTTCACTCACCGTTTTGGCGTGTTCGCTGTCTTTGCGCCAGGTGTACAGTTGCGATTCGTGCAAACCCAATTGTTTGGCTGCCTTGGTAACACCAATTTCGCTGGCCAGCTTCAGGGCTTCAGCTTTGTATTCCTGGCTGTGACGGGCGTAGGTGGCTTTCTTGCCGGATGCTTTCGTCGTGGTCATTCAAGTACCTCTCTGTCGGGGAGAATACTCGCTTTTAAGACTGTCCACTATTCGCGGGGTAGATTACAGAGATCATCAGTTGTGCAACTTTAGCGCAACAAGCCGTGTTATTCGGGGCTTGGCTGCAAGCGGGTCAGCATGTAGATCTGATTGGCTCTTTCACCCCGCAGATGCGCGAAGTTGATGATGAAGCGATACAAAAAGCCCAAGTTTATATTGATACTGAAGCCGCTTTGCATGAATCAGGCGATTTACTGTTCCCCTTGCAAACGGGCGCATTAGACCCTAGCGCTATTCGGGGGAGTTTTTATGATTTATGTAAGCTTGAGCGCAGTCAGCACCAGCCTCAAGCATTGACATTGTTCAAAGGCGTTGGTCATGCTGTAGAAGATTTAGCCGCAGCTATTGTGGCCTATCAAGCTCAAGATAATTTAAAAAAATAAATTTATTTTGCCCCTTGCATCGCTTGGCAATTTGGTACTATATTGGCTCTTATCCTATGCGAGGGATATAATTTAATTAGTTCATTTAATCGAATAGAGCTTCGACTCATTAAGCCTTTTCTATTTTAAGAATTGATAGTTTAATTTTGTTGATTTTACTTGCTTAAAGTCTTAGTTCTTTAAGTAGTTTACTTATTCTTCCCTCCGCTAGGCTGATTAGACTTTATCTTGGATAGATCCAACATTTAGTGAAAATGACTCCTTAGGTAATAAAGCCAATAGCTCCCCAGCTATGTTTTCCTCACCTGACCTAGCGTAGTAAACTCCTAATTCACCCTTAGAGCGCTAGGTTCAGGTTTTTCTAAGAGGAAATCCACAAAAGCTTGATTAGCCCGCGACAAATAGCCATCGCGCCGCCAAGCAATACACAAATCCAACCACACTGGCTCCGTAAACGGCAAATCAACTAATTCGGGATCATTTTCCAATGCCATCGCTAGCAAAGTCGAAATCCCAAAACCTTGCTTAATAATTGATTTAATCAAAGGAATCAGGTTGGTTTCAAAACCGATCACTGGTTTAATGCCAACAGTAGCCGATAAACGGTCAACAATTTTGCGGTGAAAATAGCCATTGCGGAATAGCACGAGTTCTTCCTTGAAAAAATCCTCAATACTAACCGCCATTTGTTGGGCTAACGGATGCTCGCGCCCGACCACGACTCGCATTTCCTCCCGCACAATGACTCGTGCTTCTAGTGTTTCCGGCAAAAAATCTTGCACAATCACCGCTAAATCAAGCTGAGCCGTTTCCAGCATTTGCTGCAATTGCCAAGTACCCCCTTCAATAACCTGCAAACTGATATGCGGATAACGATGCCGAAAAGCCATCAGCACGGGCGGAAAATAATAAGACCCCATCATCCCCGGAATCCCTACTCGTACCTCACCTTTGCTTAGACCTTTCAGCTCTTGCATTTCCAGACGCGCATCATCGACCGCTTGTAGTATCCGTTGTGTATGTAGCCACAAACGTTCTCCTTCCGCCGTCAAACTGACCTTGCGATCATGCCGTTGAAAAAGTTGTAGTTCTAATTCTGCTTCAAGTTTGCGAATAGCTACGCTAATCGCAGGCTGAGCCACATGCAAAGTTTCAGCGGCCTTGGTAAAGCTGCCTAAACGCACAATTTCGTGAAAATAACGGAGCTGCTTTAAATCCATTGCCCTGCCTTATCGGTAAACAAAAATTATCGAAACCATGTTTATTATATATTTTATTAATTGCTGCACTGCGTTTATTGTGAACTGAGTTAAAACATGGATAACCCAACATGATTACCACCGGTACCCGAGAGTTCTGGTTTGCCACTTTAGCATTGGCTCTAGGCTCTTTTATGATCTTTGCTAATGTGCATATGACGCAGCCGCTCTTACCGCAATTAGCCCAGACTTTTCATTTAACCCCACTGCAAGCCAGTTGGAGTCTGACAGTCACTATTTCTATGCTGGGTTTGTCACTACTAATTTATGGCCCTTTATCAGATGCGCTTGGGCGTAAACATATTATGGTGCTGACTTTACTCGGTGCTGTGGCCACTACTTTAGCCATTTCCCAAGTCGAAACTTATAGCAGTTTATTGCTCCTACGTGGCTTACAAGGTTTTTTCCTTGGTGGTTTACCGGCGATTGCAATTGCTTATTTAGGTGATGAGTTTGAGCGTAAAGCAGTTTTAGTCGCGGTAGGTCTCTATATCAGTGCAAATAGTTTAGGCGGTGTGATTGGGCGCTTAGTGAGTGGTTTTGTGGGCGAGCATTATGACTGGCAGATGGTTTTTCTTGTTTTAGGCTTCAGTAGTTTAGTACTGGTACTCTTGTTTATTTGGTTATTACCAGCCTCTAAACACTTTCAAGCTAAAGCCTTCGATTCACGCTCAGTACTGGCTGATATGCGTAGTCATTTGCAAAATCCTATGCTTTTGACGGCTTATTTAATTGGCGGCTTGAACATGATGATTTTTCTAAGCTTGTATAGTTACATTACCTTCGTGTTAGCCGCACCACCTTATCACTTATCCACCCATGCTTTGGGGATGCTATTTCTAACTTACTTAACTGGTAGTTTTGCTTCAGCGTGGTCAGGCCGTGCTGCTTTATGGCTGACTCAGCCCATTTGTATGATTTTAGGGATCTTATTGTTAATGGGAGGGACGCTGCTCACTTTGCTAGCAAGCTTATCGATGATGGTAAGCGGCTTTCTAATAAATAGTTTTGGCTTTTTCTTAACACACTCCACATTAAGTAGCTGGGTTAGCCAGCATGCTTTGAAAGCACGAGCGAGTGCCTCGTCTTTGTATTTAGTATTTTATTATTTGGGCGCTAGCCTAGGCAGCTTCTATCTGGAACCCTTTTGGCAATGGGCAGGTTGGACTGGTGTGGTGGGTGCATCCTTGGGGATTTTTGCTGTGACTTTAAGTGCAGCCTTATGGTTGCATTTTAGACACAAGCCTAGCACTCAAGTTTTTTCTTCAACCTGTGTTTAAAAGTGCTAGCTTTAGGAGCTGAGTATAAAGATTTATACTTACTACACTCTTTACCCACAGGTTTTAGATGATGCAGCACGCTTTAGACTACGAATACCTAAGCTTTGAAGATTACCTTACTGGCGAACAAGAGGCTGCTATACGGCACGAATATTTAGATGGGCAAATTTATGCTATGGCTGGTGCAAGTGAATGCCATAATACGATTACTCAAACTTTGGGTTCAGCGATTGATAATGCCTTACGCGATGGCTGTAGAGTTTGGCAATCCGATATGAAAGTAGTTGGTAAAAATGATCATAAACCTTTTGCTTATTACCCTGACATCATGGCGGCTTGCGGGGAAAATACTAGCGATCAATATACGAGAACTAACCCTGTTTTAATCATTGAAGTTTTATCACCTCACACAGCACGTACTGATCGTTCAGAGAAATTTGCTAACTACACTCAAATTGATAGTTTACTTGAGTATGTTTTGGTTGCTCAGGATAAACCCTATTTGTGTATTTTTCGGCGACGTAATGCTTGGCTTATGGAGCCTTTTTATGCGGAAGATGTGTTTACCCTCGAATCCGTAGGTTTGACCTTGCCGGTAGTACAAGTTTACCGGCGGGTACGCAAGGAAGTGGGATTAGATATTGATTGAAAAGCTAACGCTTCCAACTCGGATCACGTTTTTCCAAAAATGCATTCACGCCTTCAATAGTATCATCCAAGTAAAAATTACAAGTGATCGCTTCATTTGCTAAGTCATAAGCGGCCGCTAAAGGCTGATTGAGTTGTTGATAAAAGAGCGCTTTACCCATTTTTACCGCTTCGGGGGGTTTAGCGGCAATTTTAGCGGCCATGGTAGCAACTGCTTGATCCAGCTCTTCAGCAGCAACGACTTGATTGACCAAACCATACGTTTTAGCGGTAGCTGCATCGATAAAGTCCCCTGTCAACAGCATTTCTAGTGCTTGCTTGCGGCCAAGATTGCGACTTAACGCCACGGCTGGTGTGGAGCAAAATAATCCTAAATTAATCCCTGAAACTGCAAATTTAGCTTTCTCACTGGCTAGCGCTAAATCACAGGCGGCTACTAACTGACATCCAGCAGCGGTGGCTACTGCATGCACACTGGCAATAATCGGTTGTGGCATCGCCTCTAAGCGCTGCATCATCGCGCCACATTGGCTAAATAACTGCTTAGTAAGCTTCGGGTCATCCGCTTCACGCATTTCTTTTAAATCGTGACCGACGCAAAACGCACGCCCATTGGCTTTAATCACTACTACGCGCACGCTGCTATCACTGCTTACTGTGTCTAATTGCGTTGTTAAAGCTTCGATCATGCCTGCTGAAAGCGCATTAAATTTATCAGGGCGATTTAAAGTTAAAGTACAAATTCCCGCTTGGTCATCGCGTAAGACCAAACTATCCGCTGTCGATTGCATCATTATCTCCTCCAAGTAAGCTAAGATTTTTTCGATTATAGCGGGATACGACCCTAATTTTCTCAGGTGTGTTCAACTTTATAAGCTTGAATTTGATATGCTGCTGTCAGTAACTACTATGGTTGCCAGCATCCGCTAGCCTGCTTACAATGCTTGCTTTGTGAAAAAATGACCCCGCCTCAGTCGCTTGGGTACATTTAAACTAGTTTTTAGGAGTTTCATATGCCCTGGAATGAGCCGGGTGGTAACAATCAAGACCCTTGGACAGGGAAGAACAAAACAACTAATAAATCGACCGACACCGATGAATTAGTTAGAAAACTCAATCAAAAGTTATCAGGGCTTTTTGGTAAAAAGCCGAACAATAGCAGTGAGCCTGATGGTCCCCCTAATTATAAAGGTGTCTTTATTATTTTGGGCGTGCTCGTTGCCGGTTGGCTATTTTCCGGTTTCTACATGGTTGATGCGCGCGAACAAGCTTTAGTCCTCCGCTTCGGTGCTTATCAATCCACTAGTGGCCCAGGTTTACATTGGCATTTACCTACGCCGCTTGAGACCATTGAATACGTGGATGTGGCTCAGAACCGTAGTGCACAAGACACTAGCAATATGCTCACGCAAGATGAAAATATTGTTGAGATCGCAGTCACGGCTCAATATCAAGTGAGTGATGCTGAAGACTATACCTTCAACGTGTTCCGCGCAGATGACTTGGCCAATCAAGCTCAAGGTACTTTGTATCAGGCTATGCGGAGTGCAACCCGGGAAGTCATAGGTCGCAGCAAAATGGATTATATCTTGGGTGAAGGCCGTGAGCAGATTGCGGTTGAAACACAAAAGCTTATGCAAACTATTCTGGATAACTACAAAGTGGGGTTACGGGTGATTAAAGTCAACTTAACTTACGCCGAAGCACCCGATGCAGTTAAAGATGCTTTTGACGATGCGAACCGCGCGCGTGAAGACGCGAACCGCTTCCAAAATGAGGCGGAAACTTATTCGAATAAAGTCGTTCCCGACGCTCGTGGTGAAGCCTCACGCCTAAGTGAAGAAGCGATTGCTTATCGTGATCAAGCCATTGCCCGTGCTGAAGGTGATGCTGCGCGCTTTACACAGTTAGTGACTGAATATAAGAAAGCACCGGATGTCACTCGTGAACGTTTGTATCTCGAAGCGATGGAAAGTGTGATGACCGGTTCACGTAAAGTGCTGGTCACCAGTGAGAATAGCAATAATATGCTGTATATCCCAATTGACCCTAAAGCGACTACTATGCCGACTGAATTGTCGCCTGCGGCTATTGCAAGTGCAGCCACTGCAACAATGAATGGCAATGAGTCTAGTAATAGCTCTAATGGTGTACCTAGCACGGAGACACGTCAGCAACGTCCCTTATCACCGGGTCAAACACGGGAGAGCCGCCAATGATTGAAACTAAACAGCTTGTACTCGGTGGTTTAGTCGTCTTAGTGGTCGGGATTTATACGACTGCTTATACGGTAGATCAACGCGAGCGCGCGATTAAATTTGCTTTCCGAGAAATTGTCGACTCTGATATTCAGCCGGGTCTGCATTTCAAAATTCCGTTTATGAATACCGTGCGTAAATTCCCTGCTCAGGTACTAACTTATGAATCGAAAGCAGAGCGCTTTTTAACCGGTGAGAAAAAATACGTCTTAGTCGATTTCTTTGTGAAATGGCAAATTGAAGATGTTGCCACTTTCTATCGCGCTACCAATGGTGGACGTATGATCGATGCGTCTAATCGTTTAGGCGACATTATGAAAGATGGTTTGCGTAATGAATTCAGCCGTCGCACCATTGAACAGGCGCTTACTGAGCAACGCGACCAAATCATGCAAGGTTTAGAGCTGAAATCGAATGAAGCCGCTAAGCAATTGGGGATTAAGATCGTCGATGTGCGCGTGAGCAAGATCGATTTTCCTGATGAGGTTAGTGAATCCGTATTTAAACGGATGCGCTCTGAACGTCAGCGGGTCGCCCAAGATTTCCGTTCACGTGGGCAAGCCGAAGCCGAAAAGATTCGCGCAACCGCTGATCGTACTGCGACTGTTATCAAAGCTGAAGCCTATCGTGATGCGGAAAAAGTCCGTGGTGAAGGGGATGCAAAAGCAGCGGAAATTTACAGTAAAGCCTATCAAGGTGATGCAGAGTTCTATTCCTTTTATCGTAGCTTAGACATTTACAAGAAAACCATTGGGAATAATGTGGGCACTACCATGGTCTTAGAGCCTAACTCGGAGTTCTTCCGTTACTTCAATAGTTCAATCGGTAGAGCTACCACTGCGCCTGCTGCCTCAGCTAACTCAACGGCTACTGCACCCGCACAGTGAATATTGACTGGTCAGACTTAATTAATGCTCTCGCCCTCTTGTTAATCCTTGAGGGTTTGTTGCCCTTTATCAGCCCCAGCCAACTCAAAAAAGCGTATGCACAAATTCTTAGCTATCCTGAAAAAACCCTAAGGATGTTTGGGCTAATTTGTGTGATAGCTGGTATTCTGTTGCTCTTTCTAACTGACTAATCAACCATGCCAACGACTGACCAATACTGGGCGCTACCAGACGGGATTAGCGAAGCATTGCCTGAAGAATCATGGCGCTTAGAAAACTTACGGCGTAGCCTATTAGACGTTTACGCGACTTGGGGCTACCAAATGGTGATACCCCCTCTAGTGGAGTATATGCAGTCGCTGAATACCGGCATCGGCTCAAACCTAGATCTACAAACGTTTAAAGTCACGGATCAACTCACTGGGCGCACCATGGGTATTCGGGCTGACATGACACCACAAATTGCGCGCATTGATGCACACAAATTAAAAACTGAGCATCCCAATCGTTTGTGCTATATCGGTAGTGTCTTACGTACCCGTGCTTTCAACGAAGATGGTTCACGTTCCCCCTTACAAGTAGGAGCAGAACTATTCGGACATGCCGGTGAGGATAGTGATTTTGAAATCATTGCCTTATTACTCACCACCCTTAAACACTGCCAAGTGCCTGCTATTACCCTCGATATTGGGCATGTCAATATTTTCCGCAGTCTTGCAGCTCAAGCGGGTTTAAGTACATCGCAAGAAAAAGTCTTTTTTGACATGCTTGAGCGTAAATCTTTACCAGATATTGAAGCTTGGCTCGCGGCTGCGAATTTACCAGCTCCTGAAACCGAAATGCTGAGACAGTTGCCACGTTTGTATGGTAAAGCAGATATTTTAGACTACGCTGCAGAGGTTTTAAGCACCGTAAATCAGCAAGTTAAAGAGGCTATCCAGTATCTCAACTCCCTTGTCAAACGCATTCAACATGAGTTTCCTGACTGTCATATTCATGTCGACTTGACGGAACTATCAGGTTACGACTATCACACGGGCATAGTGTATGCGGTCTATGCTGAAGGGAGTGGCCGCGAGATTGCTCGTGGTGGGCGTTATGATGGCATTGGCAAACTATTTGGCCGTGCGCGCCCTGCCACCGGATTCAGTACCGATTTACGGATTCTAACCCGCTATTGGCAAGCTTCACCACGGCAGCCAAGTAAAATTTTTGCACCGGCCGATACTGATCCTAGTTTAAACAGCACCATCCAACAATTACGTTCTCAAGGGCAGTGGGTAGTACGTCAACTGCAAGGTGATACCGTGAAAACCCCGCAGGATGCAGGCTGCGGACAACAATTAATTAAGCACGGCAACGAATGGATTATTACGGAAGTTTAAAGCGAGAAAGTCATGGGTAAAATCGTTGTTGTTCTAGGCACCCAATGGGGTGACGAAGGCAAAGGTAAAATAGTCGACTTACTAACCGAAAATGCAGCCGCAGTGGTGCGTTTTCAAGGGGGTCACAATGCAGGGCATACTTTAGTCATCAATGGTGAAAAAACCGTATTGCACCTGATTCCATCAGGCATCCTGCGTGACAATGTAGAATGTATGATCGGCAATGGTGTAGTGCTTTCTCCAGAAGCGCTAATGAAAGAAGTGAACACTTTAGAAGCTAAAGGCATTGCAGTACGCGACCACTTACGCATTTCTGAAGCCTGCCAATTGATTCTCCCCTATCATATCGCCTCAGATTTAGCGCGTGAACGTGCACGTGGTAATCAAGCAATTGGTACAACTGGGCGTGGCATTGGTCCTGCTTATGAAGATAAGATTTCTCGCCGTGGCTTACGGGTTGGTGATCTATTCCAACCTACCGAATTTGAAGCCAAACTGCGCTTTATTCTCGACTTCCATAATTTCACTCTGAAAAACTATTACCATGCCGATGAAGTCGACTTCCAGCAGACTTTAGATAATGCTTTAGCGATGACCGAAATCTTGCGGCCAATAATTACCGATGTTCCGCATCGGATTGCAGAACTGCGTAAAGCGGGCAAAGATATTATGTTAGAAGGTGCGCAAGGGACTTTATTAGATATTGATCATGGCACTTATCCTTATGTGACCTCCTCAAATACTACCGCAGGTGGTGCTTGTACGGGGGCTGGAATTGGTCCACGGAATATTGATTACATCCTAGGGATCACTAAGGCTTACACCACGCGAGTGGGTTCAGGCCCTTTCCCGACTGAGCTTTTTGATGAGGTAGGTAAATATTTAGGCCAAAAAGGCAATGAGTTTGGTGCAACTACTGGCCGCCCGCGTCGTTGTGGTTGGTTTGATGCAGTCGTCTTACGGCGTGCAATGGAAATTAATAGCATCAGTGGCTTGTGTATCACTAAGCTGGATGTATTAGATGGCTTAGAGACTGTCAAACTCTGCACGGGCTATAGCTTGGATGGTAAAACCTATGAGGTTCCTCCTGTCATCACTGAAGAGTTTGCGCGCTGCCAGCCGATTTATGAAGAAATGCCGGGTTGGAGCGAATCAACCTTTGGTTTAACTCGTTATGAGCAATTACCCGCCAATGCCAAAGCGTATTTAAAACGTTTAGAAGAGGTCGTACAAACCCCAGTGGATATTATTTCTACTGGCCCTGATCGTGAACAAACCATTGTTTTAAGACATCCTTACGCGGCTTAAATAAAAAAACCCACCCCTTATTAAAGAGGTGGGGCTTGAAGCCACATGAGGCGTGTGGCGTGGTCTGCACCGTTCTGACATTCTGTTCTGAGCATTACTTTGCAGCTCTTATGCCAACTTCATAACTCACTATTTATAAAGTACTTTTTACCAAGCTGCTTAATTATCAATAAAACTTATCTAGACGAATTAAGACAAGTTTGCCAATAATCTGTCAGTTTGAGACACTAGGCTAAACCCTATGTCAGTTAGGCATAGAAAACTTAAGGCCATTTATCACCAACGGTTTAAATTGCCTTGAACGCGTGCGTATACTATTGCGACAAATCAAAATCATGGCAGATTCTATGCAAGAAACTTTTTTAAATGATCTGGCAAAAAGCCAAGCCCCTGTCTTTTGTTTCCTCGTGAATGGGATCAAATTGGAAGGGTTTATTATTGCTTACGATCAATTCTCAGTGATGTTGGCCTCTAACCGTGATGCGGCGAGTTCTCAGCTAATTATGAAAAGTGCTATTTCCACAATAGTACCGAAAGGTGCGGGTGCAGTAGCGCCGAAAACCCATTAATTTTTTAAGAAAGGATCAATCCCAATGGATGCAATTAAGATTCTCGGCAGTTTGTTAAGCAGTGGCGCATTATCAGGCGGTTCTGCTGGTAATGTACTGGGTAACATTCTTGGTTCGGCACTCGGTGGCTCCAGTAACCGACAAGGTGGCGGGATGGCGGATGTCCTTGGGAGTCTCTTAGGTGGTGCACAAAACAACCCTAATCAAGGCGGTTTAGGGAATGTTTTAGGCAGCCTCTTAGGTGGCCAACAAGCCAACCAAAATCAGGGTGGCTTGGGTAATGTGCTGGGTAGCTTACTTGGTGGTCAACAAGCCAATCAGAATCAAGGGGGCGGTTTAGGGAATGTTTTAGGTGGCCTCCTCGGTGGTACACAACAGACTTCTGCAACAGGTGCGGGTGGTTTGGGTGGTCTGTTAGGTGGCTTAATGGGCAGCCAACAAACAGGTCAAGGCGGTGGTTTAGCAGATTTGTTAACAGGTGCTGTTAGTAAATACATGCAAAGTCAAAACCCAAATGTGCCTGACTTAAGCAGCCAACTACTACCCAACCAGCAAGCGGCTGAACAACAAGCGACTTTAATCATTCGCGCTATGATTAACTCTGCAAAAGCAGATGGCACTATTGATCAACAAGAGCAAGAACGCATCATTGGTAAACTCGGTAGTATTAGCGATTCTGAAGCGAACTTTATCCGTAAAGAATTTGAAGCACCTTTGGATGTGGCCGGCTTTGTACGCAGTGTACCACAAGGCATGGCGCAGCAAATTTACGCGATTTCTTTAGCAGCGATTGATTTAGATACCCGCACAGAAGCACAGTATCTGAGCCAATTAGCGCAAGGCTTGAACTTATCGCCTGAAGTTTGCAATGCCCTACATGAGCAAGTCGGTGCACCTAAACTTTATTCTTAAGCAGTAATTAGCTTAAAGTTGCTAAGGGTCTGTAGTGATATAGACCCTTTTGCTTTTTAGTAAGCAGCAAGTTTTAGAGAGAAATTAGTCGCTGCAATCAAGACCTGTTAGAATCTGCCTCCTAATTATTATCTAAACAAGACTAGCTTGAGCGGGTAGATGTAAGGCTTAGAGCTTGCTTAATCATTAAGAATGAGAGAACCCTATTTAAGATGCATGCTGCTAAAGACATGAAAACCTTGGCGCGCGCGGTCATTGCTGCCGAAATTAGCGCTCTTCAATCTCTTCCTGAACGCATTGATGATCAATTTGTCGGGGCTTGTGAGGCTATTCTTAAATGCCGAGGTCGGGTCATTGTCACTGGCATGGGTAAATCAGGACATATCGGTAGTAAGATCGCAGCGACGCTTGCTAGTACCGGCACGCCTGCCTTTTTTGTGCATCCGGGTGAAGCCAGTCATGGTGATCTAGGCATGATCGTTGATGGTGATGTCATCATTGCTCTCTCTAATTCAGGTACTAGCGAAGAAGTCTTGGCGATTATGCCCGT
>AATN01000273.1_pt1 | contig 11827 bp, 11 predicted proteins | sample 270648 | NCBI WGS metagenome assembly AATN01 (sample SAMN02954269, study PRJNA17659) | bioreactor sludge metagenome | biome: terrestrial; feature: bioreactor; material: sludge; isolation source: Enhanced Biological Phosphorus Removal (EBPR) bioreactor sludge | place: Australia: Brisbane, Queensland
CGGCTTTCGCATTTTGTCGAAACTCGGACGCACAGGTGCAACTAACCCGATGAATGAAACCTTAGGTTTTTCAAGGTGCTAGTTATTTTCGAGGTCTAGGCCAAGATCAAACTTATGGCTTATCAGCGCGCGGTTTAGCGATTAATACTTCCCTCGAAGGCAAAGAGGAATTTCCAGACTACACGCAATTCTGGTTAGAAAAACCCAGTAAACAAGCAGATAGCCTCGTCTTTTGTGCTTTATTGGATAGTGCCTCTTTAACCGGTGCCAGCCGTTTTGTCCTAAAGCCCGGTAAGGCGACGGAAGTTGAAGTGGAGACTAAAATTTTTCCACGCGCTACGAGTAGCGCTAGCGAAATAGGTGTTGCACCCTTAACCAGTATGTTTTTCCACGGTGAAAACTCTACCCAGCACTATGGCGACTATCGCCCAGAAGTTCACGATTCCGATGGACTACTGATTCAACAAAATAACAACTGGTTATGGCAACCCTTAGCTGAAGTACCTTATTTCACCCTGCAAACCACACCTGTCGCTCAGCTTACGGGCTTTGGTTTAATCCAGCGTGATCGCGAATTTGAGCACTATCAAGATTTAGAAGCACATTATCATCAGCGCCCAAGCGTTTGGGTCGAGCCTCTAAATGATTGGGGTCAAGGTGTGATTCGGTTACTACGTTTACATACCAACTCCGATATCGTAGACAATGTAGTTGCTTATTGGACTGTACCGAATGCTAAACAAGCGCAAGATTTAAAATACCGTCTCTCTTGGCGCTCAGAAGAACCTACTGAGCATCAGCTCGGTAAAGTGATTGCTACTCGTGCGACTAATCGAGCGGTGGATGGTTTACCCGGTCATCAAGGACGCATTCGTTTTATTCTTGATTTTAACCAACTGCCTAAATTTAAAGATTCACTCAAGGCTATGGTGAGTGTCGATGGCCCTGCGGACACTAAACCCGTGGTGATTCAAGCAAATCCCTATATTAAAGGCTGGCGCGTGATTGCACAGATTTATCCAAAAACTTGTGAGCAACCGATTTTTTTTAGTATCCAGTTGACAGACGGACGCAACCCTTTGACAGAAATGTGGTCATATCCGATTCCCAAGGATTTGTGCACTGCACAGTAAATCCTGATTTCAGGACATGGCATGAAAATTGCCGAAATCTAATTAGACCTTAATTAACTAATCATTGTAGTCCAGGTAACAACAGAACAAAATACGAAGGAAAACAAATGAGCCTCTCGAATAAACTAGCGATTCCCCAAGCTCTATCTGCAAAAGATCCTTGGGCCTTAGCACGGCGGCGTGCACGTACTTATTTAAGCTTACAAGCCTTACCAGAAGTCACTTGTGAGCAAATTCTGCAACAAGCGTTGCACTATCTGCCCTCTAAACCACCGAAAGCTGAATCTGCGCAAATTCAAGCTTTTTTACAGAGTGCACAGCAAGCCACCCAACTTTTGTTAGGTAGTACCTATAATGCACAACTTGTGAATAGTGCAAATACGGGTCGCTTCGTCAATTGGACAGCCCGCAAAACCGGGCCACGGGTAGAGCGAAGCAGTATCAAGGTTGCCCCTTTGCAAGCGATTTCTTTGCGCTTAAAACCGTTGCAAACTGCAGTCGGTCGGCATTAGTTAATCCTGCATGGATAAACTGACCCAGCCAGCTTGGCGTAGTGCTGCTATAGGGCGGCGCAGTTTCTTTTTTACAGCGATTGCCTGTTTAACCGCTTTAGCTAGCTATTGGTTGGGAGCTAACCTCCCCAGCAAACTCCCGTGGTTTTGGCATGCACTCGTCATCGTTCCATTTAGTATCTTATTTTTCTGGTTGACCTTAGGGTTTATGACCGCCGTCACCGGTTTGTGGGTAATGATTCGTGGTGACTCCTATCGAATTATTCCCCCCCCCGGTACGCCCTTACCCCGTTTAAAGGCTAAGCAAACTACTGCGATTCTATTGCCAATCTACAATGAAGAAATCGCGTATGTGTATGCCGGTTTGAAAAGCATCTATCAATCGCTTGAACAGACTGGGCAATTAAACTATTTCGAGTTTTATATTTTGTCTGACTCAGATGATGCCAGCAATTGGCTGCGTGAAGAGTCAGCTTGGTCAGCACTGTGTCGTGATTTGGGAGCCACTGAACGCATTCACTATCGCCGCCGTAAACATCGCACGAAAAAGAAAAGTGGTAATGTAATGGACTTTTGCCGCCGCTGGGGCAAACGTCACGAATATATGATTGTCTTAGATGCCGATAGCCTGATGACAGGGGAAGCCTTAGTGCGCATGGTGGATGCAATGGAGCGCAATCCGCAAGTCGGCCTGATTCAAACCCCACTTTACACGATTGGCCTAGATACGCTGTATGCACGTGGTCAGCAGTTCGTCAATCGTCTGTATGGCCCGGTATTTTTTGCGGGTCTACATTATTGGTGGCTCGGTGATAGTCAATACTGGGGGCATAATGTCATCTTACGTACGCGTGCTTTTATGGAGCATTGCCACCTCCCCAAACTCAGTGACCGTGGTGTGTTAAGTGGTGAAATTCTTAGCCATGACTTTGTGGAAGCAGCTTTGCTCAATCGTGCGGGTTGGGAAACTTGGCTTGCTCATGATTTAGAGGGGAGTTTTGAGCGTCCTCCTCCCACTTTAACTGATGCACTGAAACGCGACCGGCGTTGGTGCCAAGGTAATTTACAGCACTGGCTAGTGATCTGGTCTCAAGGGATCTCGCATTTACACCGTTTCCTGCTCTTGGGTGGAATTATGTCGTATGTAGGCTCCTTAATTTGGCTGGCATGGCTATTCATTCTGACCGCGATTGCGCTGCTCTATCCTAAGCTAACTTTGATTCCGTTGACCCAAGATAATAGTGCCTTGTTGGGCTTAACCATCACCTTACTCTTTTTCTACAAAACTTTTGGCCTGATTCAAACTTTACGCAAAAAAACAATTCACTTATTCGGTGGTGTATTTGCCTTAGCACGCTCGATATTAGTAGAAACCTTACTCTCCATGCTCACCGCACCGGTACGCATGATGTATTACAGTAAATTCGTCATTCAGATCTTACGCGGTAAACGGGCTAATTGGGGTACACAACAACGCACAGGCGGTGGTTTAAGTTGGCAGGATGCAAGTCGCGAATATGGCTGGATTACTGCGCTTGGTGCGGCATGGGCTAGTGCTTTAATCATGACTAACCCAATGGCCTTCCTATGGATGTCGCCGGTGTTAGCAGGCTTAGTTTTATCTATTCCTTTGGCGGTTTTAACCAGTGCACAAACCAGCTTACAAAGCACGTTATTCCGTACTCCTGACGAAACAGCACCCGATGCTATTTTGCAAGCTTTCGAGCAGAACTATGCAGAATTGCAGCAACATCCTAGCTTATCGACTCGTGATCTATTTATTCGGGTGGTGGTTGACCCGCTCGCTTTACGGCAGCATCTCACTTACATACCACATCGCTCGAATGTGCCGGAATCGACACGCCAACATCGGAAGCAGTGGTTGGAACTATTACTCAAACGTGGTCCTTCAGCGATTAGCAATCAAGAGCGTCTGATTATTCTGGAAGATGCAGGCATGCTTTGCCAATTGCATACCGAAGTTTGGCAACTACCCGAAGAAAAATTTAACCGGATGTGGATGGCTAAGCTTTAAGAACTCGAATATGTCCTTGACGTGCATCGAGTTCAATCATTTGCCCTGAGTTCAGCTTGGAAAACTGTTCTGAGCTGACTACTACATAAGGAATTCCGTATTCCCGAGCCACCAACGCTGAATGCGCTAAGCGATTGCCTTGTAGCACAATAACCCCTTTGAGTTTTGGAATGAGCTGCACCCAACGATTATCAAAATAAGCGCTCAGCCAAATACACTGCTTCGGTAAATCCAGAGTTTGACTCGAGTGGGCAGCTACTTTCAAAACAACTCCTGTTACCACTGTCGGGCTAGCTAAGGATTGAAACTCTGAATTGGTATGGCTTAGCGCATAATCATAAATTGCCAAACTTACTGCCTGATATTGACGCCTTAAAGCCTGACTAAAATCTTGCTTTTGATACTCGCCCCAATCACAAAACACTAAAGCTTTTTTGCCTAATACCTGCTGCTTTAATTTATTTAATTCCAGCAAAAAAATACTACGGAGCTTTAAATTGAGTGGAGCTGAATGATTTAAGCTTAAGTGCTCTGCTGAATTAATCCAAGATAACTCATAAGCATGCATCGGTGGTGGTAACTCACGCCCCTGGCCAGTTTGCAAAATAGTTTGAACAAGCCACGTCGTAAATAAACTTGAAAGCCGCTGATAATCAAAAGCAGAGTTTGCATCGAAACTAGCTAAAATAGCTTCTGCTTTAGTCTTAAACTCAACCCCTCGAAAGCCACGCCAAAAGCCCCCCATTAAACGGGATGCATAAAAAAGCTGTTCACGTTTGCTATCAACTAGCACCGTACCATCGACTTGATACATTAAGAAATCAACTTGAGCGGCTTTAAAACCCAAACGCTGTAGATCAGGTATAGCGTCCTGATAGAGCTGCTTTAATAAGCTAAAGGATAAAGGTGAAAGCTTACCTAAGCTTTCTGAGAGAGCCGTAAACTGCCAATTGCTAGAAGGAGGCTCTAGGTTTTCAGGTAAAGCATAAAAAGAACCCATTGCATGAGTTTGTGCTCGTACTTGCAAGACAATTATTTGTTGCTCAAGACTTGAATAAGCCCATTCGCAATCAATCGGAAAGTTAAAAGTAGTAGCTAAGCGTTTAGCTAACGCTCGTAATGGCAGCTCTAAAAAACTTAGCTCATTAGGTAAAACTACCGGTTTAGGCTGATTAGCCTCTAAGCCAATTAGAGCCGCCTGAGCTTGCCCTCCCACAACCTGCTGTACTCCTGCTGTCGAATACTCAACATAAGTATATTCAGAAAAAAAGCTCCAAGGCATGAATAAAACACCTCCAATTTCATGCTGGATATACTCCTGCAGCATGAGTAAAGGCGTTTGCTCTAAACCTAGTTGAGTTAATAAGCGTTGATTCTCAAGCCACGCCGTTTGAATCGTTGCACTCACCTGCTCACGGCTAACTGCTGCTGAACTCCAAAAATGCCCTGCGAGAGAATGCCCACTGCCATCTTCTGTTTTATTCGTACTCCGCACGATGAACTGCGTTGACTCAGGAAAACCAGCGAGGAAAGCATTAATTTCCGTTGTTGGCTCAGTAAGCAATAAACTTCGTGGCGTGCGCAAACCAGCTTGAGATGCTTCAACTAAACGTTGGTATTTCGCGGGTAACTCAGTTGATAAGACCACGTAAATGCTGTCCGGTTTCATCGTAAAGACCAGCGACTTTGCCACCTTGTTGCTCAATCAGCCAAATTAGATTCAAGCCTTGAAAACAGCCGCCATATTCTTTACAGACAATCAAAACCGGTTTGGTTTTGGAGGCAGTTAGCACCGGTTGTAAATCAGCCGTCGAAGCGGTTTCATAGGGAAGCTGTACCAAATTGGGAATCTTCATTGCAGCACTTCCTGCAGGATCAACTTGTACTTTATAAGCATCCATAGCTAGTGCCTGTTGCTTAGAGGGTTGCAGTGGGGCTTTGACTTTAAAATCAACCTTTCCTGTAACTGGTAAACCTTGTTTACTCCAAGCCGCTAAGCCGCCTTGCAAAAACGAGACCTGCGCAAAGCCTGCATGTTTTAAAAACTGCGCACCCATATAACCACGCAAACCTGAATGGCAGAGCACCACAATCATCCGATCTTTCGGCAGATTTTTCGGTAAAATATCATGCACTAAATCGCCGTAGCGGAACACGGCATCATAGCGAATACTGAATTTAGACTGCTCCATTGCTTCACGGATATCTAGGATATATAGCTCATTGCCACGGCTGGCGAGCAACTCCTGCAAAGCCTGCGGGGTAAAAGACTGAATATCTTGATAGTTCACTAATGGTAAATCACTGGCAGTGCGAGTCAACTTCGCTTCCTGCTCCATTTCATGCACGGTTTTTAATTTCCAGTCGCGCACCCATTTATCCTGTTCACGTTTGATGACTGTTTCAATCGGTAGTAATTCACCTTTAATTGGATTCACGGAGCTACTAGAACTAGCCGCAAATAAAGGGCTAAGTGCGAACCCACTCAGCACTAGTAAAACTAAAAGAATCGGAATAAATACACTCTTGCGTTTTAAAATCGGCGCATGTTGCATTAAGAATTGGCGAGCTGCGATCCATGCACCAGCCAAAAACACGGAAACGACCCCAAGTATTTGCAAAATCGACTGCCATAAAGACGCAACCACATCCGGTGGCGGAATAGCAAAAGCGGGAGAAGCAAACAGCAAGAGACAGAGAGGCAGCATAACTTTACGCAGCATGATTTATCCTTATTAACTTGAGCGGCAATAAAGTCATTGACCGCTCTGAGCGCTTAGCGTTCCCTAAAAAGGTAAGACTCAGAACGGTCAATGTGAGGCTGTATTAGAAACTAATCACACCATAAAGGAAAATTAGGAAGACGATTAAAAAGGCTAAAATCATGATTAGGCCACAAATCAGCTTTTTCTTGAATCGCAAGGTGCTTAAGTTTACGAATACTCTCTAATGCCAAAGACTCATTATCTTGCCAACAGTATCCAGGAGCGATCTCATCATTTAGATTTTCTTCTAGGTCAGCGGCATCACCACACAGAATAACTGGTCGTCCTTTTGGCAACTCAATAAATAGAGACATATGCCCCGCAGTATGACCGGGTGTATCTAAAGCCTGTACACCAGCAACCACCTCGTACTCACGCTCTATTAAACGCCATTCATGCGCTTGTTGTACTTCATCCAAAAAGACACCATCATCTAATCGTGTTTCTGCAGCCTTAACCTCAGAGGCATGTACATGAACTTCACAGCCCGGTAAATCACATAAACCACCTGCATGGTCAAAATGTAAATGCCCTAAAAAAACCAAATCGATATCTAAATGACTTAAGCCCAATTTCTGTAAATAAGCAGGAATACGCTGCTCCTCAGTCATTTTAGGGGGTTCAAATAGAGGGCGCATAGGATCAAAAAAGTGTGAGTTCAACTGTGGATTAGCAATCTTCTGATAGTCACAGCCTACATCATATAAAATCCGTCCATTTGCAGTTTCAATTAAGTAAGCCAGAATCGGCGCATCAATATAGACCCCATGCCCTCGATTGCGGGTGGATACTGTTTTTTCATAGCGGTGTGTACCTGTTAAAAGAGGCCAAAGTTTGAGTGCACTTGACATAGCTTAAGTCTTTACAAGGCAAGGTCGTCCTCACGTGTAAAAAACATGCTTGGGTCGTCCCAAACACGAGGCAATTGCTGCCTAGGAACCATCAACTGTTATCTTTACCACATCATCACCAAATCATCTATTTTGAGCAAGTAGGTTTTGTACCAACAGAACCTAACCAAACCAATAACTCTGACTTCCGACTAATCCTTAACTTCTGATAAGCCCGTTTACGATAAGTGATAATGCTCGACTCAGCTAGACTCAAAAGACGTGCCATAGTCTTAGTTGTATGTCCTTCCAAAATAAGTTCACAGATGCGCGCCTCACGCTCAGATAAAGCCGCAGCCCGTAAACAGGTCAGGCTAGTTTGCTGAGCTTCCAGCTTAAAATGGCGCAATAATAAAGCGCTGATCACTGCCACGTTTTGCTCAAGCTGTGCTAATTCTTCGGCTGAAAAGCTTTGCTCTTTACCCGCGTGATATAGATTGATATAGAAAAGCTCTTGGCTAGACTCATCACGAGCGGCAATGGCAAACTTGCCGCTTAGTTCAGGTCGATTGAAAAAGCGGCGACGATAAACAGGTGGCAGCGAACCACGTAGTAATAGCTCACAAGCAGGACGTTGAGGATGCGTTAATAAGTCGTCTGCTAATTTAGCTAACAAAGCATCCTGTTGGTAATTGCCAGCGATATACTGTGAAGCGAGTTCTAATCCTAAAGCAGGACTGGCTACATTATGCGCTAAACGACAACTAGCGGTCTGACGATCAGGCGAAAATACAAACACCATATACTGGCCCAAAGCGGCCAAACCACCTACCCATTGAAAAAAGCGCGGGTAAAAACGCTCTGAGCCAAGCGCTTCAATACAAGCAGCTAGATCTAAGGCTTTCCCTAAAGCAGCTTGGGCTTGAGTGGCTGTCGCTAGACTGTCAAGCAGAGTCATCTACCTCATTTAAGTGGTTCAATTCTAGGCATTATCCCTTATTCGTGGGATATAGAAATCCCACCGAAAAGATTAAATTTAAAGCATAGCAATAAGAACTCAGCACTTACTAACACAAACAATAGCTGAAGCCTCTAGCGGACCATTAAAACTAGTCATTTGCGAGGTTGGTTATGAAAAAGTTTGGATTAGTGGCTGCTTTAGCCGCTGTTACTTATCTAGTCCCGATGTCTCAAGCAGAAGCGCTTAGACCGCCACCACCTGAGATCAAATATAATTTAGATGGTACTTGGGCAGGTGGACAAGCCACGATTCGCCAATATAACCATACTTTGACGATCCAGATTGGGCAACGTGGCCCATTTATGGGTTGGTTTACCAGCCCCAATAGTATTGCAGTCAATTTTACGGATGATCCTGGCTGCTGTACTGCCAAGATTACTGGCAATGGCGAAGTACTGCGTTGGAGTAACCACTCCAAATGGCTTAAAGAATAAATTTGCATTAACTTTAACTCTCCAACTCCTCCTCTCCTCAAGGCTGAATCAGGCTCCCACCAGAGCCTGATTTGATTTTTAGGCTTTAAAAGCTTGTCCCATTTTTCTAGGGACAAAGCTTACTCCTTAAATCTTTAAGCTAGCTCTGCAGAACACAGGCAATGGAGGAGCGCTTTTATGTATATCCCTGACACTACACCGCGAGCTTCGGTGTATTACAACTACCAGATTTACCCCTTTCAAACCCCACCCGAATTATGTGGCGAAACTAAACGCTACTCAGTCGCCATTGTAGGCGCAGGGCCGATTGGTTTAGTAACAGCCTTGGAACTCGCGCACTATGGTATATCAGTGGTAGTTATTAATGCCGAAGTGCAAGTGTCTCATGGCAGTCGGGCAATCGTTTTTACGCGCCGCTCAATGGAGATTTTGCAACAGGTGGGGATTGCTGAGCGCATGTTGAACAAGGCTTATGCGTGGCGTTCGGGCAATTCGATTTATCGAGGGCAGTGCGTATTTCGCCTCGAAGCGCCTTATGATGAGGATGATCGCTTTCAGCCTTTGAATAATCTTCAGCAGCCATATGTTGAGCAATATCTAGTTGAACAAGCACAGCAGCATCCTCTAATCGAATTGCGTTGGGGCAGCAAAGTAATTGGTGTAACAAGCTTGCCAGATCATGCCGAATTGCAGATTGATACGCCCGAAGGCGAATATACTTTGAGTTGCGATTGGCTGATTGCTGCCGATGGTGCCAAATCGACTATTCGCCAAGAGCTAGGCTTGCGCATGGAAGGTGCTTCTTATAGTGGGCGTTTTGTGATTGCAGATATTAAAATTGATATTCCGTGGCCGACCGAGCGCTTGGCGTATTTTGATCCTGACTGGAATCGTGGCAATACCATTTTGATGCACCGCCAACCGGAAGGAATTTGGCGTTTAGATTACCAATTACCGCCTAATGAAACCCCTGAGCAAGCTCTCGCTCCTGAATCTTTGAACACACGCATTCAAGCACAATTAGATATGGTTGGCATTAATGCGCCTTGGGAGTTAGATTGGTGCTCAGTGTATTCAGCACGTGCCATGACTTTGCCCGATTATGTTCACGAACGCATTATTTTCACGGGCGATGCCGCGCATATGCTGCCAATTTTTGGGGTGCGGGGCGCGAATACAGGGTTTCAGGATGCCCAGAACTTAGCATGGAAACTAGCTATGTTGATTAAGGGTGTAGGCACTCCAGCGTTACTGGCAACTTATACCAGCGAACGTGTGACCGCCGCACAGGAAATTATTGCTGAAGCTAGTAAAAGCACGCGTTTTATGACCCCACCAGATCGTGGCTTCCGTCTAGTGCGCGATGCGGTGTTATCTTTATCCCTCACACAAGCATTTGTTCGCCCACTTTTCCATTGGCGTACTTCACGCCCGCATGATTATCACGCAAGCGCATTGAATGCGCTGAATGATGACAATGCACAATTTATCAATGGCCCAGCACTTGGTATGCCACTGCAAAATATGCGTTTAGCCGAGAATAACTATTTATTTGATCATTTAGGCGCAGCATTTCATATCCTGTATTTCACTGATCAAATCGTGCCTAAGTCAATTTTGGACACTATCAAAGCACTGCAAAATCAAGAAATTCCGCTTCAGCTCTTGGTGATTGGCCAAACACAAGGCTTGCCCGATCACGATGGCCATTTTGCCAAGCGTTATGATGCACAAACCGATACTGCTTATTTAGTCCGCCCTGATCAGCATGTCTGCGCGCGATGGAAGAATCTTACTGCGGATAAGCTAACAGCAGCAGTCTATCAAGCCTTAGGGCAAGGAGCAGAATGATGAGCCAATTACCTTTAGTCGCATTAGAAGCTGTTTATGATGCACTGGCAGAGGCACTTAATCAGGTGGGAACTGAACAGGAGAGCTTGTTTTTGACGAAGCTAGTCTTCTTACTCGCGAATCAAGTCGGCCATCAGGCTCAGGTGGAGCAAGCTATTAAAACGGCGATGTTAGATCTGCAATAGATGTTAGCTTCTATGAACTTAAGCAGTATTTCTCAAGTTCTAATCCTGTGATCAGGCAGACCTTAGCCTAAAATCCTTTTAAATTTAGCTAAAATCAAGCTTTTTTGTTGTGGGGTCAAATCATGTCTTTTCAAATTCGAGCAGTTAAGGCTGTAAGCCAACCACAAATCGCTGAATTAAGTCATTTATTAATCGCCTGCGTAGAAGCAGGTGCTTCTGTAGGTTTTATGTTGCCTCTCACGACGACTAAGGCAGAAACGTATTGGCAACAGGTTAATAAAAGTTTGCAGCAAGGCGAGCGCTTAGTCCTTATTGCTGAGACAGCAGACGCTAAAATAGTCGGTTCGGTACAAATTGTTTTAACTCAGCCAGAGAATCAGCCACATCGAGCGGATTTAAGCAAAATGCTGGTGCATCCTAAAGTACGGCGGCAAGGCATTGCAGCAGCTTTACTGACGGCTGCTGAAACGGGCGCACAAGCACAAGGTAAAAACTTATTGGTTTTAGATACCGCCAATCCTGAGGCAGAACGTGTCTACGCACGAGGTGGCTGGCAACGTTGTGGGGTAATTCCTAATTATGCGCTTTGGCCAACGGGTGGTTTGTGTGCAACCACCTTTTTTTATAAAAAACTCTAAATGCTAGCTGATCTTAGGCACAGATCCGACAGTACGCGCTTCAGCCAGTTCCAAACCCGTTTCATCATAGCAAGTCAGTGCTTGACGCTGGCCAAAACGTCTGTGGAATAACAGCATTGCGATTTTAGAACCCTTACTTTAGGCATTTTTGTCTTCACGCGGTAACAAGCATTTTTACCTACATAGATCAGAGCAATTTTATGTGAGTGCGTTACTATTAAATAGCGTCTACCCTTTTAACGCTTGGTATTCTCAAGGAGTTTATTATGTTCGCGTATCAACACATCCTAGTTCCAATCGATTTCTCACCTGTGAGTAAACGCAGTATTCATCGCGCTCAAGAGTTAGCCACACAATATCAAGCACGTTTAACTATTCTACATATTGTTGAAGACCTTCCCTTGAGTGTGACTGCCTTTGGTG
>AATN01000274.1_pt1 | contig 11774 bp, 5 predicted proteins | sample 270648 | NCBI WGS metagenome assembly AATN01 (sample SAMN02954269, study PRJNA17659) | bioreactor sludge metagenome | biome: terrestrial; feature: bioreactor; material: sludge; isolation source: Enhanced Biological Phosphorus Removal (EBPR) bioreactor sludge | place: Australia: Brisbane, Queensland
TGGATCTGTCGCTTTCTGTTCTCATGCACGACGAAGCGTAGTTGCTGTTCGCTGAGCCATGACACCTGAGCTCGTTCGAGTCTGACGTTGTCCAGCGACAGGCCGTGCCGGAGCAGTTGCAGACCATCGGGCGACAGCTCGCCCTGCACGCGCAGGTGGTATTCGTTTTCCAGGCGCGCGCCACCGCCAGTCAGGCGGCGTGCCGCGCTGCCGTCCTGCGTGAACACCAGCATTCCGTGTTCCTCGGTGTCGAGTTTGCCGGCGACGGCCAGACCACGCAGGTGACTCGCCTGAAAACGACGGCACGTGCCGTCTTCGGCCCAGTGCGTGTCGGGGCGGATGAGCGTGGCGATCGCGGCAAGGCCAGCGTCGGGCGCTGCCGCGTCGCCGATCGGCTTGTTGAACACGATGGTGACGCTGGCCGTCTGGTGTTGGCTGGCGGCGTTCGTGACCTCGATCTTCGCCTTGGGGCTGACGCGTGCGCCCAGGCGGGTGACGACGACACCGTCCACTGTCACCCAGCCATTCTCTATCCATTCGTCGGCTTCGCGCCGCGAGCAGAGGGCCAGCTGACTCACCAGCTTCGACAGCCGTGGCGGCTCCTTCGCCAGGCCGCGTTGGCGGTCGCCGGCAGTCGCCGCTTCCGGCATGGCCGTGGCAGGTGGAGTTGGGTCGGCCGGCGCCGGCGGCGGCCTGCTTTCAAGCATCGCCGGCAAGGGCTCGCCCACGGCGTCCTGCACAACTCGAACCGGCGGCGCCGCGCGCACGCCGGTACTGCGGGCGATGCCGCGTGGAGGATAACTTTTGGCAGGCCTGGCAGGGCTGGCAGGGCTGGCAGGCTGGGCAGCCTGGGCAGGCCGGGCGGTCTTGCCCGGTTGATCGGCGACGCGAGCGCCGGTGGGGCTGTCCTCGGCTCCCTTGTCTGGTGCATCAGTGCGCTGCGGCCGTTGCCCCGCGCTGGCCGGCACGCGGTTGTCGCGATCCACTTTCTGTGGCCATCTCGTCGTCGCCTTGCTGCCCCCGCGGATCGGCTTGCGGGTTGGCGGCCGGTCGACCGGATGGGTGGTGACGGTGTTTCGCGGCAGTTTCAGTATCGAGCGGGGCATGGCGAGTCTTTCCGGCGGGCTGGCCGCGTAGTTTACGCCAGAAGCCGTCCCTTCTCCCACTCGCCGCGGCAACCGGCGGTCGCTCTCCTTGCGGCGAGCCTGTTCCGTTGGCCCGGCTGGCGCGGCCGCGCAGTGCTGGACCGCTGGCGAGCGCAGGCGCAAGGGAGCTTAACGTGGTGGCGGTGGCGGGGATCCCGCGGGCGGACGCGGTGGCGGCGGGCCGGCCGGTGGTGGGGGCGGCCTGGTAACCGTCGGCACTCCCGTCCTTCACGGCAACGCCTCCGATCACCGGAACCTTGTGGCCGCGCGCGTACATGCACTGTACGTAACTCTGGTCATAGCGTTGCTGCAGCGCCTGACTCGATGCGTTGGCAGCGCCAACTCCCGCCGTGCTGCCCGCCAGCAGGCCGACGCCGGCACCGACGGCGGCTCCCCGCGAACCGTTGATGGCTGCTCCGAGCGCCGCCCCGACAAGCGTGCCGATCGCGGCACTCGCCGCACCGGCATCGACGGCCGCCTGCGCAGGAGTCTGCGGTCCGATCGCCTCGCGGGCGTAGCTCCTGCACATGGCGTCGTCGGCCCGGAAGGTCTCGAAGCGCTGGCCTGATCCCGGCAGGGCAGTGACGCTCGGGCCCTCCGGCGGCAGGCTGACACAGCCGGCGAGCACACAGATCAACAGGGGCGCGAATCGGCATGGGCTGGGCATGGGTAGTCTCATCAAGAGGATCTGTCGACTTTCTGGTTGACGACGCCCTTGCCCTGAGGACACAGCGAGTCGCACGTGTTTTGCGGCGGGCATCCTACCCATAACGCAGCCGCCGCCGACAGGCTGACGTGCCGCAAGGACTTCATCGCGCGCAGCCGATGCTCGTCTCTTTTGCAGTCAGCTGGCACATGCGACCCCCCAGGAGGTCTGCACCTTTCCCTTCTGAGGCGATTGCGGGCACAGATCGTGCTGTCGGCGGCTGTTTCTGGTACGCTCGCAGCGATGGAGGTGTCGTCGCGACGAGCGTCACCGATCAGCCGGGTGCCCTGCCCTGACTGGTTTTCGCGGCAGCTCGCGGGGTGCGGCGCGACACCCTCCCTCGACCTGATTCGACAGGCCTCACCGGCGGCTGCGCGGACGCAGCGGACGCTCGTGAGCGTGCCGGGTCAGCCCCGACCATGATCTGTTTGCCGCCATGCCAGAACATCCTGCAAGTGCCATCGGCAATCTCGCCGACCTCGAGGAAGGACAGATCGCGCTGTCGCGATTCATCGTGCAGCATGAGCGTGGTTTGTACGTCAAGCGGTCGCGCCTCGAGTCGGCAACCGACTTCCTCGATTTCGTCAATCGTGTGGTGGGCGTCGGCCTCTACTTCCGGGCTCTCGATTATTCCCAGTTCATCGCGCTCCTTTACGACGATCCGCCGAGCGACGGCAAGGAGGTGGCCGACGAAGTCTTCGTCGCTGCCGACATCACGTGTTTTCAGCCCGAACGCCAGGCGCTCTACAAGGGATTGCGGATCGAGAATGGCGAGGTTGCGTACATGTTTCAGCCGGTCTACCTCGAATCGGTGATCGATCGGACGGTGATCCAGGAAAGCGAGGATGGCCGCCAGGTGGTGAGTGGTGGCGGCCAGCACTCCAGCGAGGCGCGCACCCAACTCGACATCGATGAGTTCATCGCCAGTGCCTGGGAAAAGGGCGTGCGCTTCGGCATCGATGTCGCGGCGGTTCAGGAGGCGATCCAGCTCGACAAGCCGGTGCGGCGGGTGGTGGCGCGCAGTCGGCCATTCGTGCCGGGCAAGGACGCCGAAATGGTCGAGCAGGCGGCGGGCCTGCGTCGCAACAACGCCCCACGCCGGCTTCTCGGGGGACGCGTCGATCTCCGCCAGTTCGAAACCCGCTATCCGCAAGTGGCCGCCGGGATACGCCTGGTGAAGAAGGTGCCGCGCACTCCCGGGGTCGACGGGCGTGACATCAGTGGCGAAGTCCTGCCGGCGCCCGCACCCAGGGACTTCGACCTGGAGAGCATGGCGGGTCCCGGCACGTGCGTCAGCCGCGACAAGGATGGCGAGTTCCTGGTGACTTCCGTGAATGGCTTTCTCCACATCGACACGCGTACCAACCAGTTCTCGGTCGCCGACAAGATCGTCAGCCATGAGGGGGTCAGTGCGCGCACCACCGGCGATCTCCTGCTCACCGGCGAAGTCTACGAGCAGCACGGTGAGATCCAGGAGAAACGCATCGTCAAGTGCCGCAGCATCACGGCCTACGCCGACGTCTTCGGCAACATCGTGTCGGCCGGTGGCGTCGTCCATCTGAAGCACAATCTGGTTGGCGGCAGCGCCAGCAACGACGACGGCGACATCCTCGTCGATGGCGTCGCCTCGGGATCGACGCTGACCGCGCAGCACGGCTGCATCAACGTCAAGCGGGCGGACAACTGTGTGATCATGGGCAGCCAGGTAATCATCGGCCACGCGACGAACTGCGAAATCGTCGCCGACGACGTCAGCATCGATGTTGCCGAAGCCTGCGCGCTGGCCGGGAAGACCCTCCATGTACGGCATTCCCAGTCGCGCCGGGAGCTTGACAGCGTCCTGCTGGTGCTCTTGCCGGACCTGTCGAGCTACGAGGCGAAGATTGCCGCCCTGCAACAGAAACGCGCGGCGGTGACGGCGCAGGTGGCGGGACATCGCCAGAAGATCGATGCCTTGCGCGGTGAGAAGGAACTGGCCAGCTATCTTGCGCTGGCCGGCAAGTTGCGACGCCACGAACTGACCCTGAGCGCCGAGCAGCAGGTCGGCTGGCGCAGGCTCTCGGCCCAGGTCGCACCTCTCCTGCGTACTCTGAGTCAGCTCAGCGAAGTGGTGAACGAGATGGCGGCAGAGGCAAGCAGCCTTGACGTGCAGATCGATGAGTTGGGGGTCAGCAAGGAAAATGCGTGCAGTGGGGTCGCGTGTACCGTCGACAGCGTGGAAGGCGAAACACGCGTCAGCACGCTGCTCATCCGGTTGGCCGAAACACCACTGACGGCGCTGACGGGCAAGGATCTGAAGGCCCGGTTGCGGCGCACCGACGGCGCGACGAGACTTCTTTTTACCGGAGCGACGGGTAGCTTTGCCTGGGCATTGCGAACGCCGCCGGCCTGATGCACGGCGGCGGCCGGCAAGGGACGAGGGTGAGCGCCGTGCCGCAGGTGAGGGTCGTGACGCCTCCTACCCCTCGGCAAGCCGCCTGGCGATATGGTCGAGAGCCTCCTCGATCTGATCGATCAGGATAAGGCACAGGTCACCCGCCCGCAATTCCGCCAGCGCCGTGTCGATGGCGAGAAACTCGCCGTGGATTTCCTGTATCTCGGAGGCTCGCCGAGCGCTCTGCAGGCCCTGTTGCAGCAAGGCCAGGACTTCGCCGTCAGCGCGACCGCGTTGGCACTGATCCTGATAAAGCACGACCCGATCGAAGGCGCTCCCAAGGATCTCGGTCTGTCGGCGAATGTCTTCGTCGCGCCGATCACCCGCACCGCTGATGACCACCGAGCGCTTGCTGCCGGGGCCTGACGGCAGGTTGTCGACGGCGTTGACCAGGGCCTGAATGGCGTCCGGGTTGTGGCCATAGTCGGCGATCAGCGTGGCACCGCGATAACTGAACACGTTGAAGCGGCCGGGTGCGGTCTGTGCATCGTTGACGAAGCTGGCCAGGCCACTGCGAATCGTCGCCCAGTCCACGCCCAGCGCCCAGGCGGCGGCGACCGCCGCCATGGCGTTTTCCACCTGGAAGCCGATGGCGCCGTTCTGGGTGACCGGGATGGCGGCCAGCGCGAGCCGATGTTCGACACCGCCGCCTGAGGCGACGAGCGCATCCCCGTCCCGGTAGACGACGCGTTTGCGCTGCGCTCGGTGCATGGCCATCAGCGGATGATTGCGGTCGCAGGCGAAGAAGGTGACGGTTCCCGGGCAGGAATCGGCCATCCGCGCCACCATCGGATCGGCGGCATTGAGGACAGCGACGCCGGACACGGGCGTGACGTTCTGGACGATGACGCGTTTCACGACGGAAAGGTCTTCGACCGTGCTGATGTACGAAAGCCCAAGGTGATCGCCAAGGCCGATATTGGTGACTACCGCGACATCGCAACGGTCGAAGCCGAGGCCTTCGCGCAGCACTCCGCCGCGCGCCGTTTCGAGCACCGCCGCGTCCACGCCGGGGTGCAAGAGGACGTTCCTGGCGCTCTTCGGGCCGCTGCAATCGCCGGTGTCGATGCGCCGACCCTCGACGTAGACGCCGTCGGTCGTCGTCATGCCGACACGCAGGCCCTGCTCGCCCAGAATGCTGGCGATCAGGCGAACGGTGGTCGTCTTGCCGTTGGTTCCCGCCACAGCAACCAGCGGAATGCGCGCGTCGTCGCCATCGGCAAACATGCTGGCGATGATGGCTTCACCGACCGGGCGCCCCTTGCCGAACGACGGTTGCAGGTGCATGCGCAGCCCTGGCGCCGCGTTGATTTCGACGATGCCGCCGCCCTGGGCTTCGAGGGGGCGCAGGACGCTGTCGCAAACCACGTCGACGCCGGCGATGTCGAGGCCGATCGTCTGGGCAGCAGCGATCGCCTGGGCCGCGAACTCGGGATGGACGTCGTCGGTCACGTCGGTCGCGGTGCCGCCGGTCGACAGATTGGCGTTGTTGCGCAGGACCACGCGCCTGCCCCTTGCAGGCACGGACTCCGCCGTCAGTCCGGCGCTCGTCAGGCGGGCCAGCGCCACCTCATCGAGACGAATCCGGGTGAGTGAGGTGGCGTGGCCTTCACCACGCCGCGGGTCGAGGTTAACACGCTCGACCAACTGGCGGATGCTGTGGACGCCGTCGCCGACAACCAGCGGTGGGTCGCGGCGGGCCGCGGCGACGACCTTGTCGCCGACCACCAGCAAGCGGTAGTCGTGACCCGGCAGATAGCGCTCGACGAGGACTTCGTCGCTGACCTCGAAGGCGATCGCGTAGGCGGCTTCGATCTGTTCGCGGGTGGCCAGGTTGACGGCGACGCCCTTGCCCTGGTTGCCGTCCTGCGGCTTGACGACGACCGGGCAACCGATCTCGCAGGCAGCGGCCCAGGCGTCCTCGGCGCTAAGTACCGGCCGCCCGCTCGGAACCGGCACACCCGCCGCATGCAGCAGAACCTTGCTGAGTTCCTTGTCCTGGGCGATCGATTCGGCAACCGCGCTGGTGCGGTCGGTTTCCGCCGCCTGTATGCGCCGTTGGCGGCTGCCCCAGCCGAACTGGACCATGCTGCCTTCGGTAAGCCGGCGATAGGGAATCCGGCGCGCCACCGCCGCATAGACGATGGCACCGGTGCTCGGGCCCAGGCGGACATCCTCGTCGAGTTCGCGCAGACGATCGAGCGCCGCGTCGAGGTCAAAGGCCGTATTCTCGCCGGCCGCCCGGCAAAGGTCCTCGGCGAGTTCGAACGCCAGCCGCCCCACCGGCTCTTCGCTGTACTCGACGACCACCTGATACGTGCCGACCTCGACGGTCTGTGCCGTGCGGCTGAACGTCACCGGGCAACCCGCCTGCGCCTGCAGGCCGAGCGCCGCAAACTCGAGCGCCTGCGCCATGGAGACCGCTTCGTCATGACCGAGCGGTCGCAGCATGGCGAGTTCCGGGAAGCGCTCGCGCAGTCGCGTTTCGAAACCCGGCAGGTTGTCGATGTTGCGCTCATCTTCGGTACAGCAGACGATCGCCTCAATCGCCGTATGGCGGCTCCAGAGATTGGGACCACGCAGAGCGCGGATACGCGAAACTTGCATTGACGTTTTCCTCTTTCGGGTTCAGCCCGGAGCGGCTTGGGGATCGGCGGAATGATCGACGGCGTGCCGACTCAGGTGATGGTGAAGGTTTCCAGGCCGGTGCGTATCAGCTCGGGTGCGATGCCGAGCGCCCATGCCGCGCCGGCGGCAGCAAGGATGTTCTCGACCTGGCCGCTGCCAGGCTCGATGCCGGTGAGTGGTACACCTTCGAGGTTGACGATCGCCTGCTCGTCCAAGCCGCGGGCGAGCACCACCTTGCCGTTGCGCACGAAAACGCTCCGCCTGCCTTGCGTCCGGTGCTCGACGAGCGTCGGCAAGTCGGGGTCGGCAGCAAAGAAGATGACCTCGCCATCGCACAGCGACGCCATGTCGACCAGCATCGGCTGGGTGGCGTTGAGTACTGCCGCACCGGTCGGCAGCACCAGATCGACCTGTGTGCGGAGAACGGTGAACACCTGCTCGGGGGTGCCGATGTCGTGACGGCCGAAGTGCTGTGCGGCGTCGACGTTGGTAACCACGCCGATCTGGCAGCGGTCGTAGGCGAGGCCTTCGCCGAGAATCGTGTCCGTCCCGTTCTCGAAGACGGCCGCGTCGACGGCGCGGTTCATCAGGATGCGGTGCGCGGAGCCCCAGTTGGCGCTGTCTCCCTGGGCGATGCAGCGCCGATCGACATACAGCCCCTGGCTGCAGGCGAGACCCGTATGCTGGCCGGCAAGCGTCAGAAAGCGAGCGATCAGGCGGGCAACGGTGGTCTTGCCGAAGCTGCCGGTGACCCCGACGATGGGAATCCGGCCGTCGTCGCCATTGGGAAACAGTTCATCGACGATGGCGCGACCGACCGGGCGAGGCTGGCCGGTTTCGGGCTTCAGGTGCATCAACAGGCCCGGACCGGCATTGACCTCGACAATGGCGCCGCGCTGTCCGTCGAGCGGCCGGGAAATATCCTCGCAAACGAGGTCAACGCCGGCGATGTCGAGTCCGACGATGCGTGCGGCGAGGGAGACCGTGGCCGCGGTGTCCGGATGCACGAGGTCGGTGACATCGTCGGTGTGGTTGCCGCTGCGCACGATGAGGACTTCACGTCCGGCCGCCGGGATCGAATCCGGGGCGAACCCCTGGCGAGACACCTCGAGACGGGCGACCGGGTTGTCGGCGAGATCGATGATGTCGAGCGGAAACTCTTCGGCCGCACCCCGGCGGGGATCCGAATTGATCTGCTGGTCGATCAGTTCGTTGATCGTTGCCTTGCCGTCACCGACGACCTTGGCGATCTCGCCACGGGCGGCGGCGGCGAGCTTGCCGCCGACGACCAGCAGCCGGTGTTCGGAGCCGCGCACGTAACGTTCGACGATGACGCCGCTGCCTTCGACGACGGCCGCCGCATAGGCGGACTCGACTTCCGCACGCGCCATTAGATTGGTAAACACGCCGCGCGCGTGGTTGCCGTCGGAGGGTTTGACGACCACCGGAACGCCGATGTCCTCGGCGGCTTCCCAGGCGTCCTCGGCACTCTCCACCAGACGTCCCTCGGGAACCGGCACGCCGCAGGATTGCAGCAGCGTCTTGGTCAGGTCCTTGTCGCGCGAGATGCCCTCGGCAATCGCGCTGGTGCGGTCGGTCTCGGCGGTCCAGATGCGTCGGCTGCGCGCGCCGTAGCCGAGTTGCACGAGATTGCCGGTGGCCAGAAGCCGGATCGCCGGAATGCGACGGTCCTTGGCGGTCGCCGCTTCGACGATGCAGCCCGTACTCGGTCCGAGCAGCTTGCGTTCGGCCATGTCGGCCAGGCGCTCGACGGTCGCGGCAACGTCGAACGGGGTGTCCTGAATGGCCGCCAGCAACAGGTCGCGGCCGGCGTGCAGGCAGGAGCGGGTGACATCGTCGTGCCACGCGCGAACGACCACCTTGTAGACGCCGCGTGTCGACGTCTCCCTTGCCTTGCCGAAGCCTCCAGGCATGCCGGCCAGATTCTGCAGTTCGAGGGTCACGTGTTCGAGGATGTGCGCCGGCCAAGTGCCTTCCTGGACGCGTCGCAAAAACCCGCCCGGTTCGCCGTAGCTGCAGCGATGGTCAGCCAGGGACGGCAGCAGGGCGGTCAGACGCTCGTAGAACCCGGGGATGGTGTTCGACGGAAAATCTTCGAGTTCGCCGATATCGACGATCGCCTCGATGACCGGACGGTAGGTCCAGATGTTCGGGCCGCGCAGGTAGCGGATCTCGAGAAACTTGATGTCTTTTGTCTTCATGTCGTCAGTCCAGGCACGGGAAGGTGGCGCGCATTGGCGAGAAATGGGCGGCCGGTCGTCGGGGCCGTGGCCGGGATCTTCGTGGGCATAACGTCCGGTCCGGCAATCGGCTGACCGGCAGGCGATGCCGGTGGCGGACCTGGCCTCACAGGAAACGGTCGAGAAACCGCCGACTCTGCTGGTCGAGTGCATGGCGGTCACGGATCAGGTAGTGAATGCCATGGCTGTCGGCGATCAGCAGTGCCGGCGCCGTCAGGCGGCGGATGTCTTCTTCCCCCTTGAGGATCAGATGCGCGCTGCCACGATCGGTTTGCACCTCCCAGGTACTCGGCGTGGCGAAACTCGAGACGCTGACGATGCGCCTGATCTCGGGCATGAACTCGCGGCGGGCAAGCTCGGTTTCCACCAGGATGCGAAAGTCGTCGGGCAAGTCGCTCAACTGGTCGATCCAGGCGAGTTCCCGGCCGTGCGGATCGACCAGGGCGATACCGTGCTCGGGGGCGGTGATCGGAAAGGCGCGGACCGGCACGACGCCCTCGTGCACTTCGCCGTCGGTGCCGGTGCACTCCAGCCGCCCGAAAGCGTTGCGGCACAATCGATAGGGGGGTGGGTCCATCATTCGCGGTCTCCCTCGTCCTTGGGGTCGACGCGAAGGGTGTGCAACTGGTCTTCGGTGTCGACGTTGCGTGCCTGGGCCTGGTAGAGGCGGTAGTAGTGGCCCTCGCGAGCCATCAATTCATCGTGGCTGCCGACTTCGACGATGCGGCCACGGTCGAGAACGACCAAGCGGTTGGCATCGCGCAGGGTGGACAGGCGGTGCGCGATGGCAATCGTCGTGCGGCCGCGCACCAGGTTGTCGAGCGCCTTCTGGATCTCCTTCTCGGTCGTCGTGTCGACCGACGAGGTGGCCTCGTCGAGGATGAGGATCGGCGGGTCGATGAGCAGGGCCCGCGCGATCGAGATGCGCTGCCGTTCGCCGCCCGACAGCGCCTGGCCGCGTTCGCCGACAAGCGAGTCGTAGCCGTGCGGCAGACGCAGGATGAACTCGTGGGCGTGCGCGGCGCGCGCGGCGGCGATGATTTCGCACCGCGTCGCCGTGGGTCTGCCGTAGGCGATGTTCTCGGCAATGGTGCCGAAGAACAGGAAGGGCTCCTGCAGCACCAGGCCGATGTTTTTGCGGTACTCGGCGACCGGTATGGAACGGACGTCCACGCCGTCGATCAGGATCGCTCCTTCGGTGACGTCGTAGAAGCGCGAGATCAGGTTGACCAGGGTACTCTTGCCGGAGCCACTGTGGCCGACGAGGCCGACCATCTCGCCCGGCTCGATGACGATGCTGATGTCGCGGGTGACGCTGCGCGTCCCGTAGCGAAAGCCGACGCTGCGCAGTTCGATGCGGCCGGAGACGCTGGGCAGGTGCACCGGATTGATCGGCTCGGGAACGCTCGACACGTGGTCGAGGATGTCGAAGATTCGCTTGGCGCCGGCGGCTGCCTTCTGCGTCACCGAGACGATGCGGCTCATCGAGTCGAGGCGCAGGTAGAAACGGCTGATGTAGGCGAGGAAGGCGGTGAGCACGCCGACGGTGATCTGGTCCTTGGCGATCTGCCAGATGCCGAAAGCCCAGACGATGAGCAGGCCGAGTTCGGTAAGCAGGGTGACGGTCGGCGAAAACAGTGACCAGACCTTGTTGACCCGGTCATTGACGTCCAGATTGTGCGCATTGGCGGCGCGGAAGCGCGCCGCTTCGCGTTGCTCCTGGGCAAAGGCCTTGACCACCCGGATGCCGGGGATCGTGTCGGCGAGCACGTTGGTCACCTCCGCCCAGACTCGGTCTACTCTTTCGAAACCGGTGCGCAGCCGTTCGCGAACCACATGGATCAGCCAGGCGATGATCGGCAGCGGCAACAGGGTCACCGCGGCCAGCCAGGGGTCGATCGATACCAGGATGGCCGTCGTCATGACGATCATCAGCACGTCGGTGGCAAAGTCGAGCAGGTGCAGCGAAATGAAGATGTTGATGCGGTCGGTCTCCGAGCCGATGCGCGCCATCAGGTCGCCGGTACGCTTGCCGCCGAAGTATTCCTGCGACAGCTTCAGCAGATGCTCGTAGGTGGTCGTGCGCAGGTCGGCGCCAATGCGCTCGGACACCAGCGCAAGTATGTAGGTGCGGCCCCAGCCGAGCACCCAGGCCACCAGCGACGAGCCGAGCAGGCCCGACAGATAGAGCGCGACCAGCCCGGGGTCGATCGCCTTGCCGTTCTGGTAAGGGATCAGCACGTTGTCCATCAGCGGCATCGTCAGATAGGGGGCCACCAGGGTCGCTGCCGTGGTCAACAGAGACAGCAGGAAGCCGGCAAGCAGTTGCCCCCGGTAGGGGCGGGCAAAGCGTCCCAGGCGCAACAGGGTCCACGTCGACGGGGGTTCGTGGATCTCCTTGCTGCACACCGGGCACTCTTCCTGGCCGGCGAGCAGCGGTGTCTCACAGTTCGGGCACAGCGCGAGCGCGGATACGGCCGGGATTTCCCCGGTCAGTCGGAAGCTGAGCTGGCGGGCGAAGTGATCGACCAGACGCCCGGCGGCAACATCGCTGCCGAGGGTGTAGCGCCAATGCCCGAGCAGCGAACTGGCGTCACACA
>AATN01000275.1_pt1 | contig 11756 bp, 14 predicted proteins | sample 270648 | NCBI WGS metagenome assembly AATN01 (sample SAMN02954269, study PRJNA17659) | bioreactor sludge metagenome | biome: terrestrial; feature: bioreactor; material: sludge; isolation source: Enhanced Biological Phosphorus Removal (EBPR) bioreactor sludge | place: Australia: Brisbane, Queensland
TGCCCCGGCCGCGACCAAGCCCGCCGTCAAGCCGGAACCCGCGAAGGTCGAAGCCCCGAAAGGCAAGGCTGACGACAAGACTGCGGCCGCGAAAGCGAAGAAGGATGCCGAGGCAACGTCCCAGAAGGCCGATGCCGGCGCGGCGAAGAAGTAAGCCCGGCTCTCCCGCACTCACCTGGACCACCGACAAACCCCGCCCCGGCGGGGTTTGTCGCTGAAAACGACCGATGATCGCCTGTTCGACGAGCAGCGGTCGCCCCCCACGACCACGATGCTTGCTACACTTCCGCCCTGCGTCAAGAAGCCGACCCCATGCTCCACCCCTCCCGACTGCTGCCCCTCCTGTTCGTCTTCCTGTGGAGCACAGGCTTCATCGGCGCCAAGCTCGGCCTGCCGTATGCGGAACCGCTGACATTCCTGCTCGCCCGCTACCTCCTGGTTCTCGCACTGATGACGATTCTGGTGCTGGCCACGCGCGCTCCCTGGCCGGCCGACCCGCGCCAGATCCTGCATATCGGCGTCTCGGGCCTGCTGGTGCACGCCCTCTATCTGGGCGGGGTGTTCATGGCCATCAAGCATGGCCTGCCGGCGGGCGTGACCGCCCTGGTGGTTGGCACGCAGCCGCTGTTGACGGCCTGCGGTGCGGGCTTCCTGCTCGGCGAACGCGTGTCGCCACGGCAATGGCTGGGACTGGTCCTCGGCTTTGTCGGCGTGGCACTGGTCGTCGCCAACAAGCTCGGCCACGTGCCGCTGGCCGCGATGCTGCTGCCGGCGCTCGTTGCGCTGCTTGGAATCACCCTGGGCACGCTCTACCAGAAGCGTTTCTGCGCGCACTTCGACCTGCGTACCGGTTCACTGATCCAGTTTCTGCCGACCGCCGCGTTGACGGCGTTGGCGGCATGGGCAAGCGAGAGCATGCACATCGAGTGGACGCCGCAGTTCGCATTTGCCTTGCTATGGCTGGTCCTGGTGCTTTCGTTCGGGGCGATCAGTCTGCTCAATGTCCTGATTCGCAGCGGCAGTGCCGTGAACGTCGCCAGCCTCTTTTACCTGACGCCACCCAGCACGGCCATCATCGCCTGGCTGGTCTTCGACGAAACCCTGTCCGGACTGGCGCTCGGCGGGATGGTGATGGCGGTGAGCGGGGTCTATCTGGCGCGCACGGCGGTCCGATGAACGGCGAAGGAAAGCCCGTGCTACGCATCCTCGGCGTGGACCCGGGCTTGCGCATTACCGGTTTTGGCCTGATCGCCAAGATGGGCAACCGGCTAGGCTATCTCGCCAGCGGCTGCATCAGAACCGACGCGAAGGCTTCGCTGCCTGCCCGCCTGGGAACGATCCACGCTGCTTTGCGCGAGTTGGTGGCCGAGCACCGACCCGACCAGGCGGCCGTCGAAATCGTCTTCGTCAACGTCAACCCGCAATCGACCCTGCTGCTCGGCCAGGCGCGCGGCGCGGCAATCACCGGACTGGTCAGCAGCGGCCTCGAGGTCGCCGAGTACACAGCCTTGCAGATCAAGCAGGCAGTGGTCGGCCATGGCCACGCCGACAAGCTGCAGGTTCAACACATGGTGCGCCGCCTGCTCTCGCTGTCGGCCGACCCAAGCCCGGACGCGGCCGATGCTCTCGCCTGTGCGATCGCCCACGCGCATGGCGGGCAGGGGCTTGGGCGACTGCCGGGCACGGGTCTGCACGTCCGCAACGGCCGACTGATTGTCGGAAAATGAAGGAGAACACATCATGATCGGGCGGCTCAGCGGCATCCTCCTGGAAAAGAACCCACCGCAGGTACTTCTCGACGTGCACGGCATCGGCTACGAGCTCGACGTGCCGATGAGCACTTTCTACAACTTGCCGGCCAACGGTGAGCAGGTCAGCTTGCTGACCCACTTCGTCGTACGCGAAGATGGACAGTTTCTCTATGGATTCGCCAGCGAGTCCGAACGCTTCGCCTTTCGCCAGTTGCTGAAGATCTCCGGAGTCGGCGCGCGCCTGGCGCTGTCGGTGCTCTCCGGTCTCTCGGTGAGCGACCTGGCCCAGGTGGTCGCCCGGCAGGAGGTCGGACGCCTGACCAAAGTACCCGGCATCGGTACCAAGACCGCCGAACGTCTCCTGCTCGAGCTCAAGGGGAAGCTCGCCGACGCGCTGCCAGCGAGCGTCGCGCCTGCCGACGGAGCCCGCAGTGACATTCTCAATGCCCTGCTGGCCCTGGGTTACAATGATCGGGAAGCGGCCGCGGCGATGAAACTTCTGCCCGACGAGACGACCACCTCCGACGGCATTCGCCAGGCGCTGAAGCTGCTGTCAAGAGTCTGAATCGACAATGAATCCGGGCCACAAACAACTCATCCAGATTGCCCTCGTCGCGCTGCTGCTGATCGGCTGCATCGCCGTGCTGCTGCCGTTCACCGGCACCCTGCTTTTCGCAATTGTCATTTGCGTGACGACACTGCCGATCCGCAACCGTCTGCTCAGGCTTTGCCGCGGGCGCAGCAACCTCGCCGCCCTGCTGGTGTCGATGCTGCTGCTACTGCTGCTCGTCGCCCCGATGGCCTTGCTGTCGGGGTCGCTCGCCGACGGTGTCGAGATTGCCATTCGTTACCTCAAGCCCCTGATGGAACACGGTTTGCCCGCCACCCCGCCGGCTTGGTTGATCAGCATGCCGATCGTCGGCGCCGACATCGCGAGTTACTGGCACGAACTGATCGAAAGCCGCGAGGAGATGAACAACCTCCTGCGCCAGTTCCTCGACCCCACCCGAAAGCTGGCGCTGGCTGCCGTGGCACTCTTCGCGCAAGGCTTGCTGCAGCTCGTGCTGGTCATCTTCTTCGTCTTCTTCATCTTCCGTGACGCGCACATCTACGTGGAGGCATTGCATACCGGCAGCCGCATGCTCGCCGGTGACCTCGGGGAGCGCATGCTGGCGCTGGTCGAAGGAACGGTCACCGGTGTCATGGCGGGAATCGTCGGCACCGCGGCGGCGCAAGCCGTGGTGGGAATGGTTGGCTTCGTCATCGCCGGGGTTCCGGGCATCGTCATCCTGACCGTGGCGACCTTCTTCTTCTCGATGGTCCCGGTTGTCGGTGCCACGCTGATCTGGCTGGGTGCAGCCGTCTGGCTCTACAACGAAGGCCAGCCCGGCTGGGCCGTCTTCATGGTGCTATGGGGAATGTTCGGCATCAGCAGCGTCGACAACTTCCTCAAGCCGGTGCTGATTTCACGCACTGCCAGCCTGCCGTTGCTGCTGATCGTCGTCGGCGTCTTTGGCGGCGTTCTCGTTTTCGGATTCATCGGCCTGTTCCTCGGTCCAACCCTGCTTGCCCTCGGTCAGGTGCTGATCCGTGAATGGCTGGCGCATGCTGGTCCCGACGTCGAGCGGCCGGCGAGTCGGGAGGGCATTGCCCAATGATCGAAACCGACGACATCGATAGCGTTCCCGCTGACCGCCTGCTTTCGCCGGTGTCGAAGTCGACCCAGGAAGAAGCCATCGAGAGGGCCCTGCGCCCCCGATGCCTGGCGGACTACGTCGGACAGGCAAGAATCCGCGAACAGTTGTCGATCTTCATTGAAGCGGCCAGGCGACGCAACGACACGCTGGACCATGTCCTCCTGTTCGGTCCACCGGGTCTCGGCAAGACGACGCTGGCGCATATCGTCGCCGCCGAAATGGGAGTCAACCTGCGCTCGACATCGGGCCCGGTACTCGAACGGGCTGGCGACCTGGCGGCGATTCTGACCAACCTCGAACCGCGCGACGTCCTGTTCATCGACGAGATCCACCGTCTCTCGCCGGTCGTCGAGGAGATTCTCTATCCGGCGCTGGAAGACTTCCAGATCGACATCATGATCGGCGAAGGCCCGGCGGCACGCTCTGTCAAGCTCGATCTCCCCCCCTTCACGCTGGTCGGCGCGACGACGCGCGCCGGCATGCTCACCAATCCGCTGCGCGACCGATTCGGGATCGTTTCCCGGCTCGAGTTCTACACCCCCGAAGAACTGACCCTGATCGTCACCCGCTCGTCGCAGCTCCTCAAGGTACCGATCGATCAGGGGGGGGCGCTGGAAATCGCCCGACGCTCGCGCGGCACGCCGCGCATCGCCAACCGCTTGCTGCGCCGCGTGCGCGATTTTGCCGAGGTCAGGGCGAACGGCCAGATCTCGCGCGAAGTCGCCGATCTGGCGCTGCTGATGCTCGATGTCGACCACGGCGGGCTGGACGTGATGGACCGCAAGCTGCTGTCCGCGGTCATCGACAAGTTCGGTGGCGGTCCGGTCGGCGTCGACAATCTGGCTGCCGCCATCGGCGAGGCGCGCGATACGATCGAGGACGTTCTCGAACCCTTCCTGATCCAGCAAGGCTTCCTGCAACGCACCCCGCGTGGCCGGGTGGCGACGGCGGCGGTTTACCGCCACCTCGGCCTCGACAGCCTGCTTGGCGAAGCGCAGGGCGAGCTCTGGCGGTCACCCTGAGCGGGGGCGACGAACCCTTGTCGTCACAAACACTCACATTCGCCAGCAGCATGCGGCACTAGAATCCCATCCGGCCATGAAACACGAGCAGAAACCCAACGCCTTCACCATTCCGGTGCGCATCTACTACGAGGACACCGACGCCGGAGGGGTCGTCTACTATGCCAACTATCTGAAATTCTTCGAGCGTTGCCGTACCGAATGGCTACGCGAGATCGGCCATCAGCAGGCGGATCTGCTGCGCGACCCGGGGATCGCGTTCGTCGTCCGCCGGGTCAGCGTCGAGTACCTGAAACCGGCACGCCTGGACGATGAACTGGTCGTCGGCCTCGAAGTGGAGAGAATCAGCCGCGCGCAGATTTTCTTTCGCCAGCACATCCGGCGCGCCGATGAGGCCAGCGCAGGCGGCTGGGAAGAACTGGTCAGCGCCGCCATCCACATCGTTTGTGTAAACTCGGCGCTGATGAAAGCGACTTCGATCCCCACTCTCCTGCGGTCCAAACTGGAAGCCCTGCAATGAATGTTTCGCAAGACCTCTCGATTCTGCATCTCATCCTCAATGCCAGTGCCGTCGTGCAGGCCGTCATGCTGCTGCTCGCCGGCGTCTCCTTCATGTCCTGGTACTACATCTTCCGCAAGTGGTTCACCGTTAAAGCAGCGCGCGCGCAGACCGAGCAGTTCGAACGCGACTTCTGGAGTGGTGGGGATCTGAATAGCCTCTACCAGAGCGCGATCAACGATCGCCACAGTACCGGCAACATGGAGCGCATCTTCGAAGCCGGCTTTCGCGAATTCACGAAACTGCGCAGCCAGAAGAACCTCGACCCGAAGGACGTGATCGACGGCTCGCGGCGCGCCATGCGTGCGACCTACCAGCGCGAGATGGACAGCATCGACTCACACCTCGCCTTTCTCGCTTCGGTCGGCTCGGTGAGCCCATACGTCGGCCTGTTCGGGACCGTCTGGGGAATCATGCACTCCTTCCGCGGCCTCTCCAACGTCGGCCAGGCGACGCTCGCCGCCGTCGCTCCCGGCATTGCCGAAGCCCTGGTGGCGACGGCCATCGGCCTGTTTGCGGCGATTCCGGCGGTGGTCGCCTACAACCGTTTCGCGCACGAGATCGATCGGCTCTCGTCGCGCTTCGAGTCCTTCATGGAGGAGTTCTCGAACATCCTGCAACGGCAGATGAGGTAAGGCCATGCGTCCGCGCCGTCTGAAGAACGAAATCAACGTCGTCCCTTACATCGACGTCATGCTGGTGCTGCTGGTCATTTTCATGGTGACGGCACCGATGATGACCACCGCCACCATCGATGTGCCTTCGGTCGGCAAGGCGGCACAGCCGCCCGCCGAAGCGCTGCAGGTGCTGGTGCGTGCCGACCAGACGTTGGCGCTGCTTGCCCCCGGCAAGCCGGAGCGCGCGCTGACGCGCGAGGAGCTGTCGCAGGCGATTCGTGCCGCGCAGCTGAAGAACCCCGAACAAGCAGTGGTCATCGCCGGCGACAAGAAGGTCAGGTATGAAGCCGTCCTCAAGGTGATGGACGACTTGCAGCAGCAACAGGTCAAACGCATCGGCCTCCTCGTCCAGCCGACGGGCAAGTGAGTCCCTGATCTGTGGAAGCTGTCGAGCCCATCATCCGGCCACCGCAGGACGACCCGGCGAAATGGCGATCGCTGGCGCTCTCGGCGACCGTCCATGTGCTGTTGATCGGTGCGCTCTTTCTCGGCGTGCAGTGGAAGAGCAAGCCGCCAAGCTCGGTCGAGGTCGAGGTCTGGCGTGCCGCTCCGGCGCCGATGGTCACCAGCCAACCCGAGCCGCAACCGGAAGCGAAACCCGCGCCCAGGCCGGAGCTAAGACCCGAGCCGAAGCCGGAACCCAAACCTGAACCGAAGCCGACTCCGAAGCCGGAACCTGTTCCGGAGCCAAAGCCCGAACCGAAGCCGGAACCTGTTCCGGAGCCAAAGCCCGAACCGAAGCCGGAACCCAAACCCATCGCCAAGGCGCTGCCAAAGCCTGAGCCACGCGTGGAGCCCAAACCACCGATCAAGCCGGACATTCCGCTGAAGGAAGACAGGAAACCAAAGGAGCCGCCGAAAAAGGAAGAGCCAAAGCCCAAAGAGCTACCGAAGAAGGAAGAGCCCAAAGCGAAGGAACTGCCCAAGAAAGAGGAGCCCAAGGCCAAGGAACCACCACGCAAGGAGGAGCCGCAGCCGAAGCCGAAGGAGCCACCGCGGAAGGAAGAGCCCAGGAAACCGGAACCCGAGCGCCGACCAGATGCTCGCGATGAGGCGGCACGCGAGCTAAAGGAAGTGCAAAAGCTGAAGGCCGACCAGAAGGCAGCCGAGGACCAGCGTGCCCGCGCCGAAGCCGAGGCGCGACAGCGCAAGCAACTCCAGGCCGAACAAGCGGCGACAGAAAGGGCACGCGCGCAGTCGCTCGACGACGAAGCGTACAAGCAGAGCATTCGCCTCAAGATTCGCGGCAACGTCTCGCTGCCACCCGGAATTCAGGGTAATCCGAAATCCGAGTTCGAGGTGACTCAGCTGCCAACGGGTGACGTACTTGATGTAAGGCTTCTCCGATCCAGTGGCAACCCCGCGCTCGACGCTGCCGTCGAGCGGGCGATCCGCAAGTCTTCGCCCTTGCCGAAGCCTGCCCAGCCTGAACTGTTCAAGCGTGTTCTGCGGCTATCCTACAAGCCGCAAGACGATTAGCGAAACGCGCCGGCGCTCTGCAAACGGACCATCGACTTGAGCCCACAGCAACTCGACATCTTCCTCGATTCGCGCGAGGTCACACTCGCCAATGAGGTGATCGCCGCGTTGCGCACGCACGACTGCGACAGCGCCGCGCAGAGCATCGCCCGCCTGCGTGCCGAAGCGCCGGCGCAAAGGGATCTGGCGGCATTCGAAAGTCTTCACGCTTTCCTCACGCTCTTCCTGCAGAGCTTGCGGGAAGCAGGTTCTTCGGGGCTGCTGCCGGAGGTCATCGCCACCCTGCGAGAACTCCTCGAAACCCGGGTCACACTTCTTGCCACGGTACTGGGCAACGCGGCAGGAGGCTTTCTCAGGCGCTTCTGGCTACTGCTGGCACGCGCGGCAGATCAGCCGTTCGACCCCGACCGACCCGAACTGCACGCCGCCGCCCTGTTCCTGCGCGCGCAGGCATACGATGAGTTGGACGCCGCCGCGAACAGCATCGTCGGTCACTCGACGCAGCGCGCCGTCCTGCGCTGGCGCGCCATCGGCCGCTATCGCCTGGTCGGCCTGAAGGGCGCGCGACTGCCGATTTTCCTGCTCGCCTGGCACGCTGCCGACGCCTTCCCGGACTTGCTCAAGACCCTCGGTGACTCGCTGCTCGACCAGGATTGGCACGCATTTGAGGCGGACGTCGAGGAACTCGACGCAAGCTGGTTTCCGGCCTGGTATCTCGTCGCTCACCCAGAGTCGGCCAGCGATGTCGGCGCGCAACTCGCCCAAGACAATGCCGCCGCTCGTGCTGAAATCCCGGCGCGGCAGGCCTGCCTGCTGCTGCCACGCATTCTCGACCTCGAGAAGCACGGTCACAGCCGCGTTCTGGTCGACCTGCGCGCCCGCCTGCGCGCCACCGATGCCCGGTTTTTTGCCGCCTACATGCGCTCGCGCAGCGTCCGCCATCGCTGACGCAGCCGCCGGCAACGGGTGAAATGCCTGCCGTCTGCCACAAGCGACGCAACAAGATCACGCTTCGTTACAAATTGCGGACATTCAGAGGCGATATAATCGCGCATTCTGTCCTGGACTCCCCCATGTTTCCCATCGTTCCCACAATTCGTCGGATCGGCCTGCTGGCGGTCGCTGCGCTGGCTCTGTTGCAGGGATCCGCCCAGGCCCAACTGACGATCGAGATAACCGGCGCCGGTGCCAACCGCATTCCGGTTGCCATTGCCGAGTTTGGCGGTGAGTCCAGCGCTGCGCGTATCGTCACCTCGGTCGTACGTGCCGACCTCGAACGCAGCGGCCTTTTCAAGATGATCGACACGAGCGGTGCCGCGATGACCGAGGCATCGACACCAGTTTATGACGAGTGGAAAAGCCGGGGCGCCGATGCCCTGGCTGCCGGCAGCATCGGCGAGGGAGCCGACGGTCGCAAGGAGGCGCGCTTCCGACTCTACGACGTCAACAAGGCGGGCGTTCTCGGCGGTTCGGCGTTCGTGACCTCGAAGCCGATGCTGCGCGCCACCGGCCATCGTATCGCCGACATCATCTACGAGAAGCTGACCGGCGAGCCCGGCATCTTCTCGACACGTGTGGCCTATGTGGTCAGGGCAAGCGCCTCGCGCTACGAACTGCACATCGCCGACGCCGATGGGCAGAACGAGCAAGTGGCGCTGATCTCGAAGGAACCGATCATCTCGCCCGCGTGGTCGCCCGACGGCAGCCGCCTGGCCTATGTCTCCTTCGAGAACAAGAAGCCGGTCGTCTACGTTCACTCGCTCGCTTCCGGCAAGCGCATCGTCGTCGCCAACTTCAAGGGCTCGAACTCGGCGCCGGCCTGGTCCCCGGACGGCCGCAAACTGGCTGTGGTGCTGAGCAAGGATGGCGGCTCGCAGATCTTCACCGTCAATGCCGACGGCTCGGGTGTGCAGCGACTGACGACAGCCAGCGCGATCAACACCGAGCCGAACTTCTCGCCGGATGGACAGTACGTCTATTTCACATCCGATCGTGGCGGCAGCCCGCAGATCTATCGCGTTGGCGTCGGCGGTGGCGACGCACAGCGAGTGAGCTTCGAAGGCAGTTACAATGTGACCCCGCGGCTGTCGCCCGACGGCAAGTCGATGGCCTTCATCAGCCGGCGTGACGGCAGCTTTCGCCTGAGCGTGATGGATCTTGCGAGCAAGCAGGTGCAGGTGCTGACCGACTCGCACAAGGATGAGTCACCCAGCTTTTCGCCGAATGGTCGCATGATCCTGATTGCCACCGAGCAAGGCGGCCGCGGCGTACTCTCGGCGGTATCGATCGACGGCCGTATCAAACAACGCCTGTCCATTTCAGCAGGTGACGTTCGCGAACCGGCGTGGAGCCCCTTCAACAAGTAACAGCGATTCACTTTGATTCGGAATATTCCGCAGGAGAAACACCATGAAACGACTCCTCATCCCAGCGGCTCTCGCGCTTCTGCTTGCTGCCTGCAGTTCGACACCCGACAGCAGCGACAAGGCAGGCGGCGCTCCCGTCGAGACGCGCGGCGGGTCGGGAGGCGTGACCACGGTCACCACCGGCGGTGTCGAAAGCCGCGGGCTGCCGGCAGTGCTGACCGACCCGACGAGCATTCTCTCGAAGCGGAGCGTCTACTTCGACTTCGACAGCTACGAAGTCAAGAGCGAATACAAGGATCTGGTAACAGCCCATGCCAAGTTCCTCACTGACAATCGTCAGTTCAAGATGCTGATTCAGGGCAATACCGACGAACGCGGCAGTCGCGAATACAATCTGGCGCTGGGCCAGAAGCGCGCCGACGCGGTGCGCAAGATGCTGACCCTGCTCGGTGCCCGCGAGGATCAGCTGGAGTCGGTCAGCCTTGGCGAAGAGAAGCCAAAGAATGAAGGGCACGACGAGAGTGCCTGGGCACAGAACCGGCGCGGCGACATGCTCTACAGCGGCGAGTTCTAGGATGCCAGCGACGGCGATTGCTGGCTGGTTGGGCAGGGAGCGCGTCCAGACGATTGTCCTGCTGCTCATCGCACTCGGCTCGGCGCCCGTGCAGGCCGGCCTCTTTGACGACGACGAAGCGCGGCGCCAGCTCAAGGACTTGTCGATCAAGACCAATGATCGTCTGGATACGGTATCGAAAGGGCAGATCGAGCTCGCCAACCAGATTCAGACACTACGCGACGAGAATGCTCGCCTGCGTGGACAGGTCGAGACGCTGACCTACGAGCTGGAATCAGCCAGGAAGAGGCAGCAGGACTTCTATGTCGATCTCGACGGGCGTCTGCGCAAGCTCGAGCCCCAGATGGCGACGAGTACCGAGGCAAGACCCGCGGAGGAAAGCAAGCCACCCGTCGAAGCGCCCAGGAAGACAGCCAGCGATCCGGCCGCCGAAGCGCGCGAGTACGAAGCAGCGCTGAATCTCTTCAGAGCCAACAAGCTGAAGGAAGCGGCCGCGGCTTTCGACGCCTTTGCCCGCGCCCACCCGGACAGCGCGCTGACGCCAAGCGCGTACTACTGGCTGGGTAACGCGCATTACGCGCTGCGTGACTGCAGGAAGGCGATCGATGCACACCGTGTGGTGGTCGCCAAGTGGCCGGCCAACCCCAAGGCACCGGATGCGCTGCTCAACGTGGCCACCTGCCAGCAGGAACTCGCCGATGCCAAGGGGGCGAAAGGCACGCTGGAGGCCCTGGTGGCCAAGTATCCGGACAGCACGGCGGCGACTACCGCCCGACAACGCCTCAAGAAGTAGGCGGTTGAAGGCCTCAGGCAAGCCGCTGTCGCTGAAGATCAGCGAGATCTTCCTGTCCCTGCAAGGTGAGACTTCTCGCGTCGGGCTGCCGACGGTTTTCGTTCGCCTGACCGGCTGCCCCTTGCGCTGCGTCTGGTGCGACACGGCCTATGCCTTTGCCGGCGGCCGGACGATGATGCTGCCCGACATCCTCGCCGACGTAGCGCGACACGACGTACGCCACGTTTGCGTCACCGGCGGTGAGCCTCTCGCCCAGCCGGCGTGCCTGGCCTTGCTGAGGGAATTGTGCGACACCGCCTATGCCGTGTCTCTGGAAACCTCGGGCGCACTCGACATCGGCGGGGTCGATCAACGGGTTGCGCGAATCGTCGACCTGAAAGCACCCGGCTCCGGCGAGTCAGACCGCAACCTTTGGGCGAACCTGTCGCTGCTGAACAGTGGCGACGAGATCAAGTTCGTCCTCGCGCATCGAGCCGACTACGAATGGGCGCGGCAAGTGATCGTCGAGCACCGGTTGGCCGACGTCTGTCCGCTGCTCTTCTCCCCGGTCGCGGGGGAACTTGCGGCGTCGACACTGGCGGAATGGATTCTTGCCGATCGCCTGCCCGTGCGCTTTCAGTTGCAGCTGCACAAGGTGCTTTGGGGTAACATGCGAGGCAAGTGAGCCCTGCGAGCCAAACGCCATGACCGACGACCGCCGTCACTATTCCCGTATCGCCTTCGCGTCGCCAGCGCAACTGCTGGTCGATCAACAGCACCTGGCGGTACGTCTGCTCGACATTTCCCTGAAGGGAGCGCTCATCAGGCTGCCGGAGGGTGCTGATCTGCGAACCGGTGC
>AATN01000278.1_pt1 | contig 11696 bp, 10 predicted proteins | sample 270648 | NCBI WGS metagenome assembly AATN01 (sample SAMN02954269, study PRJNA17659) | bioreactor sludge metagenome | biome: terrestrial; feature: bioreactor; material: sludge; isolation source: Enhanced Biological Phosphorus Removal (EBPR) bioreactor sludge | place: Australia: Brisbane, Queensland
CGACTCGCTTCCGAAGCGCTGGGTGAACTCCGGCATCGACAAACCGGGTTGAAACTGAATTCGATTCATGGCCATGGCGGCGTACTCCCTGTGGTGACAGAGTGCAGGATATGCCTCGCCGGGCTCACCCGATGCGCCCGGCTGACGATGATTGCTAATCAGCTTCCCAACCCCGCACGCGGGCCAGGCGTTCGCGAAGAAACAGTTGGTTGCCGTTTCTGTTTCTTGTGAGGTATCGGGAAGACACCCGGCGCTGGAGCAACGGCGCCATCTTCCGGGATATCGTCGGCAAGTGCGCTCGTACCCTGGTAAGGCGGGATTGGTGCGGATACTGGCAGGGCAACCGTCGGCAGGGGGAAAGCCTGGCGGTGTGAAGACGGCACGCCACGCGCCAGGTGGCGCCCTGCCCGCCACGGCCAGCAGAAATCAGGGTGCCGGTGCGCTCCAGGCGATGCACGACGGCAATGGCGTTCTTCTGCATTTGCTCGATCATGGCAGTGGTGGGCTCCAGCCCTTTGCGTGCTGCCAGCGTTTCGCCGATCTGGCGGCTACTCAACGCCGCGCCTTGAGCCTCGCGGAAGATGTCCAGAACCCTGCGCTGGCATTCCCCGTGCCGGAAGAAGCTGTTGCGCGTCCGATGTTCCTTGGCTCGGATCTTCCGCAAGTCGATTTCCGGGGAAAACAGCTTGAGCGTCGCGTCGAGGTGGGCCAAATCAGACGCCAGTCGCCTCACTTCGTTCTGGTAATGCTCGATCAGCCCGGCCATCTCGGCACGCTTGCTGACCAAGGCCGTAACGACGGGGCTCTCTGCCATGAGAAATTCTCCTGGGGGTTGAAAACCGGAAAATTTTCGTCGAGATGAGGGTCAGGCGATGGGGTGGCTGCTCTATATTGCCGCAATATTCTGGTTAGCGGTTATACTTCGACCTGTGATTACGCGGCTTGTCTTTATCCTCTTGATGGTTCTTTCGCCGCTCCAGGCTGCCTGGGGCGTGATGGGCAGCTATTGTCTGCATCAAGAGCTGGGAGCAGACACGCAGCATTTTGGGCATCACGTACACCAGCATGAGGCCACCCACCAGAACGACGCCGGCGGCACGACCACCAGCAGTTCTGATGCCGACTGCTTCTTGTGCCACCTCGGCTGTGTCGGCGTCGTGACATCTGCTGTCGGGGTCCCGTTGTCCCTACCGACATCTTTGGCCGCCTCGCCGCTTAATCGCTTCCTCCTTCCTGTCTTTCTCCAGGGTCCCGAACGGCCCAATTGGGTACCCGCCGTCTGATCCGGCGGGAGGCCCTCAGTTTCCACTTCCTGGTTACCTTGCCACCTGCGTGCGCAGGGCGGCCTACGTTCCGTCGGATTTCTCCCCCTCATTTTTTCAAACGGAGATTGAGACGAGATATGCATTCGAGCATTCATCGCGGGCGCGTGGCCCGCTTCATCACCTCGCTAGTCTTGGCGGCGATGGCGTCGGCGACGTCGGCTGCCGAGCCCCCCCTGACGCTGGAAACGGCCTTGAAGATCGCCGAGACGTCCAATCCCCAATTCAGGGTGGCTCAGGCAAATCTGGCTGCCGCCGAAGGGCAGGTCACTGATACGCGCGGCCTGCTCTGGAACAACCCGCAACTCAAAGCGGAACAGGCCCGCCGCAAGGTCCCTCAGCCTGGCCGGGGAGATGACACATGGAGTGAGTGGGGCGCCGATATCTCCCAGACGTTGGAGATTGCCGGCCAGCACGGCTATCGACGCAGCGCGGCTGAGCAGGACCTGTCGGCGCTCAAAGAGGTCGTCGAAGAGACGCGCTGGCGGGTGGCCGCCGAGGTCGAGCAGAAGTTCGTCCGGGTCCTGGGGCTTCAGACGCGTACCGTCACCGAAGCTGAACTCGTCGGCTTGATCAGGAATGCTGCAGGGGCGGCAAGAAAGCGCTTCGAAGCGGGCGAGGACACCAGGCTCGACAGCAATCTCGCGGAGGTGGAACTGGCGCGCGCAGACAATCAGCTGGAAACCGCGCGCGAGCAGCTCATCCAGGCTCGCGCAGAGCTTGCCGCAACGCTGCAACTGCCTGCCAAGACGCTGCCGGAAGTACGAGGAACGCTTGCTCCCGAGGCGGCCACGCCATATACCTTGGAGGAGCTGCTGACTGCCGCCGCCGGGCGCCCCCGGCTGCGCGCCCTTGAGTACCATGAGCAGGCCGCCCGTAGTCGCCTGGGTCTGGAGCGTGCCGCCGCATACCCTGACGTGACTGTCGGTCTATTCACGGCCCGCGAAGGGCCGGGCGATGCGCGTGAGCAGGTCATGGGCTTTTCCGTCTCGCTGCCCCTGCCGCTGTTTCGCCGCAATGCCGCCGGTATCGGCAAGGCAGTCACCGACCTGACCCAGGCCCAGATCGAGCGCCAGGTAGCCGTTCAGGATGCGCGCACAACGGTCCTTGCTCTGTGGCAGAGGCTGGAAAGCCTGCGCGGACGGGTGAAGCGGCTGGAACAAGTGGCCCTCCAACGCCTGCACGAGAACCGGCGCCTGTCCGCAGCGGCCTATCGAGCCGGCGAGATCAGTCTCACTCAGCTCCTGCTCGCGAACCGTCAGTTGCTTGATATCCGCCGCGAGGCGCTGGAAGCGATGACCGATCTGGCCCTGGCGCGCGTCGAACTCGAGCAGGCGGCGGGCTGGCGTGGGCAGCAACAAGGGGCGAGATGAGTCATTTCGCCTGTTCGCCCACCTCGCGCGCCACTACAAAACCCCATCCATTCAAAACCCCATCCATTGGCAGATCATCCATGAAGAACCTGTGTTCATTGAGTCGGCTTCTCGCGCTTGGCTTCTCGGCCCTGATTCTCGTCGGCTGTGGCAACACCGAATCTCCGGCCACGACCGCCAAGCCTGACCCGGCCGCAAACAAAGCCGAGGACAAGCATGCTACGTCCGAAAAACCAGACGCGCACGAGGGCAAAGACAAACACGCTGCCAGCGAGAAGGCCGGCGCGCACGGAGACGGACACGGCGAGGTGGAGCCGCTGAAGCTCAAAGCGGATGAGATCCAGTCTGCCGGCATCAAGAGCGAGCCCATCTCGGCGCAGGATGTGAGCGAGCAGTTAACGTTGACCGCCACCATCCGCCCCAATCAGGACCGCATAGCGCACGTGGTGCCGCGCGTCCCCGGACGTATCGTCAAAGTCAACGCCAATCTGGGCGATCAGGTGAAAGCCGGGCAGAACCTGGCCGTCCTCGACAGCCTGGAGGTCGGCGAAGCGCACTCGGCCTATCTCCAGGCGGCGACCCAACGCGCGCTGGCGAAAGCCGACTTCGAACGGGCCGAGAGGCTGCACACCGATCAGATCATCGCCCAGAAGGACCTCCTGCGCGCCAACGCCGAGTACGAGAAGTCCAAGTCCGTGCTGGCGGCGGCCGGGAACAGGCTGCGCATGCTCGGCGTGAACGCCGTGCCCGCCATCGACGGCAAGGCAGTCTCCACTTTCCCTGTCAGCACGCCATTCGCCGGAACGGTGATCGAAAAACACGCCATCCTCGGCGAGTTGTCCCAGCCGGACAAGCAGCTCTTTACCGTGGCCGACCTGTCCAAACTGTGGATCGAGGCCAATCTGTTCGAGAAGGATGTCGGCCGGGTCCAGGTGGGCGCCAAAGCGGTCGTTAGCGTCGCCGCCTATCCCGACGAGGTGTTCGAGGGCATGCTCACCTACATTGCGTCCGTGGCCGACAAGGAAACGCGCACCGTGCAGGCACGCGTGGAAGTCGCGAATCTGGACGGCCGGCTGAAGCCCGAGATGTTCGCCACCGCCGTCATCCGTACGACCGCGACGACCAGGCAGGGCGCTTCAGTCAATGCCTTGCTCGTACCCACCGAGGCCGTAGTGCTGATGAATGGCCAGCCCACCGTGTTTGTTGAAGACGACGACGGCTTTGAGCCGCGCGGTGTCGTGCTGGGCCAGAAGCTGCGCGAGCGGGTTGTCGTCAAGAGCGGGCTGACGGCGGGTGATCGGGTCGTGACGGCGGGTGCTTATGCCCTCAAGGCGCGAATCATGAAATCGCAGCTTGGCGAAGGCCACGGGCACTGAGGGGAACGCCATGCTGAACCGAATCGTCGATCTCTCATTGCGCTACAAGTTACTGGTCTTGTTGGCTTTCGCGCTGGTTGCTTTCTTCGGCGTCCGCGCCTTTCTCACGGTATCGGTGGATGCGTTCCCGGACGTCACCCCGAACCAGGTCAACGTCTATACAGAGTCGCCGGGCCTCGCCGCCGAAGACGTCGAACAGCTCCTCACGACGCCCATTGAAACGGCCATGGCCGGCCTGCCTGGGGTCGAGCAAATTCGCTCGGTCTCGCTGTTCGGCCTGTCCTACGTCGGCGTCTATTTCAAGGATGATGTGGACATCTACTTCGCCCGGCGCCTCGTCGGAGAGAAGTTGCAGGAGGCGAAAGAACGTCTGCCCGCTGGCTATGGCGAGCCTTCCCTCGGACCGAACAGTTCGGGGCTTGGCCAAGTGTTCTGGTACACCGTGGAATCGGCTGACGAGAAGCTCTCGACCATGGATCTGCGCACCCTGCACGATTGGACCGTGCGCCTCATGCTGCGCACCGCGCCGGGGGTGGATGACGTCACCACCTGGGGTGGGCAGGAAAAGCAATACCAGGTACTGATCAATCCCCAGAAGCTGATCAAGTACGATCTCTCGTTCAAGGCGGTCATGGAAGCGCTTGCCGCCAACAACCGGCAGGTGGGCGGGCAATATGTCAACCTCGGCCAGGAGCAGTATCTGGTTCGCGGCCTGGGTCTGGTGGCCAACACCACGGATATTGGCAACGTGGTCATTGCCGAGCGCGAGGGCGTGCCGATCCACGTGAAAGAGGTCGCCGAGGTGAAGGAAGGCCCGGCCCTGCGTTTCGGTGCGGTGACCCGCGACGGCAAGGAGGTGACACTCGGTATCGCGCTCGCCCGGATCAACGAGAACGCCAAGAACGTAGTCGATGCGGTGAAGCAGAAGCTCGATCTCGCTCGCCAGGCACTGCCTGCCGGCGTCAGCATCAACCCGGTCTACGACCGCACCGAACTCGTCGACAAGGCACTCAAGACCGCCGAGAGCGCGCTGGTGGAAGGTTCGATCCTGGTGGCGATCGTGCTCTTCCTGTTCCTCGGGGAAATTCGCTCGGCGGTGGTGGTGATCGTCACGCTGCCACTCGCGATGTTGATCGCCTTTCTGCTTATGCAGCATTTCGGTCTGTCAGCCAATCTCATGTCCCTGGCGGGCTTGGCAATCGGGATCGGCATGATGGTGGATGGCGCCGTGGTGATGGTGGAGAACTCCTTTCGCTTGCTCTCGCACAAGGCGGACAAGGCAGTAAACCGCACCCACATCATGCTCGAGGCGGCGCGCGAGGTCATGAACCCGATCGCCTTCGCTATTCTCATCATCATCGTCGTGTTCCTGCCGCTTTTCTCGCTTACCGGTCTGGAGGGCAAGCTCTTCAAGCCCATGGCATTCACCATCACCTTCGCCATGGTGGGCTCGCTGATTCTCACGCTTACCTTGGTGCCGGTGCTCTCGGCGCTGATCCTGAAACCCAAGGAAGAAAAGGACACTTTTCTGGTTCGCTGGGTCAAGAGTATCTATCTGCCTTTGCTCGACTGGGCGCTGGAGAACAAGAAGAAAGTGATCGGTGCGTCTGTGGCGTTGCTCGTATCGGCGCTCGCTACCTTCCCCTTCCTCGGCAAGGAATTCATGCCGACGCTGCAGGAAGGCGCCATCATGTTCCGAGCGACCGGCATCCCGTCTACCTCGCTCGAGGAGTCGATACGCGTCTCGCAGAAGATGAACGACGTGCTCAAGCAGAACTATCCGCAAACCAAGACGGTGTTGGCCACCATCGGACGCGCGGAGAAGGGTGAGACCGCCGACGCCAATTACATGGAGGTGCTGGTGGAGGTCAAACCGCAGGCCGAATGGCCGGAAAAGATATCCATGCCAGAACTTTCAGACCGGATGAAGGAAACCTTGGAGAAGGCGTTGCCGACCGTGGTGGTCGGCAACACCCAGCCAATCCAGATGCGGGTCGAAGAGCTGATCTCGGGTGTCCGGGCCACCCTCGCGCTCAAACTCTATGGGCAGGACCTCTCCGAACTCGACCGTCTGGCGGGCGAGATCAAGCCCGTCCTGGCCGCTGTACCGGGCGTTGCCGATTTGTCTCTGGAGGCCAACAAAGGCAAACCCCAACTGGTCGTGAAGGTCAACCGCGAAGAAGCTGCGCGTTTCGGAGTCAATGCCGACGAGATACTGGAGATGGTGCAAGCCGGGATTGGTGGCAAGGCCGTCAGTACGCTCATTGATGGCGTACGCCGCTTCGACATCCAGGTGCGCCTTGACGCGGCCTTCCGCGATACGCCGCAGGCCATCAGCGATATACCGGTGCGAACCCCGACCGGAACACTGGTGCCGCTCTCGCGCGTGGCGACGGTAGAGACGGACGAGGGCTACACGTTCGTGCGCCGCGAGCAATTGAGCCGTTACGCAGTGCTGCAGATGGACGTGAGAGGGCGCGATGTGGACGGTTTCGTCAAGGAAGCAGACAAGAAAATCCGTAGTCAGTTAAAACTTCCTGAAGGCTACTGGATCGAGTGGGGCGGCGCCTTCGAGAATCAGCAGCGTGCGATGGCACGACTGGCTCTGATCGTGCCTCTGACCATCGGGCTCATCTTCGTCTTGCTGTACACCGCATTCAACTCGTTGACCCACGCGACGCTGATCATTGCCAACGTGCCTTTCGCCATCATCGGCGGGGTCTTCGGGCTGGCGGTGACCGGCCAGTATGTCTCGGTGCCCTCAGCCATCGGCTTCATCGCCGTATTTGGCGTGGCGATGCTGAACGGCATCGTGCTGGTGTCGTTCCTCAACGACCAACGCAGCCGGGGTCTGTCGGTCCGCGACGCGGTGCGACAGGGGGCGGCGCTACGCCTGAGGCCGGTGCTGATGACCGCCTCGGTGGCAATTCTCGGACTCGTTCCCATGCTGCTCTCGCAGGGCGTCGGGGCGGAAACGCAACGTCCGCTGGCGACCGTGGTCGTGGGCGGGCTGATTACCTCGACGGCCCTGACGCTGCTTCTGCTGCCGCTGATGTATGAGTGGGTTGAGGCTCGGCGGGAACGACGCACCATGATATCGACTGGAGGGAAACAACAATGAGTAAGGTGTTCGCTATCGCAGGTTTTGCAGCGCTTACGCTTGCCGGTTGCGCAGGGCATACGCATGGTCTTGCTCCGGAAAGTGGAAATCCCAGCGTCACGGTCGGCACCTTCAGTCACGAGGGACGCGAGAGGCCGGCAATGGTTTTGGAATTTGGGGGGCAGCGTTTTGCAGCCCAGGGCTTTGCGATAAAACGCAACCGGGACTACGCGGCCTTGCAGCAACACCACCGCGGCAGTTCTCCGACACGGATATTTGAGGGAGGCGGCACCGATCACGACGAGTATTCGGCCAATCCCGAATTGCGCGCCGCGGATGGCGCGGTGCTGCGATGCACCCTGAACTGGCCCGCCCGCCAAGCGCCGGCGGGCGTTTGCGAAACGCACGAGGGGACGCGCATCACCGTTCGTTTTGCGCAAGGTTCTGGTGAATCCCTAATAGAGCCAAAGGAGGATTGACATGAAGGAGATCAGGGCATTCATCCGGCAGCACCGCATCGCCGACGTGCTTCAGGCGCTACGAAACCTGAGTGCGGCCGAAACTGGCTGGCACAACATCACGGTATCCCAGGTGCTACGACCGCTGGCGAGCGCTGATTCAGCGCAGCAACACTACTCCATGGAACTCGCTGAAGGTGTCGTCTCCGAATACAAACTCGACGTGGTGTGTGCCGACGAGGTGGCCGACACGCTGACGGATGCAATTGCCAAGGCGGCGCATACGGGCCAGCCGGAGGCCGGCTGGATTTTTGTCAGCGAGGTGACGCATGCAGTCGAAATTCGCTGAGGAAATGCAACGACATCCGCGGTGAAAGCGTCTCAGTTCTTAGGCCGCCCTGCGGAGAGGTTCCGCCCAGCGCCTTTCCCAATAGGCTTCCCACAACTGGAAATGTAAACTCATCGCACTGGCTCATGGGGTTGGGTCATGAGCCGCAGTGTAGGGCGCTATAGGCTCACAGAATGAGTTCGCCAGAAAGAACAGCGTCGTCGCCAAGCCCGGCGGACGAGTGGAGTGGCTGCCCCATAATGCCGAATGTCTGCACTCGGCCGATAGGAGTCGCCGAATCCAGTTTCCGGGTGTGCAGGGAGCTGGGCTGTTGTCATTCCCCAACCTCACAAGAAACAGAAACGGTAACCAGCTGTTTCTTCGCGAACGCCTGGCCCGCGTGCGGGGTTGGGAAGCTGATTAGCAATCAACTTAGCCACGCCCACTTGGCAGGGCCTCGCCACTCGGAATGGATACTCTAAGACGCTGTTTTGGTGTGATTTTCATGCACTTGATGGGTGTCGCTGAAGTCCAACCTCTGTCTGCACATCACGTGCGGCGGTAGTCCGGAACGTGAGGCGACCTACGAGAAGGCGAGAAACGAGCATGCAGTTCATTAGAAATCATATGGTTAAAGACACTTTGGGCATATGCCATCCGAGTGGCAAGGCCCTGGCCCGCTTGGTGAGGTACTCAAGGCCTATTCTGTCCCCATCGCACCACTGAGGACAGTCCTATGGCGTCCGGAGCCGCTTGTCGGCCGCTCCGCTAGCGTTTGCCTCGGGTGGCTGAAGTCCATTGCTAATCAAGAGCCACGATAACGCCGCCATCGAGCGCCAGATGCGCGAGCTGCTGGCCCGATTAGACCAGCCGCCACCCAGCGCGAAGCTCACTCCGGCGGACATCTTCGGCTCCGAGCGCGGCCTCGAAGAGGCCGGCTCGGCCGCGGCAACGGTCTATCCTGTCTGGTTCGGCACGAACCGCAATCCGCATGGCCGCCGTGGCGTCGGCAGCGAGCGGCACCCGCGCACGACGTACGGTCGGGCGGAAGTGCTGATCCCGGAAGGTGATCGCTTCGGCGAGACGGGTTCGCCGTTCTGGAAGAAACTGCTGCGCTTCGATCTGTGCGACGACCGGTTGCGACTGCATTGGCTGACGACCGAGGAGCGCGCCGACTGGGCCAACGAAGTCCAGCAGACGATGCGCGACGCGAAGGAGGGCGTCGACACGCCGCAGGCGCGGTTCCTCCTGCACGGCTTCAACGCGAGTTTCGAGGAAGCCGCGATCCGCGCCGTGCAGATCGGCTTCGACCTCAGGGTGCCCGGTGCCACCGCCTTCTTCAGTTGGCCCTCGCGCGGCAGCGTCGCCGCCTATCCGGTCGACGAGGCGAGCATCGAGGCCGGGGGGGCGATCACCGATTTCCTGGTGGACTTCGCCACCCACTGCGGCGCCGAGAAGGTGCATGTGGTCGCCCACAGCATGGGCAACCGCGGCCTGGTGCGCGCGCTGCAACGCATCGCCGCCAACGCCGAAACGCGCGGCCACGTTAAGTTCGGCCAAGTCTTCCTCGCCGCGCCCGGCAGGCGGCAGCGGATGACGCCAGCGGTCGCCGGCGACGCGAGCTTCTGGAAACTCGAAAGATAGGAAATCCCAGGGTAGGCCCGTCGGAGATTGGCGTGCCTGGCGTTGAGTCGGAGCCGCGAGGCAGCGGCCCGAACCTTTCAGTCGGGATGCTGCCGCTGCGGCAGGTCGCCTGTCGGGAGGCGGTGGCCGGGACAGGCGGCGATCAGCCGCTGCCGCCGGTCAGGAAACGCAGCGTGCTTGCCGGCAGCTCGGCGCCGAGACCGAACAGGTCGGCATTCGAGAGATGGGCGCCTCCCTGGCGGCGCGAGTCCGCCCAGATCCAGGGCCGCCACCACAGGCTCCTGATGAACTGGCTGGCCCCTTCGCGAATGAGGACGCCATCCATCGTCATGTCCTGCGAAACGTCGGCGGCGACTCCCGACAGGGTCAGCAGCGCCTTGCGAAAAAGGCTGACTTCTTCGGGAAAGCGGACCGCCGACGTCGCAGCCAGCGCGTCGAGCAGCGAGGTCATCCACTCGAAGCCGGGGAAAGTGCCGCGGCGCACCTCCCCGATCGCCTGTCTGACGGCGACCTGAACCTGGGCGTCGTCGACCGACTCGCCGAGCGCGGCGATCGCCGCGCAGACGCGCCTGTCGTTCAGCGTCAGGGCGCCGAGAACGAGTTGCACGACCGCCTCGCACTGGCGTTTGGCGAGTTTCGTCGTCAGCGCCCAGTCGAGGATGGCCAGTCGTCCATCCGGCGTCGCCAGCAGGTTGCCGGCGTGCGGGTCGGCATGGAAGACAGCCCCGGCCTCGCCGCTGCTCCAGAAGGGTTGGGCCAGCAAGGCCCGGATCAGTCGTTCGGCCCGCTGTCGCATCTCCCTCGCCGGCAGGTCCTGGGACGTCACCTTGCAGCCATCGACCCTTTGCATGGCCGTGACGGTCGGCGTGGAAAACGGGAACACGCCGGGAATGACGATGTCCGGCGAGCCGGCATAGAACTCGGCTGCCTGGCGCAGATGGGCCTGCTCGCGGTCAAGGCGGGCTTCGTTGGCGAGCAGGTGGGCAACGCTCTCGAGGGTGTTGGCGTAGTCGAACACCGGCAGTCCGTGCGCAACACAGCGTTCTTCGAGGAAACTTCCGAGCGCCGGCCAGATGGCGAGTTCTTCGTCCAGCCGGTCCTGGACGCCCGGCCGCAGCACCTTGAAGACGCCCTGCTGCGGGGGGCTGTTCGCTGCCGGCCGCCAGACGAAGGGAACGACGACGGCGACGCTGGCCTCGGCAAGCGCCTTCTCGCGATGTGCAGGCCCGCGACATGGCCCACCTCGCGTTCGAGCAGTGGGCGGACGGCCGCCAGCGAATCCGTCGGGACAAGCGTTTCGAGTTCCTGCAAGCGCCGGCGCAGGTCGCCGGCAAGGCGGCGGTCGTGGGCGACCACCTGTCCCAGCTTGTGCAGGGTGGGGCAGAAACGAAACAGGGCGAGCAGCCGCCGGGGACGGCTGGCGTTGATCGGCAGCGCCAGTTGGGCGGCGAAAATGTCTCGCTGGCGGACGGGCGAGAGGCGGTCGAGGAAGAACAGCAGCGCGTCGGCCAGCAGCGGACGAAAGCGTGCGTGCGTCGGCGGCAACAGCTCGCTGAGGCGCAGCAGGATGCCCAGCAGGCTGGAGTCGATATCGGGTGGCACGGTCATGGCATCGGAGGTCTGCCGCAAGGGCGCAAGAGGGGGCGAGGCGAAGGGCGAAGGGCGAAGCTGCAGAGAGGATCTGCGGCGGCCGGCAAAATCGTAGCAGACTTCCGTGCTGTTGGCGGTGCCGCCCGCAACCGGCGACTTCCGTGCTCGACGAGCGCTGCCGGTCAGGCCCGGCGCCGCAACCCCATGTGCGTCGAAATCATCCGCGGGATCTCCTGGTCGAGACCGCCATGGAGCTGGCATTCGAGCAGCAGATGCAGCATGCCGCTGGTGACCGCCCAGGTGTCGCGCGCGCTGTCGACCGGATCCAGGCCGGCGCGCAACATGCCCTGATCTGCCGCCCGCTGGTAGATACGTTCGATCTTCTCGAGAATTCGCGCGCCGGGCGCGTGGCCTCTTCCTGGACGCTGGCGAATTCATCGACGTATTCGCAGCGCGAGATCATGATCTCGAACACCTCGCGCACCACTGCGCAGTCTTCGAGCAC
>AATN01000279.1_pt1 | contig 11644 bp, 12 predicted proteins | sample 270648 | NCBI WGS metagenome assembly AATN01 (sample SAMN02954269, study PRJNA17659) | bioreactor sludge metagenome | biome: terrestrial; feature: bioreactor; material: sludge; isolation source: Enhanced Biological Phosphorus Removal (EBPR) bioreactor sludge | place: Australia: Brisbane, Queensland
ACGTTGGTTAGTGGAAACCGTACGTCGCCAAGCTGAAAGAGTTGGGATTGGCATGCCGGAAGTGGGTATTTTCTATTCGCCTGAACCGAATGCTTTTGCCACCGGGGCGAATAAAAATGCTGCACTTGTTGCGGTCAGCCAAGGCTTATTAGAGCGTATGACGCCCGATGAAGTTGAGGCGGTGTTAGGGCATGAGGTTGGGCATATTGCGAATGGCGATATGGTTACGCAAACCTTATTACAAGGTGTGTTGAATACCTTTGTATTCTTCTTCGCACGTGTGATCGGTATGTTTGTCGATGGTCTTTTACGGGGCAATAACCAAGAGAGTAGTGGTCCGGGTATAGGATATTTTGTCGGCTCTCTAGTAGCTGAACTCCTATTGGGCTTCTTGGCGATGATGATTGTCATGTGGTTCTCGCGCTATCGTGAGTTCAGAGCGGATGTGGCTGGTGCGGATTTGGCTGGTCGTCAAAAAATGATTGCCGCTTTACAACGTTTACAGCGGGTGCATGAGCCACAGGATTTGCCGGGTGAAATGAAAGCTTTTGGTATTGCTGGTGGTCAGGGTTTAAGTCGTTTATTTATGACACATCCACCTTTAGAAGAACGGATTGCTGCTTTACAAGCGGCTCAATAGACCGTTAAAAGCCAAGAGAGCAGGAGCTTTCTTGGCTTAACTCCACCCTCTCTTAAGCTTAAAAGGTTGAATAAGTCAGCCCCGCACTATAATTGGTGCTGTCTAAATCGCCGCCCACATATTCAACTTCACCACGTAAACCTAGGTTGTCATTAATCTTGCTTTGAATGCCACCGCCTAGCAGCATATCAGTGCCATCTGCTTGGGCAGTGCCATTGTTGCGTGCCTCCCAAGCTAGGAAACCCAGTTTACCAAAGAAATCGAGATTATCTTTTAAGGGCATAATACCTAGAGCTGAAGCACTAAGACCCGTGGATTCTAGTTTGTAACTCTTACCATCTAAGCCGGTATAGCGTCCACTGAAGAGGTTTTGGTAAGCCCCTTCAAGCGCAAAGTTTTCAACTGGCCGATAGCCAACAAAGGTTTTCCACGAGGTGCAATTTAAATCTAACATGTCACAGGCATCAGCGGCATCACCGCCTAAAACTCCAAGGCCAGCACCCACATAAAAGTTAGCTGCACCATCTTTAGCGGTATCTTCAGTGTAAGAATAGTCATAGGCGAAGACGCTACTACCTTGCGCCAATAGCAGAGCGAGCGCACTGCCCAGTAAATACTTCTTCATGTTTTTCCCTGTGTGGTTTTAATAATGGGGTAGGGAAGGGTGCTAAGCGGGGTAGCCTAACACCCTGGGCTTATTTTTATAAAGTGGAGAAAGTGGCGCCGACTGAAACGATGCCAACATTATGGTCTTCATCATTAAGATCTTGGCGTTTAAAGTGTTCGTATTCGCCACGTACACCCCAGTTATCATTCAACTTATAACTAGCACCGACACCCAGTAAAAGGCTGGTACCGTCTTTTTCAGCAATATCAGTCGCGACTGCGCTTTGACCGGAGGTAGTGTCAGTGACGGTAGCTTTAACGGTAGCTTCTGATTTCCAGAACATAGCTCCCGCTTTACCAAAAACTTCAAAATTATCGACCACGGGGACGCTAGCAACTGCTGCTACACCAAAACCATTAGCTTTACCTTCAGCAGTAGGATCAGTAATCGTATATTGGCCTTGGGTAGTGGAACCCTTAACAGTTTCTTCCATCGTACCTAGACTGTAGTAGCCGCCTTCTACTGCGAGCATGTCAGTGACTTTATAGCCACCATATAATTTAAAGCCGTTTGAAGAGCATTCATTCTCATCTTTCATCATACAGTCAGTGGTTGCTTGGCCAACGCTGCCACCACCATACATGGTTCCGACTTCCATTCCACCGCCGGAGCCGCCTAAAAGTGCACCACCGCCAGCAAATGCACTACCTGCTGTCAGCATCGCCGCTGAGAACAGAGAGAACATAGAGAGTTTTTTCATGTTAGTTGACCCCGTTTTTGTTTATTTTTAATTATTAGTTAAATTGGTATATCAAAAATATTGATGATAGTAATTCTTAGTGGGTTTGTCGTAATTTGCAATCTTATGCAGGTTTGAAGGTAGGACTTTCCGATAAGTGGGGGAGATAAAACAGCTTGAAAAATAAAGGTAGTACTAAGCAGTCCGCCTGTCGGTTTTAATGCAACTCGACAGGCGTTCTTAAGTCATCAATTGATTATTGGCAGGCAGGGCAAGCACCCGTTCCGCACGCTGGCGCAGGTGCTGTACTGGTATCAGTATGGGTATCTTTGGATGCTAAATTCTTTTTATTATCACTTTTGAAGTCAGTTTCATACCAACCGCCGCCCCCTAAACGAAACGCAGCCGCAGTAATCTTTTTACTTAGATTAGCTGTATGGCAACTAGGACAATCGGCTAAAGGCGCATCGCTCATTTTTTGCAAGGCTTCCATTTCGTGTCCACAAGAACTACATTGATAAGCATAAATAGGCATAATCAGTCTCTCCTGATATTCAAGTGCGGCAATCATAGGGACGCTTATCACTAAATTCAAGATGGCTAAAGCTGTCCTACCCAGATATAAATAGGATGCAAATATGCGTAATGTATTAGTCACTGGCTGCTCAAGTGGTATTGGTTATTGTGTGGCCAAGGGCTTGCGTGAGCGCGGTTATAAAGTCTTTGTCACGGCTCGNCAATCTGCGGACATTCAACGCCTCGAAGCAGAAGGTTTAAAGTCATTCCTTTAGAATTAGCTGATCCTAAAAGTGTAGAGGCTTGTGCACATGAGCTAATGTTGCGTACTAATAGTCAATTGTATGCGATTTTCCATAATGGTGCTTATGGACAAGCAGGGGCTGTGGAGGATTTAAGTCGCGAAACGTTGGAAAAACAATTTGCTACCAATGTGTTCGGTTGGCATCAATTGACTAATTTATTACTGCCACTGATGCGCCACCAAGGCTATGGACGCATTATTTATAATAGCTCACTACTCGGTTTTGTAGCGCTGCCTTTTCGTGGTGCTTATAACGCGAGTAAGCACGCAGTGGAGGGCTTAGCAGATACTTTACGCCTCGAGTTATACGATACGGCTATTAAAGTCTGTTTGATTGAGCCAGGACCCGTGGAAAGTCGCTTTCGGGCGAATGCGCTTAAGTCACTCCTAGACCATGTAGATATTGAAAAAAGTGTGCATCGCGACAAATATAAAGGCGCAATTAAACGCTTGGAGAAAGTCGGACCTGCTGCACCCTTTACTTTGCCACCTGAAGCGGTTTTAACCAAAGTAATCCATGCTTTGGAAAGCCAACATCCTAGAGCACGGTATCGAGTTACTTTCCCTAGTCGCTTATTCTATGCTTGTAAACGGGTATTACCGACGCGTTTATTGGATAAAGTCTTGTTAGCGGTGTCGCGTAAAGAAAATAGCGGGAGTGAATCATGAGTGACGTTTTAGAGTATCTTTTCTTTACCAGAACTATGGCTGATCAATTTGCTGCTGCTTTGCAAGAACGCTTGGTCGATTACCAAGAGGTCATTGAAGCGGTGCAAGAGGCTATTGTATTTAAAGTGCCTGAATCAGTCGGTGAACAGCTTTGGGATGAATTAGATGATTTATATGATGAACTCTCAGTCGCTGATCAGTCCTTATTAGAAGCGGCTGTCGAGGATGATACTGCGCAAACTGCTGCGGGTATTTATTTACAACTCGCTAATGGTCAGCAAACAATTGCGCAAGTTGATCCTGCTTTAGTCAATCGGATTCTTTCAGTGCTCAGTCTTGAAGAGTTTAACCAGTTCCTTGATACGCTTGTAAAAAGCGTTGAGCAGCCGAATGCTGCTGCCATTTGCCAGCGGTAAGTGTTTTATCTATTTTTTAATCAAAAAAATAGAGTTTTCATTTAAAAAATATCTCCCATAAATTGATAGTTTAAGCAACAAAAAGTTAAATTTTTAGTCTATATATTAATAGGCTTGGTTTTTTTGGGCTTTATTTGGAGGGGGATAGTATGGCACAAGGGCTTAGTTTAAACATTGGCGTAAATTTTATTGATGCCAAGCATTATGGATCAGATGGCGCTTTACAAGGATGTGTGAATGACGCTAACGCTATGCATAACCTAGCTTTAGGTCAAGGCTTTAAGGCACAAATCCTGCTAAATGAAAGCGCTACGCGTGAAAACGTAATCCGCGCTATTAATCAGGCTGCTGCTAGCTTGCAGGCTGGTGACATTTTCTTTATTTCCTATTCTGGACATGGAAGTCGTGTGCCCGATATCAGTCGTGATGAAGACGATGGAATGGATGAAAGTTGGTGTTTGTATGACGCTCAACTTATGGACGATGAGTTGAATGTATTTTGGTCGCGGTTTAAAGCGGGTGTAAGAGTTTTAGTAGTTTCGGATAGTTGTCACAGCGGTACTATTACTAAACCCGGTGAGACGGAGGTCATTTATACTCAACAAATTCCACGCTTTTTACCCCTAAAGCAAATGCAAGAAACTTGGAAGGCGAATGAAGCTTTTTACACAAGTTTGACGCGAGATTTACCCCGTACAGTCCCCACCATTCAAGCGAGTGTGCGCTTATTATCGGGCTGCCAAGATAATCAATACTCCTATGATGGTGAGAAAAATGGAGCATTCACTACGCAGCTTTTACAAGTTTGGGCGGGGGGACGTTTTCGAGGTAACTATCAGCAATTTCATCAGAAAATCCTAGCACGAATGCCAGCGATTCAATCACCGAATCATTCGGTAATCGGTACGAGTGATCCACAGTTTGACCAGCAAACACCCTTTGAGATCTAGTATTAGTTTTTATGTTTCTTGAACAAGGATTGCTTCAAGAAACTTAACCCTCATGGATGAACATTAAAGCAGCTCGAAGGGCTTAGTTGTTTTATGGGCGACACTGCTGAAAATACCCAGTATGATTTTTTTATTTCCTTTGCAGAGGATGCAAAGGAGTGGGTGTATGGGGTCTTAGTGCCAAAATTAGGGCGTACTGGCAAAACTTTTGTTTTGATGGGAGAAATCACTGGTAACGCCTGGGTTGAGGATCTGCAAGCTAATATTGAAGCTAGTCAGAAAATACTGGTTGTTGTTACCCCTCAATACTGCACGAGTCAGCGCAATCATCTATTACAATTAATGGCTTTCACTAAAGGTGCAGAACACAGAGAGTGGCCTGTTGTACCGCTGTTACTTAAATCGGTTGATTTAGAGTTATTTTTACGTTTTATCAATGGGGTCAATCTGACTCAGTATCAAAGTGAAGAGCAATTAGATGCACTCTTTGCTGTCCCGCCCCGCAGCCAAGAAGAACAGCAACAGTTAGATGGCTCGCCTTATCCGGGCATGAAAACCTTTGAAGAAGAAGATGCTAGTCGATTTTTCGGGCGAGAAGAAGAAATTGACCGCTATGTTAAGGCACTGAGGAATGAGCATATTTTAGTGCTAACCGGTGCTTCTGGTTGTGGTAAATCCTCTTTAGCCCGAGCAGGTATCATTCCTCGCTTAAAAGCTAAACATCAGTTCTTGGTTAAAACGGTTCGACCAATTGATAAAGATTTAGATAACTGGTTAGAGCAAGCTGAAAATGCTTTAAAACATGGTGATGAATCAACCAAGCAATTTTTTTCCTTAAAGCAGCCTGATCAGAGTTTTTTGTTGTTTATTGATCAGTTTGAAGAGTTATTTTCTACTGAGCCAGATGAGCGTTCAAACTTCATACTCAGTATGAGAGCCAAGCAGCTTTTAGGTTTGCTAGTCAAATTGAAAAAGCAAGTTCCTAATTTTTATTTACTCATCACTTTACGTGCAGAGTTTTATCCACAACTGGCACTCTGCCAAGCTTATCTTGATTTTGATAACTACTTACAGCGAATTAATGCATTAAGTCGTGAGGGTTTAACTAATGCTATTACTAAACCCGCCTTAAAAAAGTATGTGTATATCGATGAGCGTTTAGTGGAGCGCTTGGTGAGTGAGGCTGGTGACGACCCAGGGATTTTGCCGTTTGTTCAAGAGACCTTGCGTGATTTATGGGATAAACGTTATGAGAATTATATTAGCTTGGAAGCTTATGAGAGTTTGGGAGGAAATGCAGGCTCGGGACTCAAGGCATCCATTGCTGCGAAAGCAGATGCAGCTTACAAGGCTTTAACCTCAATAGATAAAGAACATCGTCTTGAAAAAGAGAATATTACTAAGCGGATTTTTTTACGTCTAATTCAATTCGGAGAAGGTAAACCAGATACTCGGCGGCAGCAATCTATTTCAGAACTACGAAGTGATCAAGACACTCAAGGTGTGTTTGAAGAAACTTTAAGGCATTTATCTTCAGAGAAATATCGATTATTAACGGTAAGTCGTGGGGATGATGATGAAGATTCTAAGGTTGATATTGTGCATGAGGCTTTGATTAAAGCATGGCCTAAGTTGCAGGAGTGGATGAAAAGTTACAAGGAGTTAGAAGAAAAGAGAAGGATTTTCTATTTTAAACTAAAAGAGTGGCAACGATTTGGACAAACTGAAGCTGGTTTATTAGATAAATATGAAGTTAAAGAAATTAAAGATATTTTTGATAAAAAAAGCAGTGAAAGTTATATTTTTTTATTTAGTAGTTTAGCTGAGAATTTTCTAGAAAAAAGTATTTTAAAAATAAATCCAAATTGGAATAAAAGAGGTATAGCATTAATTCTTGTTTTGCTTCTATCATTTATATTTTTAATTTTTTATTTATTACTTCTTGTTGATGATATAGCATCAAAAATAATTCAAATTGTTGTCTATATTATTTTTATAGTTCTGCTATTTATAATTTTCTATTTTTATTATTATATAAGAAAAAATGAATCTTATTTTGAGCAAAAAGTAAGTCACCAAGTAAGTAAAGGTTATAAGTTTAGTGTTTCAATATTTTTTGTATTTTTACTCACATTAGGTATATGGTCGGCTAAAGGTGTTGATCTATATAAATTGAAAAATGAATGCTCTCCACTGTTAAAAAATAATCTTAAAAATATTTTGATAAATTTTGATAGTGAGTTTAATGATGTCTATAAAATATTAATTTCAGACTTTTTAGAGAAAAAATTCAATATTAATATTATTTTAGTCGATGAGAAAAATCTATTGTTTTGTGGGGAAATGATTAAAGATTCCTTCTCGATAAAAGAAAATACTATAGAAAATAAAAAAGGAGTTATTGATCATGTTTTTTCTTTGTATAGAGATGGTAAAGAGATTGAGTCAACTAAACTTTTTAACCAAAATGAGAAATGTGCTCAGGTTTTGAAGTTAGGTATCTTGCTTGCTAAGCAAGTAAAAGAAAATGTCGATATAAAACAAAATGAAGAAATAAGCAATGAGTCTTGTAAGTTAACTATGTTAGGTATAGATGCCTTAGAAAAATATAGGAATGGGGATTTTAAAGGTGCTGAATCTTTTTTTCTGAGAAAAATACAGGAAGAGCCTATGAATGCATCTCATAAAAATGAGATCGCAATTTTATATCTGACACAAGAAGATAAGATTAAAAAGGCATATGAATATGCTAAAGAAGCTTTAACTATTGATGTTAAATTTGATTATTTAATAACTTTAGCTAAAGCTTGTCGCCTACTAGGTGATTACCAGTGTTCGGAAAAATATCTACAGCAGGCTATGTCCTTAGATAGCAACAGACCAGAGTTATATAATGAAATGGCATTGCTTCACAAAAGTAGAATGCTGCCTGATGCTTATGAAAAATCTCTTTCTTATATTCAGAGAGCAATAGCTTTTGCTGATTGTGAGGGGAGAGTTCTTTTAGATTGTTATGCGTTTAGGAAAAATAGAGCAGTTATTAATTATTCTTTTGGAAATGCAGATGCTGCAATAAATGAATTACTGGAACTGGAAAAATATTCATCTGAATCTAGAGAAGAAGTTTATTTTTATTTATTTAAGATTTTTAATGCTTCAGATAGGATTAAATCTTGTGCTTACAGCTTAAAATATAAAAACGAGAAATATATACCTTTACCTGATAGAGCTACAAGATCTAAAGAAGTTAATATTGATAGTTTGTTTTGTGATAACTAATGAGGTTTGTTATGAGCGACAGTAAGTGCTTTAAGCGTGATTTAAAATGTATAGGATATATAAATATTAAAGATTGTAATGCCTCCAAATGTGCTAATGCTAGAGTTACACGTGAAAAGCTAGAAAAGAGATGTCAAGAGAATCCATTAAGTTGTATTACGTATGTAAATTTTAATAATAATCATATATGGAAGGAAGTGGGTAATTTTAATAGATTATCTATAATAAATAGAATTTATTTGGCAAGAGAACTGCAAAAAGATGGGCTTTTGCAAGAGGCATCAAGTGTTTTAGATAGTATTGAAGATGCTGTCAAAGCTAGTTCATTTAAAGGTAGAAAAAATATGCTCATAGATTTGATGAGTTTAAAAATTGATCTTTTACAAGATATGAATCATATCCCTAGTGACTCACTTCTCGTAACCATGAATAACGAATTAAAGACCATGAAACGATAAGGTAGTTTCAATATGTCAAAAAATAACGCCCTCATCATCGGTATCTCCGCTTACCAGCATATCAAACCCCTATCTTTTAGTGTCACTAATGATGCGAGCAGCATCCATGCTTTAATCTCTAATGGCAGTTTAGGGTTATATGACTTGGCTAATGTCCAGTATTTAACCGATGCTGAGGCAACTGGCTCTGCTATTCGGGCGGCGTTAGCTAAATTAGCAGACAACTGCTTAATAGATAGCACCGTCTTAATTTACTTCTCCGGTCATGGTGCGCAGATTCTTGCTGGTGATCAGGCCGGAGCTTATCTTTTGCCGGTCGATGTACGTTACGGTTCAGATGATGAATTGGCAGCTACTGCTATTTCGGGTAAGGAGTTTAGTGAGGCTTTACGTCAATTAAGATCAAGAAGGGTTTTAGTTATTTTTGACTGCTGTCATTCAGGTGGTATTGGTGAAACTAAAAGTCCTTATGGTACTGAAGTAAAAGCTGGTTTGCCGGATGAGTATTATAAGGTGCTATCTAAAGGTTGGGGACGCGTGATTATTGCATCTTCCCGACCTAATGAGGTTTCTTATGTGTATCAGGGCGATAAAAATAGTTTGTTTACAAAACATTTATTAGAGGGATTGCAGGGTAAAGCTTTAATAACAGGTCAGTATGTGCGTGTCTTTGATCTATTTAGTTATCTCCAACCCAAAGTAACAGCGGAACAGCCTAATCAAAATCCACTTATTAAAGCTGAGGTCGAAGAAAATTTTCCGGTAGCTTTGGTGGCTAATCTACCGATAACAGTACTACCCAAAACTCCAGAGGATAATTATAAATACGATTTATTCTTAAGTTATCGACATGTTGACCCCGATCAGCAGTGGGTCAAGAAGGCTTTAGTACCCGCTTTAAAGGAGGCAGGTTTAAGTGTTTGCTTTGATGGTGATTATAAGTGTTTTCGGGCGGGTGAGCCGATTATTAAGTCCATGCAAGCAGCAGTCGAAAAGAGCCGTTATACGGTAGCGATTTTCACTCCTGATTATGAAAATAGCGGTTTTACTGAGCTGGAGAATTTAATGGCTCAGCATTTAGAGACAGAAGCTAGTCAAGTAACCGGTAAAAATAAGCGTTTAATTGGAATTTTATATCGTGACTGTGATATGCAAAAACTGTCTTTACGTTTACGTTATAAGCGCTTTGTAGATATGCTAGATCCAGCAGAGTTTAAAGAAGGGATTGAACAACTGGTTTATGAGTGCAGAGAGGCTACTTTTTAAAGGAGAAATAAATTGGACAGGAAGATATTTTTCGATTGTGTACGTAATTATCCATCGAATGGTAAATTAACTAAGCGCCAAGTGTTGGGTATGGAAGTTATATTAAATGAATGGCAGCAAAGGCAATTGCGGGATATACGTTGGTTAGCTTATATCTTAGCAACAGCTTATCACGAAACGGCTTTTACTATGGAGCCGATTGACGAACATGGGAAAGNCCGTGNCCGTGAGTATGGGACTCCAGATCCTGAAACTGGGCAAGTTTATTACGGGCGTGGTTTTGTACAGGTCACATGGAAAGCAAATTATTTACGCTTTAGTGAGTTGCTGGGTATTGATTTATTGACTCAGCCTGAGTTGGCTTTAGAGCAAACTGTTGCAACGAGTATTTTATTTGAAGGGATGATAAATGGCTTATTTACAGGTAAAGCGTTGCACCATTATTTTCGGGAAGAAAGTGATTGGTATAATGCACGGCGGATTGTGAATCGTTTAGATCGTGCCGAGCAGATCGCTCGTTATGGGCGTGCCTTTTGGTATGCCTTGTTGATGGCCGCAGGCGAAGTTGAACAGGCTTTGTTAGTGCCTAAAAATCCGGAGTATAACGAATCCGAGGGCTTAGCTGTTGAAGTGCAAGAATTAGCACGCCAATTTCGGCAGGCCAAGGAGTTTGATTATTGATTAATCAGCCTAAATTCAGGATTGATAATAGCGTCTAAATAGCTCAATAATTCTTGCAACATCTTCTGTTGAAACGCCTAAATGCAGTACACAACGCATCCACGGTTGTTGCCAGCCAATGCGCACGCCATTTTCTGCCATGAACGCTTGTAAGGGTGCATGATCTTCAGGACGTGGCTTAATAAAAAACATATTCGTTTGTAAGCGCTCTTGATCGACTTCTAGTCGTGGTAGTTGGGCTAAAGCTGCTGCAATGATGCGGGTGTGCTCATGATCAAGTGCTAAACGTTCAATATTGTTTTCTAGAGCATAGAGACCTGCGCCTGCTAACATCCCACTTTGACGCATGCCACCGCCTAAAATTTTGCGTTGACGCTTGGCATAACGAATTAGTTTTTCTGAACCTACTAGCACTGAACCTGCAGGTGTACCTAAACCTTTTGATAAGCAGATGGAAACTGAATCCATCGGTGCGGCTAATTCGGCGGGTGTGCTGTTTTGTTTAACTACTGCATTAAAGAAACGTGCACCATCTAAGTGAACGGTTAAACCACGTGCATGGGCTGCTTCAGCGAGTGCAGTTAAATGCGTTTGATCTTGCACACAGCCGGATACGGTATTTTCTAAGGCGAGTAATTTGCTAATCGGATCGTGAATATCGTCGGGCTTAATAGCGGCCAGCATGTCTTCAATTTCAATACGCCCTAGTTTACTCGTGGGCAAAGGATGCATGGCAATGCCACCTAAAACAGATGCCCCCCGCGCTTCATGCAGGAAGGTATGGTAGTGCTCACCAACGATGACTTCTTCCCCGCGCTGACAATGACAGAGTAGCGCTGCCAAATTGCTTTGCGTACCACTAGGAAAGAACAGAGCCGCTTCTTTATTCAGCATCTTGGCCAAACGCTGTTCAAGGGCTTTGACGGTCGGATCTTCTTCATAAACATCATCGCCTAAAGGTGCATCAACCATCGCTTGCTTCATGGCTGCCGTAGGTTGAGTGACCGTATCACTGCGTAAATCAATCATGCGTTTATTTAAGTTCAACAAGGGTTGATGATGTGCGTATTGGCTCATGGAGCAGCTCCGGGAGGAATCGAATAAGTACCGACAACATGG
>AATN01000281.1_pt1 | contig 11588 bp, 10 predicted proteins | sample 270648 | NCBI WGS metagenome assembly AATN01 (sample SAMN02954269, study PRJNA17659) | bioreactor sludge metagenome | biome: terrestrial; feature: bioreactor; material: sludge; isolation source: Enhanced Biological Phosphorus Removal (EBPR) bioreactor sludge | place: Australia: Brisbane, Queensland
CGCCAGCCGCTGGTCGAACTCGGCCAGCCACTGCGCATCGACGAAGGCCTTGAGGATTCGCCGCACCTCGACCATCGGCGGCTGGCCGTGCTCGACCTTCAAGCGGCGCAGGAAACCGAGTTCGACGACCTTGCCGAGATAGAAGTCGATCTGGTCGATCAGCCGGGCCTCGTTGCTGCCTTCGCGCAGAAAGACGCGCATCAACTCGGCCACCTCGTCGCGCGCCAGGACCAGACGCGTGTCGCCGCCGCTGGCGTCGAACTCGGCCAGTTTCTTGCGCAGCAGCGCCAGCAACAGGCTCACCGGAAACGACAGCGGGCGCCGGGCGACCAGCCGCGGCAGCCGGGTCGCCGCGCCCTCCTCGGGTTCCGGCCGCGCGCGCAGGAAGGCGTAGCCTTCGGCCTCATCGAGGACCAGTTCGAGGTCGAGCACCGCGACATAGTCGCGCACGCGCGCCTGCAGCGTCAGCAGCGCATTCCACTGGCCGGCGTCAGCCTCCTGATAGATGACGCCCTTGAGCAGCGGAATCACCAGCGCCGACAGGTCGGGGCTGGCCATGACCGATGTCGATCCTGGCGATGTGTCGACCCCGACGCCCTCAATCGACATTACGAAACAAACGCTCCCATGAAATCGTGGCCTCCACGCTGACCAGTTCCAGCGTTTGGCCGGGGGCGAAATCGTGCAATACCCATAGACCGTCTGAACCTTTGCGAAATAGCTCAAGCTGTTGCCGGTCGGGGTCGATCAGCAGGTATTCCTTCAGGGGCGCCAGGCGGCGGTAGGCGATGAACCTGTCGCCGCGATCGTAGGCGGCGGTCGATGGGGAAAGGACTTCGGCGACCAGCACCGGATGGCGCATGGCCAGTTCAGCGCGATGGTCGTCCGGATGGCAGGTCACGAAGACATCAGGGTAGAAAAAACTGCTCGTGGTGGCGATCTCGATTTTCATGTCGGCCATGTAGACGCGGCAGGGCGTGCCGAACAGGGCTTCGTCGAGTGCTGAGAACAGGTTGCCGGAAATCGTCACATGCCGTCTTGAAGCACCGCCCATGGCGAATACTTCTCCACCGACATATTCGTGCTTTTCCGGCTGGATCGTTTCCCAGCGCAGGTATTCCTCGGGACTGAGGATTGGAACTCCGACAGGTAGCGCCATGGCCTTTCTCCGCTGCGTGCACTCGGGCTGACTGCGAACCCCATCTGCCACCAGGGGCAGGCTTGCCTGTTCTTTAGCACAACACACCACTCGACACAAGCCATGCTCTCGGGTCGTGCCTGTCCGGTTGTCACGTTGCTGAAAATTCGGTAACAGGAGCGCGTTCTTCGAGTCAACAGCCAGTTCGCGCAAGCCTTGAGCGGGTCGAGCTCTCCCTCACTCAGCGCACGAAGATCACGCGCGGCAGCCGCGCCTGCCTGGCGTAGGGCTGACCATCCTGCGTCATCCCGCCCCAGACGATCAACTCGTTCACGCCTTCATCGACCACAGACTTGAACGAATCGCCGGCCAGTTGCAGATAGGCGACCAGTTCGGCCAGGCCGTGCTCGAGCGGCCGCGTCTCGCAAAGCTCGCGCAGGGACACCTGCGAGCGCTCCTGCAAGGCATGCCGTATGTGGCGGACGAGTTGCGCGCGATCGACGACTACCTGCGAGAAGAGGACGGCGGCGTCGACCTCGTCGTCGTCGGCCGACTCGAGCACGAGGTCGGCGATCGAGGGCTTGATCGGCGGCGAGTACAGAGGCCGCTCCATCGGCAGTTCGATGGCGGCGGCGGTATCGGCAATGCTCATCACCTCACCCGCCGGCGGCGTCTCGCGCAAGGCCAGCGCCTTCGCCTCAATGCCGTGCAGGATGTCCATGATGCGCCGATTTTCGAGCCACGCCTGATCGTCGAGAAAACGCCGCAACTGCTGCGAGAGTTGCGCGACCGTGCGCTGGGTGTGCTCGCCGGCCTCGAGCCAGTCGTAATGCACACGCCGGGTGCGCGCGTCGGGTCGGAGTTCGGCCACCGCAGGCAGCGTCAGCACCCGCTCGAGCAGCGCCGTCAGCTCGTCCTGCCGGCGGCTCGACATCAGGAAGTCCCAGAAGGCGCGGAAGCTCTTGCCCTGGTCGGAGTCGGAAATCGCATCGCGTTCGCCCATGATTTCCTCGAGCAGGGCGCCCTTGGCACCTTCCCAAAGGGCGATGCGCTCGCGCACGCGCCGGTCGAGCCGGCGAAAATTGTGCTCGACCTCGCGGAAGTCGGCGAGCAGTTCACGCGCCATGGCGACGAACTGCTGAAAGCGATCGCGCAGCGCCGAGTCGTCGAGCAGCGGCAGGTCACCCGACAACACGCGCGCGATCTCGGCATCGATCTCGTCGCGCCGCCGGTGCAGCTCGGCGATGCGCGCCTCGGGGTCGGTCTCGCTGCCCTCGCTCATCTGCTTGAGCAGTTCGAACAGCGTCAACAGGCGCGACTCGGTACCGACGAAGCTGCGTTCCGCGAGCGTCCCCAGCCAGGCGATCGCCTTCTCGGTCGCCGGCATCAGGTCGAAATGCGGCTCGTCCGAACCTTGCGCGTAGAACTTGCGCAGCCAGCCCTTCTCGTTGGCCGCCCAGTCGTTGAGGTAATCGAGCGCCGATTTGGGAAACGCTTCGGCACCGAGCCGGTCGCGCAGGACGAACAGTTCGTCCTCGAGCGCCTCGGCCAGGTCGGCCTGCGTGATCACCCGGACGTTCGGAACGATGAACACCCGCTGCAGGAAGCTCGCCACCAGCGGTGCGTGCTCCGAGCACAACAAGCGCCACGCCGGATGGCTCTGGCGGAGCAGTTCGAGGGTGGCGTAGTCGAGGGTCATGCCAGCGACGCTTCGATCGGCTCCCAGCGCTTGTCCCGGACCATCGCGAAGCAACAGCGGCCCCCCGGAAGCTCGGCGCACAGGCTGCCGCTCAGGCGATCGCCGGCAGCGGCCATCAGCGGTCGGGGCTCTGGTATTCGACAGCCAGGACGACCCATGAACTGCGGCTGGCAGGTCCTGGCGGTGAAGGTGGTCACGCTGGATCTTGCCAGTTTTCGATGGACAAACCCGGCACTCGCGAGAACTCCGAAACATTGCGCGTCACGACAGAAAGCCCCCCGGCGCGGGCAATTGCCGCAATCTGCAGGTCGTAGGGGCCGATCGGCCGCCCCTCGCGCGCCAGCAGCGCGCGAATATCACCGCAGTGCTCCGCCGCGCGGTCGTCGAACGAGAGGCTCGGGATATGGGCCACCAGTTCCCTGATACGCGCCTGATTCTCGGCAATACGCTGGCTCTTGCACGCGCCAAACCACAGCTCTGCCCACACCGGGGCGCACAGATAAAGCGCATCGATTCCCGCACGACCGACACCTGCCGCAATCGCCGGATGTCCCTTCAGCAAGCCAATCCAGGCGTTGGTATCGAGCAGATAGCCTCTCATTCGAGACGCTCCCTGGGAGCATCGGATGCGAGATCGGTATCGTCGATGTCGTCCGGGAAATCATCGCCGAGAGAGCCGGCAAAACGCTCGATGAAGGCGCTCGTTGTCAAGCTGGGACTACCCTTTGCTTCAATGTGGTAGCGCATTTCCAGATAGGCGATGAAGTCAAGCGCTTCCCGCTGCAAGTCTACCGGCAGCGCACGCACGTGGGCAGCAATTGCGTCAGGCAGATTCATTTCTACACTCCTGTGATGGACAGATCCGGCACCGGTTCGCGTAGACGGAACGGCATTTCTGGTGATGCTTGACGATAGTTTCCTTGCCGATCCAGTTGAGCGTTGGCATCCGGGTTGCTGCTCCAGTAATTCAGGCAGCAGTGGTGCAGCATAGCAGGGTCCGAGCCGATACGCCGGTCACCTGTCGGCCTCCTGCAGGAACACGGTCAGGTGCTCCACCGGCAACGGCCGGCTGAACAGATAGCCCTGAAAGGCGTGGCAACCATGCGCTTCGAGGAACTGCCGCTGTGCCTCGCTCTCGACGCCCTCGGCAATGACGTTCATGTCGAGTTCCCGGCCCATGGTGATGATGGTTCGCGCGATCGTCTCTTCCTTTCGGGCGCCGGGGAGGTTGCGCACGAAGGACTGGTCGATCTTGAGCTGATCAAGCGGCAACTGCGCCAGGTAGGACAAGGACGAATAGCCGGTACCGAAATCGTCCAGGGAAAAGGCGACGCCCAGGCGTTTGATCGCGAGCATCTTGGCGATGGTGTCTTCGACGTTCTTGAGGAGCAGGCTTTCGGTCAGCTCGAGTTTCAGGCGCGCCGGGTTGGCGCCGCTTGCCTCGAGCGACCGCTTCACTTGCTCGACGAAGTCGGCCTGTCGGAATTGTCGGGCACTCACGTTCACCGCGACTTGCAACGACCGAGTGCATGCATCGCTCTCCCAGTTCTTGAGCAGCGCGCAGGAGGTTTCGAGTATCCAGCGGCCGATCGGCAGAATCAGCCCGGTGCTTTCCGCCAGCGGGACGAACTCATTCGGCGAGACCAGCCCGCGTTGCGGATGCAACCAGCGCAGCAACGCTTCGACGCCGATGACGCGACCGGTGGTATCGATCTGCGGTTGGTAGTGCAGGCGCAACTGATCGAGTGCGAGCGCCTGATGCAGATCGCTCTCGAGCGCGCCACGCAGGTCCATCGCCGCCTGCATCGCCGGGTCGAAGAAGCGCAGGCGGTCGCGGCCCGCGTTCTTCGCTTGGTAGAGCGCGAGATCGGCACGCTTGAACAACTCCTCGACCGTATCCAGCGCCGCGAACAGGCTGACACCGATGCTCAGTTTGCAACGGTATTCCTGGCCGTCGAGGCTGAAGGGACGGCTGGTGGCCGCGCGCAGCTTGTCGCCGACTTCCTTGGCCACGGCTGCCGCCTCGTCGGCATTGCCACTCAAACCGTCGAGGAGGAGCACGAACTCGTCACCCCCCAGGCGCGCCACCGTGTCGCCCTCGCGCACCCGGGCGCGCAGGCACTGTGCCACTTCGACCAGCAGCAGGTCGCCGACATCATGGCCGCGCGTATCGTTGAGTGTCTTGAAATTGTCCAGGCCAATGAAGAAGAGCGCGCCGTAGAGCGCGTTGCGTGCCGCGGCGGCCAGCGCCTGGCCCAGACGGTCCTGCAGCAGGCGGCGGTTCGGCAGGCGCGTCAATGCGTCGTAATACGCCAGGCGGTGAATCTCGGCCTCGGCCTGCTTGTCTTCGGTGATGTCGCTGAAGCTCGCGACGTAATGCGTGGTGATCCCATCTGGCGCGACAATCGCCGTGATCGTCAGCAACTCGGCGTAGATCTGGCCGCTCTTGCGCTTGTTCCAGATCTCGCCCTGCCAGTAGCCTTTCTCGATCAGCGAGTTCCACATCCGCTGATAGAACAGATCGTCATGACGCCCCGACTTGAGCACTGCCGGCGTCCGCCCGATGGCTTCCGCGGCGGAGTAGCCGGTCAGGCGGGTGAACGACTGGTTGACCCGCAGGATGACCCCCTTCGGATCGGTGATCACCATCCCGTTCTGGCTGGCGAAGGCAACGGCGGCGATGCGCAACTCGCCTTCAGCCCGCTCGAGTTCGGCGACCAGCGCCGCCAGTCGATCGCGCTGGGCCTCGACCTCCTTGCGCAAGCCTTCGCGCTCGAGGAAGTTGCTGATTCGCTGTCGGGCGATGGCAACGTTGATCGGCTTGGTAATGTAGTCGGCGGCCCCCAGAGACAGACCCCTGGCCTCGGATTCACCGTCGCTCAGGGCGGTCAGAAAAAAGACCGGGATAGCCTGCGACCGTGGATCCGCCTTGAGCCGGCGGCAGGTTTCGAAGCCATCGATCTCCGGCATCATCACGTCGAGCAGGATCAGGTCCGGGGGTGCCTCGATCGCCAGTTCCAGCCCTTTCGCGCCGGAAGTGGCGATCTGCAGATCGAAGTCCGGTGCCAGGGCTCGCCCCAACATCATCAGGTTCGTCGGCGTATCGTCGATGGCCAGGAGTTTGAGTCTTTGCTCGGTCATGTCGGGTCTTTCGCAAGCTGGACGGCTACCATCCGGCGCAGGCGTTCGAGGGCCAGGTCGAAATTGAAGGCATTCAGGATTCCGTCGATCTCGTCGATCTCCGCCTCCAGGTCGGTACCGGCGGCCAGGGATTGCAGGTCCTTGAAGCGATCGATGGCATCGAAACGGTTCTGCACGAGCAAGGGAGCAATCGTATCGACCAGTCCAACAAACTGCTCCCTATCGACCTGTTGGCGTGCGTGAACCGCTGAGGAAGTCGCCGGTGGCAATTCGGGGGCGGCGCGCAGCCACTTGCCGAGTACCGTTTGCAGGGCGGCGAAGGTAACCGGCTTGGCCAGGTAATCGTCCATACCGGCGCGCAGGCAACGTTCGCGATCTTCCGCGAACGCATTGGCGGTCAGGGCAATGATCGGCCGACGTGGCAGGCTGTTGTCGATTTCCCAGCGCCGTATCCGCTGCGTTGCCGTGCAGCCGTCCATGACCGGCATGTTGACGTCCATGAGGACGATATCGGCGGTGTCGCCACGCGTGATCGTGTCCACCGCCTGCTGGCCGTCTTGCACCAGGGCAGCGCTCAAACCGAGCTTGCGCAGCAGCGCGTCGACAACCCGCTGGTTGATCATGTTGTCCTCGACGACCAGCACGCGCGCCTGCGAACCCGCCCGGACCGGTACCGCCCGTGCTTCGCCTGGCGCCGGGGTGGCCACACCATCGGCGTTGTCGCCGGCGGAACCGATACCCGCGCGGATGCGAAACCAGAAGCGCGACCCGCTACCCGCAACGCTGTCGACTCCGGCGTCGCCACCCATCCGTTCGGCCAGGCTGCGTACTATCGAGAGTCCGAGCCCGGAGCCGCCATATTTCCGTGTGCTCGAACTGTCGGCCTGCGAAAATGGCCGGAACAGCAAATCGTGTTTCTCGGCAGGAATGCCAATCCCCGTATCGCTTACCGAGAACTCGAGCACGGCCGAGTCGGCGTCGCGTGCCACTTCGACTCCCTCGATGAGGATCTTGCCGTGTGCGGTGAATTTGATGGCATTGCCGATCAGGTTGGAGAGCATCTGACGCAGGCGGTGGGGGTCGGACCGATAGCGTTGCCCGAACGCGGAACGCCATTGGCCTTCGAGAAGCAGATGCTTTTGCGTGGCGGAGCCGGAGAACAGGGCTAGCGTTTCGCGGATGAGATCGTCGGGATCGAACTCAGCGCTTTCGATCCGCAGCTTTCCCGACTCGATCTTGGACAGGTCGAGGATGTCATTGAGCAGGGTCAACAAGGACTGGCCCGACGTCAGGATGATCCTTGCGTAGTCCTGCCGCTCGCGTTCTGTCAGGTTCGGCATCAGCTGCAACTGCGCCATGCCGAGCATACCGTTCAGCGGCGTGCGCAGCTCATGGCCCATCATCGACAAGAAGTCTGACTTGGCATGGTTGGCGGCCTCGGCCGCCTTGCGGGCGTCGTTCAGCGAGATGTCGTAGCTGCGCACGGCATCGCGCATTTCGCCGAAACTGCGCACCAGATCGCCGATTTCGTCGGTGCCGGCGGCGGGCAGGACCGCTTCGTAGTCCCGGTGGGCGAGGCGATCCGCCGCCCTGCCGAGTTCGCGCGCACGCCGACCGACGGTGAATTCGAGGAACACCGCCACCAGCACCATGGCAACGGTGACGATCGCGGCGATGATGAGGAAGGACGCGAGTGCCAGCTTGCGAGCCCTGGCGCGGTCTCCGCTGAAGTCGATGTCGACCGTGAGCATCGCCAGAGTGGTCTCGCGAAAGCGCACCTCCTGCACGAATCTCGCCGTATCCGGCAAAGCCGACGTCGCCGTCGGGGCAAGAGGATACAGGCGCCGACCACTCTCACTGACCAGTTCGACGCCTCGCCAGGTGGGCTGGCGCGCGCGCAATTCGTCGAGGGCCTCGTAGATTCCGGCGAACTGGTTCTGCAGGAGCAGTGGCAGCAGGCTGTCGGCAACGATCTCCATCTGGTGCCGCGATTCACGTTCCACGATCCGGTCGACCGAGTCCAGCAGCATGGGCTGGATCAGGAGCACGAAAGCGCCCAGCATCGCCACTCCGACGCTCACCAGGAAGCCGAAAATCTTCGTACGGAGCGTGAAAGCGCGACGCATCTGTGTCGCTCCCGGCGGCGGCGTGATGATCGGCTCAATCACCCGACTTCACGTAGAACTTATCGAGCTTCAGCTTGCTCATCAGCGCGTACTCGTCCTTGCTGGCCGACGTCGGGTGGCTCATGGGAATCTTGTTGAGCAATGCGGCACCCTCGGGGGTGGCCGCCATGGCCAGCAGAGCCTGTTTCACCAATGCCCGATGCGCTTCCGGTACGCGCGGGTGCGCCAGGATCGGATGCGAGGGCACTTTGCGCGTCTCGTAAATGATGCGCAGACTCTCGCGAAGGTCCGGCTTCTGCCGGTCGAAGCTCCCCTTGACGCCGCCCGAGGCCTCGCTGATGCCAAGGACGGTGTTGAGGTAGCTGGACGTATGAGTCTGCGCGTACAGGGGTATCACCTTGATATGAAACAGCGTATCGAGATCGGCGCGCATCAGCAACGAGGCGCCGAAGGCGTTTGGCGCTGGAAAGGAGATCTTCTTGCCGGCAAGATCCTTGACCGCCTGGTAGGGACTGTCCTTGCGTACGGCGAGCACACCATAGAGCGGCTCGGCGTCGCGGACCAGCGGGAGGTAGCCCTGTTTGCGGGCGGCGATCATGGCGTGATACGGGTTCATGTAGGCAAAATCAAACTCGCCGGCCTCGAAAGCGATCTCGAACTCGGGAATGCGCGGCGAGCCTTTCATGGTCAGTGGCAGACCCGTACGCTTCGCGAGCTCGGCCAGGATGGGTATCCAGATCGCGGCCATTTCGCGGGCCTCGAACTGCGGTACCACGCCGAAGCTGTAGGCGGCACCAGCGCGCGCCGGTGCCGACAGGCCAAGGCCGGCAACGAGCAGCGCAGCGCCCAAGAGGCGCGCCATGCGCAAGCCGCGACGAATCATCACACGCTCCCCGGTCACGACGATCAGCGCAACACCGCATCCACCGCATCGGCCAGACTGCGCACGCTGCGCTCGGGATTGTGCAGCTTTTCGAGTCCGAACAGGCCGATCCGGAAACTGCGGAAGTCGGCCGGCTCGTCGCACTGCAGCGGCACCCCTGCGGCAGTCTGGACGCCGATGGCGACGAACTTCCGGCCCGACTGGATCTCCGGATCGTCCGTGTAGCTGACGACGACGCCCGGCGCCTGGAAGCCTTCGGCGGCGACACTCCGGAAGCCCTTGCCGGTGAGCATCTCGCGCACTCGCCGGCCAAGTTCCTGCTGCTCCTGGCTGACGCGCTCGAAGCCGTAGCTCTCGGTTTCCAGCATCACGTCACGCAGGGCAGCCAGCGCGTCGGTCGGCATCGTCGCGTGGTAGGCATGGCCGCCGCTTTCGAAGGCTTCCATGATCTGCATCCATTTCTTGAGGTCGCAAGCGAAGCTGCTACTGGTCGTCGCGTCGATCCGTGCGCGCGCGCGCTCGCCGAGGACGACCAGCGCGCAGCAGGGCGAGCCCGCCCAGCATTTCTGCGGGGCGCTGATCAGGACGTCGACCTGGTTGGCAACCATGTCGACCCATACCGCGCCGGAAGCGACGCAATCCAGCACGAACAGGCCGTCGACCGCACGCACCGCCTCGCCCACGGCACGCAGGTAGTCATCGGGCAGAATCATCCCCGAGGCGGTCTCGACGTGCGGCGCAAAAACGACCGCCGGCTTTTCGTTGAGGATGCAGGCCACCACGTCATCGATCGGCGGTGGCGCGAACGGCGCCTGCGCTCCCTCGGCAAGCTGCCCCGCCTTCATGACGATGCACGCCGCGGGAATTCGCCCCATCTCGAAAATCTGCGTCCAGCGAAAACTGAACCAGCCGTTGCGGATCACCAGGCACTTGCGGTCGGTGGCAAACTGCCGCGCCACCGCCTCCATACCGAAGGTGCCGCTGCCGGGCACGACGATCGCCGTGTTGCCGTTGTAAACTGTCCTGAGGATCCGCGCGATGTCCTTCATGACGCCCTGGAAGCGCTTCGACATATGGTTCAGGGCGCGGTCGGTATACACCACCGAGTATTCGAGGAGTCCATCCGGATCGGGTTGGGGTAGCAGAGCGGGCACGGTTGTCTCCTGTGGGTTGATGGCGGGCGATCGGCGAGTCACGAGCGCGAGAGGCGGAGGATAACGCCAAGTCACGGCGCCGCGCCAGTCGTACGGCAGCGGCGGCGCGGCGAAGCCGCTGCCACCACTTCCCTGGCGGCGGCCCGGCAACGATCAGGCGAGACCGGCGGATACCACAGGCGCAACGCGCAGCCACTTATCCTCTAAAATTCGGCCCATTCAACCCTGGCTACCGTCGACTCGGCAGTCACCACACAAAGGACGGGAAACCGCGATGGCCGGAGCCAGCCTGCTTGCCCTGATCGATGACATCGCCACGATCCTCGACGATGTCGCCCTGATGACCAAGGTCGCCGCCAAGAAGACCGCCGGAGTCCTCGGTGACGATCTCGCGCTCAACGCCCAGCAAGTGTCCGGCGTACGAGCCGAGCGCGAATTGCCGGTGGTCTGGGCGGTCGCCGTCGGCTCGCTGAAGAACAAGCTGATCCTCGTGCCGGCTGCCCTCGCGATCAGCCGTTTCCTGCCCGCGGCGGTGACGCCGCTGCTCATGCTCGGCGGCCTTTACCTGTGCCTCGAAGGCGTCGAGAAGCTGGCCCACAAATGGCTCCACGCCGCCGCCGATGACGCGCCGCACGACGCCGCGGACGCCCTGGGACCGGCCGACGAGACAATCGACCTGCCGACATTGGAAGCCGAAAAGATCAAGGGAGCGATCCGCACCGACTTCGTCCTCTCGGCCGAGATCGTCGTCATTGCCCTGGGCACCGTCGCCGACGCCTCCTTCACCACGCAGGTGGCCGTGCTGTCCGGTATCGGGCTGATCATGACCGTCGGCGTCTACGGCATCGTCGCCGGCATCGTCAAGATGGATGACCTGGGCCTCCACCTGTTGAGCAGGAGCGGGAGCGTCGCACGCACCATCGGCCGAGGCCTGTTGCTGGCGGCTCCGCGCCTGATGAAGGCCCTGACCGTCATCGGTACCGCCGCGATGTTCCTGGTCGGCGGCGGCATCCTCGCGCACGGCATCCCGGCCGTGCATCACGGGGTCGCGCATGCTGCCGAGCTGGCGGGCGGCGTGCCTGCCGTCGGCGGCCTCCTCGCGGCATCGACGCCGCTCCTTCTCGACGCGCTGGTGGGCATTGTCGGCGGCAGCTTGACGCTCATCGGCGTCAAGGCATTTGCCGCCGTCCGCGCTGCATTTGGCGGCAAACGCAAGGCATAGACGCCGCAGCGATCGACTGCGCGTCTGCCGCACGGAGCGACGACCACCGCCGGCGAGGGAATCGGACATCTCCACAGCGGCCTGCGCTGACCCAAGACAGGCGCAGAGCGTAGTATGCTTGCAGTTCGGGCCCGCTGCGCGCCACTGCCGGTAATCGCGCGCGCATGGGCTGACAGCGCACTGACAACGAGGAAGAACGATGACCAAGCAGATAGTGGTTTGCAT
>AATN01000287.1_pt1 | contig 11251 bp, 8 predicted proteins | sample 270648 | NCBI WGS metagenome assembly AATN01 (sample SAMN02954269, study PRJNA17659) | bioreactor sludge metagenome | biome: terrestrial; feature: bioreactor; material: sludge; isolation source: Enhanced Biological Phosphorus Removal (EBPR) bioreactor sludge | place: Australia: Brisbane, Queensland
CACAAAATCGGCATATCGCCAAATAAGCGAATGCCCAGAGCTTTTGCATGAGCACGCAGACTTTGCCAATGTTGCCAGTAAGCGAATTGCTCATAAATGTATTGGTTTAGCGCATCGGTATGTTCACTTTTAAAGCTAGCTAAAGCAGCTCCTGAGCGCTGTCGGTACTCACTGGGCCAAGTCGACCATTCAGTGCCATTGAAAGCAGCTTTCAATTCCATGAATAAGGCAAAATCATCAACCCAATGCTGATTTTTTTGATACCAGGCGACAAATTCAGTAGTTTCAGCTAGTGGTTCTAAGGAGGCGCTCCTATTTTTAGGAAATAAAGCCGGATTTAAAGCAAAGGCTGAAACACATTGATAAGGCGAAAGCCCATTCAGTGGTAAACCCAAAGGCAGCATTTGCCAAACACTAACCCCAAGCTCAGCAAGCTGATCCAGCCAGCGCCAAGCATCGCGATCTAATCGGCCAGAGGGTAGCGAACTAGGGTGCAATAAAATACCAGCTTCAAGCCGGTTCGGGAAAATTGCAGTGGTCATTCGTTAAGTATTCCTACGCATAGTGCCGGCATTTTCTACCCCACCACCGCCTTTAGATAATGGAGTGTCGAGCTGCGAAGGCGGTTCTAAATTTAATAATTGATAGACTTGTTTGATTTGTAGACGGAATAAACGCTCGAAATCCCTTACGCTTTCAGTGGCGTTGTAATCGCCAAACCACCAAAACCAATCTGAGCCTTCACAGACAGCCAATTGTTGCGAAGCTTGATATTGCTGTTCCACACTTAAACGTCCAGCGGCCAAAGCATCATCATAGGCTTGCTTGGCAGCCACTAAATAATCCCACCCTCGATTTTTATCTTCTGAACCAATCCATGTCGAGAACGAGCCATACACCCAACTGCCTGCACAGAGTTTAGGTAAATCTTTTGGGGGGACAGTCTCATATAAATCCGCAAAGCAAGCAGTCTTAAGTAGCTGGGATTTATTCAATTCGCTATAGAGCAAGTCTAAAAACTCAACGGCATTATCTGGATAATATTCCCAAGCATTTTCGCCATCTAAAATAATAGCTAGCGCATGTTGATTAGCTTCTGCACCTAAGAATTTCGCAGTATTTTCTAGGTGCTGGATAAAGTCTTGCACCGCATTGGCCGCGTTCCAATTGCTATATTTGAAGCCGATTAAATCAGAGAGGCCATCATCACGGAAATGTATACGCACTTGGCTATGCGTAAGCGTATGCGGTTTAAACAAGTCACGCTTAGATTCAATCGGTTCACCGGTATAGTGGGATAAATGACTGCTGCTGCGCCAAACACCTTCACCTGAAGCCGTCCAGCGAATACCAAATTCATCCAAGAGAGCTATAGCACTAGCACTCACGCCGCCTTCAGATAACCAAACTCCTTGTGGGCGCCGCCCAAAATAATGCTCGAAGCATTCAATCCCACGTTGCATATGCCAACGTGCCCGCGCATAACCTTCGGGATAATGTGTAGCCTGCGGTGCAGGAGCATGCGGCAAGGCACAACGCATATTCGTAAAGTCTTGCAAGAGTGGAATAATCGGATGCATATAAGGGGTCATCGATAATTCAACTTGCCCGCGCTCTGCTAAAACACGATAGCGTGCGATGATGTTTTGCAGGCAGTTCGCTATAACTTGGATTAATTGCAGGCGATCAGTTTGATCAAACAACTGGCCTTTGGCAATTAAAGCTTGCACTGCAGCCTGTTTCTTTAATGATTGCCCCAGCCAAGCGAGATGATACCAAGTGATCAGGTCTAAAAAGTATTGTTCACTTAAATAAGTTAGTGGCTGCTTATAGTTAGGATTTTCTAACCCCGCAACTTCAGCCGCACCGATCATATCCAATAAACCACGGAAAATAGGCCACGGATGAATCATGCGTGGCGCATAACAACGTTGGCAATCTTGTAAGATTTGGCTGCGCCCCGTCGTATCGGTAGGAATAGGTGTTAAACTTGCTAAGAGATTTAGCAACGGATCTTGGGTTGGCTTACCCGTTGCTAATAGGGTTTGTAGCTGCTGTTGGTAATCCTCTAATTGCTCCAAAAGCACAGGCGCAAAATTCACCACTGCACGCATTTCTGGATGTTGTTCTAGGTGCATAGCCATGTCGCTATAGTCTTTTATGGCATGTAAATACACCCAAGGTAATCGATACTCTCCTGCTAAGCCATTGCGGTACCAAGGCTGATGCATATGCCAACATACCACCACATTGAGCTTATTACTCTCCATAACGTTCTCGCCATAATTTATCGTAGTCACCTGTGTGTAGCTTTTGTCCCAGCATTTCTGCTGTCACCAAAACAATCCCCTCTTCTGACACAAAGAAGCGTTTCTGATCGTCTTCGAGATTTTCCCCAATCACGGTGTTATCTGGAACTACACAACCCTTATCAATCACTGCGCGACGGATGCGACAATTTCGTCCAATATTGACCTTCGGCAGGATAACACTCTCAGTAATCGTGGTGTAGTTCTCTACCGTACAGTTAAAAAACACCACGGAATTTAAAATACTTGCACCAGAGATAATACAACCGGTTGACACCAAAGAGTCAATCGCCTCTCCACGTCGCCCTACTTGATTGAAAACAAATTTAGCAGGTGGCGACTGGGGTTGATACGTCCAAATGGGCCAATCCCGATCGTATAAATTTAACTCTGGCTCAATGGCACACAACTCCATATTTGCTTGCCAATAAGAATACACCGTGCCCACATCTCGCCAATAGCCGGGTTCATCCTTTGCATTGCGGAAAGGAAAGGCGCGTGCATGGGCATTTGCGATCTGATTCGGAATTATGTCTTTACCAAAATCATGTGAAGAATGAATTTTGTCAGCATCTTCACTCAAAGTACGGAATAAAAAATCCCTTGAAAACACGTAAATACCCATCGATGCTAGCGCCTTATCCGGTTTACCCGGAATCGCTTCTGGATTAGCGGGCTTTTCGGTAAAGCGGGTAATTCGCATATTTTCATCCACCGCCAGTACCCCAAAACCTTTAGCTTCCTCTAGAGGCACTTCAATACAAGCCACTGTAAAATCCGCTCCAGACATAACGTGTTCAAGCAGCATTTTTGAATAGTCCATGCTGTAAATATGATCACCACCGAGGACTAAAATATATTCAGGATCATGGCGTTGAACTAATTCGATATTTTGGAACAGGGCATCCGCCGTGCCTTGATACCATTCACGCTTATCAGTGCGCTGTTGAGCAGGAATAATTTCCACGAATTCACCAATTTCAGCACGCATAAAATTCCAAGCCCGTTGCAAATGTCGAATCAAAGAATGTGAGCGGTATTGAGTTAGGACACCAATCCGGCGAATCCCTGAGTTCACACAATTGGATAACGTGAAATCGATAATTCGATATTTGCCACCAAAAGGTACAGCGGGTTTAGCGCGCCAGAAAGTTAAATTTTTAAGCCGTGAGCCTTCACCACCTGCCAAGATTAAAGCGAGAGTTTTATTCGCAAGTTCGCTGACGACACGCGGTTGGGTATAATAACGATAAAGTTTGGCCTGCTCTTCTTTAGAGAAAGTCATGTGGTGGTCTCCTGCTTGCTATTGAGCTTAGTGTGTGTAGATTTTGTGCGGTAATGGGCGGTCGTATGCATTTATAATGCAATGAATGTACCCATTAATCCGCGTGATTTTTTAGAATAGCGCGATTGCGTAGTATAAATAGCTTATAAGAAAGAGTTTAGCTCAAAGTTGCTGAAGGAGAGCGGCAGCAACTTTGATTAAGAACTTAGAGTTAGCAGTCTTCGCCGCTAGTGATCGTACAAGAGCGCACTCGACCTGTGGTATTAAAATAAATTTTTGATAAAGCTTGATCGTTTTTAGCATTCGCAATCCGGATACTAAAAGTGCGTGGTGAAGTATCACCCGTTGGACGATAACTAACCAGATTAGCGGGTGTACCATTTGAGACAACGGTGAAACGTGAATTAGGCGCTTCAGAAATGGCTAAAATTTCTTCGGGTGAATCTAATAAGCCATCACCATTGGTATCAAATTTAGTTGTGGCAGCAGTTAAACTGCCGTTTTTGTCATAATCCGTAAAAATAATCCAACCATTCACAAAGCTAGTTGCAGTAGAGTTGCAGGCCGTTTGACCTGAATCGCTCGCACATAAAGTAACATTAAAACCACGTTTGGCTGCCTCGCTGCGTGCTAGGTACAAGTTGGAAACTAGGCTATTAGTCAACGTTTGTAGCTGATTGCGTTCGATCATGCTTTGTAGGTTAGGCGCTGCGATAGTGGCAAGAATTGCAACCACGCTTATAGTGACCATGAGCTCGATGAGGGTCATACCCACTTGTTGGATGCGCTTCATTGGGGGACACCTTATATTTTTTATTAACAACGAGTAGTTTACTATAAGAAATACTAATGAGTCTCGCAGTGAAAGGATTAATGGTGGTAGACGACTAGATAAAAGGAAAGCGAATGCCCCGTTTTGGGGCATTCGTAGTAGGAGGAAGGGAATGAAAACTACATATTACGGCGGTATTGTCCACCTACATTAAATAAAGCTTGTGATATTTGACCTAAGGAGCAATAGCGCACCGCATCCACTAATTCACTGAAAATGTTCTGATTGTGAATCGCAGCTTGTTGCACCCGTTCTAAAGCAGCTTGGGTTTGCGCTTTATTCCTGCTTTGGAAATTTGCTAAGCGGGTTAGTTGGCTCTGCTTTTCTTCATCCGAAGAACGTGCTAATTCGATGGTGAATTCCTCACGGCCTTTTGGATTTAGGAAGGTATTTACGCCAATAATCGGTAAGCTGCCATCATGTTTTTTGTGCTCATAGTACATGGATTCATCTTGAATTTTACCACGCTGATAGCCGGTTTCCATCGCGCCTAAGACCCCGCCCCGTTCGGCGATGCGCTCAAATTCTTGCAGCACCGCTTCTTCCACTAAATCGGTTAATTCATCAATAATGAACGCACCTTGTAGTGGATTTTCATTTTTTGCTAAACCCCATTCATTATTGATAATCAACTGAATGGCGAGTGCACGACGCACCGAATTTTCAGTTGGTGTGGTGATGGCTTCATCAAAGGCATTGGTATGCAGACTGTTGCAGTTGTCATAAATCGCAATCAAAGCTTGTAGGGTAGTGCGAATATCATTGAAGTCCATTTCCTGTGCGTGCAAGGAACGTCCTGAAGTTTGGATATGATATTTCAGCTTTTGGCTACGCTCATTGCCGCCGTATTTAAAGCGAATGGCCGTTGCCCAAATCCGCCGTGCCACCCGACCCATCACTGTATATTCAGGATCCATCCCATTACTAAAAAAGAAGGATAAATTCGGCGCAAAATCATCAATATGCATGCCGCGTGCTAGGTAGGTTTCTACATAAGTGAAGCCATTCGAGAGCGTAAACGCGAGTTGCGAAATCGGGTTCGCACCGGCTTCGGCAATGTGGTAACCGGAAATCGATACTGAATAGAAATTGCGCACTTTGTTTTGCACGAAATATTCTTGAATATCGCCCATCATCTTGAGCGCAAATTCAGTCGAGAAGATACAAGTGTTTTGGCCTTGATCTTCTTTGAGAATATCGGCTTGCACGGTTCCACGCACATTTTCTAAAGCCCAAGCACGAACCTTTTCGATTTCCTCATCGGTCGGTCGACGACCATTATCTGCTTCAAATTTTGCTACTTGCTGATCAATCGCGGTGTTAATAAACATCGCTAGCAGAATCGGTGCAGGGCCATTGATGGTCATCGAAACCGAAGTGCTAGGGCTACACAAATCGAAGCCGTCATAGAGAACTTTCATATCATCTAAAGTTGCAATTGATACCCCAGAATTGCCGACCTTGCCATAAATATCGGGGCGTAAATCAGGATCACAGCCGTATAAAGTCACTGAATCGAAAGCGGTTGATAAACGTTTTGCAGCAGAATGTTCAGATAGGCGTTTGAAGCGGCGATTGGTACGGAAGGGGTCACCTTCACCCGCAAACATCCGAGTTGGATCTTCATTTTCGCGCTTGAAAGCAAACACTCCTGCCGTATAAGGGAAGCTACCCGGAAGGTTTTCTAGCAGCAGCCATTTAAGGAGTTCGCCATGATCTTCAAAGCGGGGCAGTGATACTTTCGGAACTTTAGTGCCTGATAAAGTGCTGCGCTTTAGCGTCGTGCGAATTTCCTTATCACGGATTTTCACTACATATTCATCGCCAGAATAACTGGCACGGACTTGCGGCCAAATTTCCAGAAGTTTACGCGCCCGACTATCTAGTTGCTCATCACGCTGGGCGATTAAATCATCTAACGCAGCTAAATCATTCGCGGCTGCACCCAACATCCGCTTAGTTTCGCGTAATTGCTGGCGCTCACGTGCAATCTTGGCTTGTGTATTAACGGTTTTATGATAACCGCGCACTGTGTCGGCGATTTCAGCTAAATAACGCACACGCTCTGGCGGAACGATGATGGAGTTGCCAGATGATTTACGCACAGTCACAGCGGGTAATTGATGACGCTCTACCAATAAGCCCGCCTCTTTCAATTGAGCTAGCAGGTTTTGATACAGTGCTGTTACACCATCGTCATTGAAGCGGGCTGCAATCGTACCGAAAACAGGCATTTCCTCAGGGCTTTGCCCAAAGGCTTCACGATTGCGCTGTACTTGTTTGCACACATCGCGATAAGCATCTTCCGCCCCTTTGCGGTCGAATTTATTGATGGCTACTGCACTGGCGAAATCGAGCATATCAATTTTTTCAAGCTGGCTTTGCGCGCCAAACTCAGGTGTCATCACATACAGTGATACATCCACCAAGGGTACAATTGCGGCGTCACCCTGACCAATGCCGGGTGTTTCAACGATGATTAAATCAAAGCCAGCCAGTTTAGTGGCCGCCACCACCTCTTTAATCACCTCAGGGATTTCACCGACCGCTTCACGGGTCGCTATCGAGCGCATAAAAATATTCGGATGATCAATCGCATTCATACGAATCCGATCACCTAATAAAGCGCCACCGGTTTTACGTCGGGTTGGATCGACGGCAATAATTGCAATTTTGAGCTGATCTTGCTGACCTAAGCGGAAGCGACGAATGATTTCATCCGTGAGTGAGGACTTACCTGAGCCACCCGTTCCTGTAATACCGAGCACAGGGATTTTTTTCTGTGGATTAGCAGCACGCTCTAAAATTTCCGCGCGTAATTCTGGATTTAGGGTATTGTTTTCTAAAGCAGTAAGGGTGCGAGCTAGGGCGCGCCAGTTACCCGCTATAATCGGCTCAAGAGTGCTTGGAGCAGCCGCACCGGGATCAAAATCGCAGCGGGCGATAATATCTAAAATCATCCCCTGCAAGCCCATTTGCTGACCATCTTGTGGGGAGTAGAGGCGGGTGACCCCGTAATCTTGCAACAGTTTAATTTCTTCAGGAATGATAACGCCACCGCCACCCCCGAAAATGCGAATGTCTGCGCCGTCTTGCTCGCGCAGCATATCCACCATGTATTTTAAATATTCGACATGCCCACCTTGATAGGAGCTAATCGCAATGCCGTGCACATCTTCTTGCAGGGCTGCATTGACGATTTCAGCCACTGAGCGGTTATGCCCAAGGTGAATGACTTCAACACCGTTGGCTTGCAGGATACGGCGCATAATATTTATCGCTGCATCATGCCCATCAAATAGACTAGCTGCGGTCACAAAACGGACGGGGCGCGCTAATTTAGTGGTCGAGTTGGCAGCAGGCTGAGCGGGGCTATTCATTGACATGGAAAAGATCCCTAGCGGTGTTGATCATTTTGAATCTTGCTGTACTGAAGATACAGGTCTAAAATATATTACGTTAACGTAAGCGTCAATTGAAATAAACAGAAAATCCATCAATTTAGCGCTCCATTACGCATTATCACAATTACAGCTAAGAAAGCATAGACACCGGCCTAATAGCCGTGGAAGAATTTCAGCATGGAACAGAAAACTTACACTATCTCTGACTTAGCTAAAGAGCATGCAGTCACACCCCGCACCATTCGTCTATATGAAGAATTAGGTATTGTTGCGCCTAAACGCGAAGGGAATAAACGTATTTATGTAGAGCGTGATCGAGTCCGTTTGCGTCTAGCAATTCGCGGTAAAGGCTTAGGCATGAGCCTAGCTGAAGTTAAAGAACTGATCGATATGTATGACAATACGGGGCGGGATGAAAAGAAGCAGCTTAAACGTCTATTGGAAAAGCTCCAAGAGCGTCGCGATATTTTACTTGCCCAACGCCGCGATATTGAAATCACTTTAGCGGAAATTGATCGAATTGCGGATAAAGCGCGTTCGACTTTAGCCGATTTGGAGCGAGCTAAAGCTAGCTAAGTAGTTGATCTACATAACTAGGTACTAACTGACTAGCTGGCCCATTTAAAGATTCGTCAAATAGGACGCTATTGCTAGTGGGGTCGAGGTTCAACTCCACAGTACGCGCGCCTGCTTGTTGGGCAATTTGCACAAAGCCGGCAGCAGGGTACACTTGCCCAGAAGTCCCAATGGAAATAAACAAGCCACAAGCCATTAATGCTCGGTAAATCTCTTCCATTTGCAGGGGCATTTCGCCAAACCAAACAATATGCGGGCGTAGATTGCCGGCTTGATGACAGCATTGACAGGTACTCGTAGTACTTAAGTCGCGATCCCAGTTATACACTTGCCCAGTTCGTTGGCAATGAATCTTATTCAATTCGCCATGCATATGAATCAGTTGTTTACTGCCAGCGCGTTCGTGCAAGTTGTCAACATTTTGCGTCACAAGCAGTACTTTGCCTGAGTAGTTTTGCTCTAAACGGGCTAAAGCTAGATGGGCTGGATTGGGTTGAATCGCAGGATCATGGAGTTGCTTTCGCCGTGCATTATAAAACTCATGTACAAGACTTGGATTTTGGGCAAAACCTTCTGGTGTGGCAACTTCTTCAATACGATGGTTATGCCAAAGGCCGTCAGCGGCGCGGAAGGTTTGAATACCTGACTCAGCCGAAATACCCGCGCCAGTGAGAATAACAATAGAGGGTGCTTGAATAGATCTCATAACTAAGATTTGAATTATATAATGAGCAACTACTTTAGCATGTTTAATGGCAAGCTAAAGCACCCTATGAGGGTTAGAATCTTAGGTCACTCTAAATAAGACGGCATCACCATTCTGTGCAGCCCGTTGATAGAAGCCAATGACTTCTTGAGTATAGCTTTTGAGCGTTGCTAAATCGGTTTCCATTTCATCACCGTTATAGCGGTTTTCGATATGGGCTTCATCCACGCGAGCTAGTTTTTCTGCAAGCTTTGGCACATCATCTGCCCAAGTATATTGACTCATTTCAGGAATCGCATCGGTTTGCTCAGAATAGTCACTCATGATTGCACCTAAAATCTGTGTCAATTCATACCAAGCCTGTTCTGCCCCTGCGTAACATTCACGTGGCTGTTCTTCTAGTTCATTATAAAGAAAGGCTAAGCCTAAAGCGCCATCCAATAAGTCTTCTAATTGCTGATCGGAGAGTGCGTAGAAATCACCGCCTAGACTCATAGAGAGTTCCTGTTGTCATGGATGAGAGTTGATGAGCATAGCTAAGCTTGCTGCCTAAAAAGAATAAATTATGATAAAAGGCTGGGACAACTAGGTGGATTAAAACTAAGTACTGGGCGAGGAGCAACCCTAATGTATTTGCTAACTAATGCCAATTTACAAATTGAAGTGCTAGACCCAATTAATGACCGCAATAAGTTCGGCATACGCTATTGCACAGGCGGCTATATTTATCAAGTTTCTGATGCCCAGCATGGCAAGCTGATGTCTGGCCCTACTTATCCGGATAGTTTCAATTGGTTTGATGGGCAAGGTATACCCGATGCTTTTAATTGGGCGCCTTTACGTACTTCACATCAGGATGATAGCGAGGTCTTAATTATTGGGGTTGGTATCTGTGATCTTATTAGTAAGCAAGTCAAAACTTTTTGTGATTGGCAAGTTGAGCATAGTGAGCAGCAAATCATTTTCACGACTGAGCAGGTTTTTGCAGATTATGCGCTGCAGTTAGTGCGTACTTTGTCTTTAAATAGTCGCACGCTACGCTCGCACACGGCTATTACGAATCAAGGTAAAGCTTTTATTCCGATTAGCTGGTTTCCGCATCCCTTTTTCCCACAGCCGCAAGCTTCAGCCGAGTTGTGTCAGTTCAATATCCCTGTGCAATTGAGGGCAGATAATCGGGGTTATGAGTTAGCCGCGAACGGCTTTATTCAGAGAAAAGCTCAACCAGAGCAAACAGGCTTTTATTTACCTTTAGAGCATCAAGCGCAGCAGCCCTTGAGCATTTTGCAGCGTCATGATCAATTAGGTTTGATCGGCGCTACATGCTCTTATGTACCGAGTTATTTGCCGATTTGGGGAAATCAACATACCTTTTCTTGGGAGCCATTTTTTCAAACCATCGTGGCTCCCGGACATACTAGCCGTTGGTGGATTGATTATCACTTTTAAACTAAGCCAGAGCGTAACACTTCATAGCAAGCGCCCATCGTATGGTAATCGGTTTTACCGGCGGGTGATTTGTGCTCATCATATTTTTGATTCTCACGTGTGAGAATGCGAAACCAAGCGCCATATTGATGATCAATCAGATGTTGCCAACTGTAGTCCCAAATCCGTTCATACCACTCTCGATAAATTGGAGATCACATTAACCCACGGCTTTGGGGTGTCATGTCTTTTTATAACATATTCGCTTCCGTCTTCTGTAAAATATCCGTATTTGGTTTCAAATAATCTTTCCAAGGTCTCTTTCCATGTTTTTTGTGTGTAAGGATAAAAAATAAACCGCTAAGAACGCAAAGTACGCAAAGTTTTATTCTCTGCGTTCTCTGCGTCCTTTGCGGTTTGAATAATTTACTTCATCAGGATCATTTTTTTGGTGGAAGTGTAGCTGCCTGCACTTACGGTATAATAATATACACCGCTTGCGAGGTCACTTGCGTTGAAATCCACTGAATGTCTGCCCGATTCAAATTCTCCATTTACAAGATTTGCAACTTCTTTTCCGAGCACATTGTAAACTTTCAAGGTTACAAATGATTTGGCAGGAATTGCAAAAGAAATGGTTGTTGAAGGATTGAACGGGTTAGGATAATTCTGATCCAAAGCGAAATCAGCTACTATCGAGCCGAGTTCAAT
>AATN01000288.1_pt1 | contig 11183 bp, 11 predicted proteins | sample 270648 | NCBI WGS metagenome assembly AATN01 (sample SAMN02954269, study PRJNA17659) | bioreactor sludge metagenome | biome: terrestrial; feature: bioreactor; material: sludge; isolation source: Enhanced Biological Phosphorus Removal (EBPR) bioreactor sludge | place: Australia: Brisbane, Queensland
TGTACGGTGGATGTGGACGGGCGCAGTGCTTCGGCCTGTACCTTGCCCGCCGCTGCTGGCATGAAAGTGGACAACAACACGCCCGCCTTGCAGGAAGTGCGCAAAACCCTGCTGCAAATGCTGTTCGCGGAAGGCAACCACCTGTGCCCGACCTGCCTGAAAAGCGGCGACTGCACCCTGCAAGCCCTCGGCTACCATCTGGGGATGCTGGATGGGCATTTCCCGCCGTTTTACCCGTTGCGCGAAGTGGATGCCTCCCACCCCGATATACTGCTGGATCGTGACCGCTGCATCGTGTGCGCCTTGTGCGTGCGGGCCAGCCGCGAAGTGGACGGCAAGAATGTGTTCGCCATTGGCAGGCGAGGAGCCAATGCCCGCCTGATCGTCAATTCAGTCAGCGGCAAACTGGGCGACAGCGACCTCACTGCCGACGACCTGGCGGCGCATATCTGCCCGGTCGGGGCGATCATGCCGAAAAACCACGGCGTTGAAGTGCCGATTGGGCGGCGCACGTTCGACCTGCATTCGGTTGCCGAGTCCGATGTTGCCCATGTCGGTCTGCACAAAACGGAGCATCACGATGAGTAAGATCCGTATTGCCACCACCTCGCTGGCGGGCTGTTTCGGTTGCCACATGTCATTCCTGGACATGGATGAGCGGCTGGTCGGCCTGCTGGAACAGGTCGAGTTTGACCGCTCCCCCCTCACTGACATCAAGCATTGCCAGCCCTGTGACATTGGGCTGGTGGAAGGCGGGCTGTGTAATGCCGAAAACGTGCATGTGCTGCGTGAATTCCGCCAGCAATGCAAAATCCTGATTGCGGTCGGGGCGTGCGCCATCAATGGCGGCGTTCCGGCGATGCGCAACCATTACACCGTGCAGGAATGTCTGGAAGAGGCTTATCTGCACGGTGTCGGTGTAGACAACCCGATGATCCCGTCTGACCCCGAATTGCCGCTGCTGTTGTCCAAGGTACACCCGTTGCACGAGGTGGTGCGGGTGGATTACTACCTGCCGGGCTGCCCGCCGCCGGGCGATGCGTTTTTTGCCATCCTGAGCGATTTGCTGGCGGGGAAAGAACCTTCCCTGCCCAAATCGCTGCTGCATTACGATTGAGGGGCTGAAGATGGAAGCACACACCAACAACACGCGCCGCATTGCCATTGACCCGGTATCGCGGGTGGAAGGGCACGGCAAGATCACCCTGCTGCTGGATGCCGACAACCATGTGCAGGAAGCACGCTTGCACATTGTCGAATTTCGCGGCTTTGAAAAATTCATCCAGGGTCGCCCGTACACCGAAGTGCCGTATTTTGTGCAACGGCTGTGCGGCATCTGCCCGGTTTCGCACCATCTGGCGGCGGCGAAAGCGGTAGACCAGATTGTCGGGGTGGACGAACTGACCCCAACCGCCACCAAGCTGCGCCGCCTGATCCATTTCGGGCAGGTATTGCAATCGCACGCGCTGCACTTTTTCCACCTGTCCTCACCCGATTTCCTGTTCGGTTTCGGCTCCAACCTCGCACACCGCAATATCGTCGGTGTGCTGGAAGATTACCCCGACATTGGCCTGAAAGGGGTGAAACTGCGCAAATACGGTCAGCAGGTGATTGCGGCGATTGCGGGCAAACGCATCCACGGCGTGGCAGCCATTCCCGGCGGCATGAACAAAGCCTTGGGCGAGGATGAGCGCAAAGCCTTGCTAGTGGATATTGCCGACATTATTGCGTGGTCGCAGGATGCGGTGACACTCAATGAAACCATCCACCGGCAACACCCGGAAAACCACGCTTTCGCCACCTTGTCGACCAACTATCTGGGCATGGTCGGGGCGCAGGGCGAACTGGAGTTGTATCACGGTGGCTTGCGTGCCAGACGGGCGGATGGCAGTGATATTTTCGACCAGTTCGATTACCGCGATTATGGTGCGGCCATCCGTGAGGAAGTGCGCAACTGGTCGTACATGAAATTCCCTTACCTTACCGCCATCGGCAAGGACAACGGCTGGTATCGGGTCGGCCCGCTGGCACGGGTCAATCTGTGTGACAGCATCCCCACCCCGTTGGCGGAAGCGGCGCGGGTACGTTTCCGGGCGTTTGCGGAGGGTGCGTATGTGCATGACACGCTGGCGTTCCACTGGGCGCGGATGATCGAAATGCTGCACTGCGCCGAAGCGATTCAGGCATTGCTCAACGACCCGGACATTACCGGTACGGATTTGCTGGTGACGGGTGAAAAACGTTCGCAAGGCATCGGCGTGATCGAAGCCCCACGCGGCACGCTGTTCCACCATTATCAGGTGGACGAGCAAGGTTTGGTGGCAAAAGCCAACCTGATCGTTTCCACCACCAGCAACAACCACGCCATGAATGAATCGGTGCGGTCGGTGGCCAACCATTACCTTGACGGGCAGGAAATCACCGAAGGCTTGCTCAACCATCTGGAAGTGGCGGTGCGGGCGTATGACCCGTGCTTGTCGTGTGCTACCCATGCGCTGGGCAAGATGCCGTTACAGGTGGAGCTGGTTAGCCATGAAGGGCAATTGCTGAGCCGGGTCAGCAAAAATAATGACGGCAGCATCGGGTGTGGTGATCTTGGCTGAGGTTGCACCTATTCTGCTGTTTGGCTACGGTAATTTGGGGCGCGGCGATGATGCCTTGGGAATATTGGCGGTGGAAGCCATCGCCACCTTGCAATTACCGGGCGTGGAATGCCTCAGCGACATGCAATTACAAGTCGAACACATTACTGATTTGTTGGAGCGGGAACGTGTTTTATTTGTGGATGCAGATATGGCTTGTGCCGCACCCTATGTACTAGAAACTCTTACAGCACAACAAGATGATAGTTACAGCAGTCACACACAGACTCCAGTAGCACTGCTATATACCTTTCAACAGGTATACGGCAAAGATGCGCCACCTGCACAAGTGTTGCGGATTCGTGGTTACTCATTTGAGTTGGGCGATGATTTAAGCCTAAAGGCTCGGGAGAACTTAGCGCAAGCTCTATCGCTTATTAAGCAATCTTGGCTCTTTTTTTAACTACACCTCCAATAGAAAGCAGCCTGTTGGCAAGTCTACTTCGCTTCTATTAGCTGATAGTATCACCGGCAAGGCTGCTTTTTTTCTAACCTGAACTCAGATTAGCTTAGTACTGTAGTGGCACATCCATTTGCTGATATTTCGGTGCAAACTTTGGTTTAACACCACTGATATTAGCTCCGGGCTGACAGGAATAATGGTGATTATGCATGACCCCACCATTAGGATGGCTATGCGTAATAGAACGCGTACATTCATTAGCAGGATGCGTATGGCTGACACTAGCATTCCGAGTATTCGGACGTACTTGGCGTGTAGGACGCTGCTGACGAGCTTGGCGGTTAACAAGATTCGAGGAAGTTTGCTGCGTTACCGGCTGTAAGAACCGCTGATTTACCCAACCACTCTGCCCAGCCCAACTCACTTCAATCCAATTACCTTGTTTGTTACCAGTAGCTACCACCGTTTGTCCATTATGGGGAATGCTGCCGATAACATCACTATTCGAATCAGGACCAGCACGCATATTTAAGGCATCATTGCTGCTGACGTTTACCACTTGCATGAATTGAGTAGCTGCCTGAGCCGATACTACCCCTGCTAAAGCCAGCGCTGATGCTAAAGCAAGCGTGCGTAGTGTTTGACGTAGTTTCATTCAGAATCCTTCCTTATCTCGTTAGATTAGACACTCAGCGGCCAAGCCGCCCCTTCCACAAGTTTAGCACTCAAATACTCTTTGGTGCTTTTTCAATAAGTCACAGTCACCAAACCGCGATCAGGTACTACTTCAAATAAAGCATAAGTTTTACCTTGGTTAACCACCGTGCGTCCAGCACGACTGACTGAATTTTGTTTCACACTCAAGCTGCCATTCCAAGCATCGGGTAAGCGCATTTTGAGCGTTAGTGGCTGATCAAACCAAGTATCATTCATTTGATCCTTCAGTTGGAAGCTCACACTATTCGCGGTACGTTGTACATTGGTCAACTGAGCCGTAGCATACTCCTGACCATACTGCGCAACCTGCGTAAAAGGTGCTATCCAAACTTTATCTTCTACTTCCTGCAAATGCGCTAAGACTTGGCGTACTTCATTCTTCGCCGTATCATTTGGCAGATTATGATAATGCACTACATACCAAGTCCGATAATTTGCGCTAGCGGGATTAAACACTGAATCAAAATAAGCCCAAGGTGCTTGCGGATTTAAAAAATTACGTGCTGAACTCACTGAAGGTACTTTTAAATAATCAATTTTAGCTGGATTAACCAAAGCACCATACACATCACGCACTGCCAAGAAATACTTAGCCGCTTCAGCACGACTGTTTTTAGTACGGTCACTGATTAAAGGTTCACAGGGCGAACCACGCTTATCAGTATTGATACCAAAGGGATAAGCTAGAGCACGCACCTTTACATTAGCTAGACTTCGCTCAATTTCCACTTGGGATTGGCGATACTCACGGAAAGTGTTGAAGAGCGCATCGCATAAATGTGTCTGCCCATGTGATTGCACATCATGGCCTTTGTCTACAGCTTTTTGCCAATGCCCCCAATGATCTGCCGAACTCCAACCAATTTGATTAGCAATCAAAAACCAAGTCCATTTCCAACCATACTGTGCAGACATGTCATACCAAAAAGCATGATCTTGCACATGATTATCATCAATCGTCAGGCTAAAGGCAGCTATTTTATCTTTAGCCCACATAGAAATACTTAAGTCACCTACATTTGCAGGCCATTGCAAGCCGTTGACTGTAAAACGCGGAGTTGTACCGGGATCAGGTAAATTCAAGAGCTGCCCCGCCTTACTTAAAGGGGGGATAGGTGGCTCGGTAAAGCTGTAATCTCCTGGTTCGCGTTTAAATTGTGGAGTGGTTTGGATTACGTTTTCTGGTTTTTTTTCACCCTCTGCTAGCCGCTTGGCACGTTCATTCTCCAAATACCACAAACTATCCGCTTGATCATAGAGCGCAGCTTGGCGATCTTCCTCTTGCAAAGTTTGCGATAAAGGTTTCACTTGCCCAGTTTGAGTTGCTTGAGTCGTTTGGTCATTACAAGCACTTAGACTGAGAGCTAACGCCATCAATGAAACCTGTAAACTGCTTTTTTTTAGATTGATCATAAAACATGCTCCCTTTTTGATAATGACCCTATCAACACTAAGTGAGTTCCTCAGAAACTTAAGAAACTATGGGTTCAACAGTAAAAACGCTATAATTATAAAGATCCTTGTTTTAAGGAAGATGGTCATGCCCAAGCGCACACGTGTATTCATTAGCTATAGCCATGATTCCGAGCATCATCTGCAATTTGTGCTCGAACTTGCCGAACGCCTTATCGAAGATGGGTTTAATTGTGTCTTAGATTTTTATTTAGACGAATCGCCTGATGAAGGTTGGCATGCTTGGCTAGAAACAGAACTTGCCACAGCCGATTTCGCTCTAGTGATTTGCACACCGGATTATTTAGAACGCTATCGAGTGAATAAACTGGTTGCACCTGACACTGAAAACTTTAGTGGTTTAGTAATTACTGAAGACATTTATAATAGCTATGCGACGCGAACTAAGTTTGTACCAGTTTTACCGGAAGGGGGCAAACTACAAGACATTATTCCTCCCTTACAGGGTCAGAATACTTTTGAGTTAATGCTTGATTATTTGGGGCTACATCAGCTTTTGAAGAATCGGCCTATTCGACTCACGCAGACTACGCCGCAAGCGACGGGTTGGAGCGAACCAAGCGCAACAAGCTCTACATTAGAGCAGCTCACACAACCCCAACCACCGCTGATTACACCCCTAAAAACTTCAGCCAACTCAGATAAAAAGAATAAGTTATTTTTTTATTTAGCAATCCTAAGTGGAGCTTTAATTTTAGGCGCTTTAATAGCGCTGTTAGAATTTTAGGCCTAACGCTCTTTCACATACGGCAAACCAACTGCTTTCGGCGGATTGGCCTTCCCAATAAATCCAGCCAATAAAATTACGGTAAGCAAATAAGGTAAAGCCTCAATTAATTGCACCGGAACCAGACCAATACCCGGCAAACTCACACCCTGTAAACGTACTGCTACTGCATCTAAGAAGCCAAATAGCAGGCAGGCAAATAAAATCGGCCAAGGACGCCATTTTGCAAAAATCAAAGCTGCTAAGGCCATGAAGCCCTGACCTGCTGTCATATCACGAATAAATTGTGCATTTTGGGCAGTTGCTAAATAAGCCCCGGCAAAGCCACACAGCACACCCGCAATTATTACGGCACGATAACGCAAGCCAGCTACTGAAATACCCGCCGTATCCACGGCTTTAGGATTTTCACCCACAGCGCGTAAGCGCAAACCAAAGGGAGTGCGATATAACACCCACCAACTTAACGGCACTAAAGCAAAGGCAGTTAACTAAAATATTATGCCCAGACAACAACTCGCTATACAACAACCAAGACCCGGTATATCAGCTACCTGCTGAGCAAAGGGTAAATTAATTGCAGTGAACCGCTGATCATTACTTAGTGCAGGCGTCGAGCCACCTTGATGAAACCAAGCTAACCCCAGAACTACAGTTAAGCCTGAAGCTAAGATATTAATCGCGACTCCACTCACAACTTGATTACCTCGATGCGTAATACAAGCAAAACCATGTAGTAAAGCAAAACCCACTGAAGCTACAATCGCCATCAATAAACCGAGCCACACTGAACCACTCACAGAAGCTACTGTCGCTGCGGCAAAAGCCCCAACCAACATTTTACCTTCTAAACCAATATCGACAATCCCTGAACGCTCTGAAAATAAACCCGCTAAGGCAGCGAAAATCAAAGGGGTGGAAACCCGCAAGGTAGCATCTAGACTTAAAATTAACCAAACCCAAGCATCCTGCATGATTAAGCCTCCCTCGCAAAACTTAATAACCAGCGCTGCAAAGGTGCTCGATACATAAACTCTAAAGCACCCGAGAACAGAATAATTAAGCCTTGAATGACAACAACGACATCACGCGTCACACTAGGAATTTCAAAAGCCAACTCAGCGCCCCCTTGATACAGTGCGCCAAATAATAAAGCAGCCAGCATCACACCAAGCGGATGATTACGCCCCATCAAAGCCACGGCAATCCCAGCAAAACCATAGCCGGTATTGAATCCTAAGACTAAACGATGCTGCACACCTAACAGCTCATTCACAGCCACAAACCCCGCTAAAGCACCCGAGATTAACATAGCCAAGATAATGACCCGCTTAGGATTGATCCCTGCATAAATAGCAGCCTCTGGATTAGCACCGACCGTGCGTAACTCATAACCCCAGCGAGTTTTCCATAAAAACACCCAAACCGCAGCGCAACAGATTAAAGCCAGAATCAGCGATACATTGAGGGGTGAGGCAGCAAACTCGACACCCAACTGAGCCATGAAAGTTTGCCAAGTCCAAAGGCTCGCACTCTCTGGAAAAGCTCGGCTTGCAGGCATTCCTTGACCCGCTTCAGAAAAAACATTGACTAGCAAATACACCATCAAGGATGCGGCGAGGAAGTTAAACATAATCGTAGTAATGACGATATGACTACCTCGGTAGGCTTGTAAGTAAGCGGGGATTGCCGCCCAAGCCGCACCAAAGGCAGCAGCAACTAGAATGGCTAAAGGCAATAATAACAAAGGAGGTAAGAAAGAACCTAAGCCCAAAGCGACTAAGCTTACGCCTAAACCACCGATATAAGCCTGCCCTTCGCCCCCAATATTAAATAAGCCAGCATGAAAGGCGATGGCTACTGCTAAGCCGGTAAAAATAAAATTGGTCGTGTAATACAGAGTATAGCCAATACCTTCTTCATAACCGAAAGCACCTTGCACTAGAATTTTGGCCGCTTCCCAAGGATCAATACCAATCACTAAAAACAGCAAAGTGGTAAAAATAAATGCCGTGAGAATATTCAACACAGGCAATAGGAAAATCGATAAAAACTTGTTTAAGGTCGCTGCTTTCATGCAGAGTGTCCTTGTTGGTCGTTAGGGTCTAAAGCATTGGCCATTAATAGGCCGAGGATTTGTTCATTCGCTTGTTCACGACTGACTTCACCCGTGATCACGCCACCACACATGACGAGTATCCGATCTGAGAGCGTCATAATTTCATCCAGCTCCACCGACACCAGCAAAATGCCCTTGCCTTCATTGCGCATGTCCATAAGGTGCTGATGAATAAACTCAATCGCACCGATATCAACCCCACGGGTCGGCTGCCCAACTAGGAGTAACTGGGGGTCAGCGCCTATTTCACGCGCTAAAACAATCTTTTGCTGATTCCCACCGGAAAAATTACTAGAGCCAAGGAAAGGATCGCGCGGGCGAATATCGAATTGATCGGCACGTTCGGTGTATTCAGTGCGAATAGCGGGATCATTTAAAGTTAAACCGTGGTTATATTTTTCCACGCGCTGATAACCCAAAATCGACGATTGATAGGCTGCAAAGGGCAAGACTAACCCCATTCGATGCCGATCTTCGGGTACATGCGCTATCCCTAATTCACGCATACGTGCTGCATTTACCGGCTGTTTAGGTGTAATGCTTTGCCCAGCAAAACTGATTTCACCTTCACTGAAAGGAAGGATACCCGCTAGGGCTTGCAATAGCTCGGTTTGCCCATTTCCTGACACCCCTGCAATCCCAACAATTTCACCAGCAGCGACTTGTAAGCTGACCTGATCAACGCGCGCAATACCTTGTTTATCACGCACGGTTAAGTTGCGCACTTCCATCAGCACTCGACCTACAGGCTGTGCGTGGCGGTCTACCGATTGACGAATTTTGCGCCCTACCATGAGTTCAGCGAGTTCAGGCATACTAGTTACCGCCGTTGCACGATGAGCCACCATTTGGCCTTGACGCATCACGGAAACTTGATCGGTAATCGCCATAATTTCACGCAACTTGTGTGTAATCAGCAAAATGGTCACGCCATCTGCTTTGAGAGTGCGCAAAATTTTGAATAAATCATCAGCTTCTTGTGGAGTGAGTACCCCTGTTGGCTCATCAAGTATCAAAATACGAGCTTCACGATAAAGGGTTTTGAGAATTTCAATCCGCTGCTGTACACCTACCGCTAAGTGATTCACTGGAATATCTAAAGGCACTTCTAAGCCATACAGGCGGCTTAACTCGGATAAACGTGTACGTACTCGCTGTTCACCTTCATGTAGTAAAGCACCCCCTTCCGCGCCTAACATGATGTTTTCTAAAGCCGTGAACTCATCCACTAACATGAAATGTTGATGCACCATCCCAATGCCAAGCGCAATCGCCTGTTTAGAGTCATGGATGGTAACAGGTTGACCTTGAATACGGATTTCACCACTATCAGCTTGGTAAAATCCGTAGATATCATTAAGGTTGATTTGCCTGCGCCATTTTCGCCGATGATGCCATGAATAGTTCCGGAGGGAACGCACAGGGAGATATCTTGATTCGCTTTGACTAAGCCAAAGCGTTTACTGATTCCAATCAGCTCTAAGGCGCAGGCACTCAAGGCTTAATACTCACACTGGTTATTGGTCATATAGTCATGAACTTTAATGCTGCCATCGACAATTCCTTTTTCGATTTCAGCCATTTTTTCCATATAGGGCTTTACTAGAGCTTCGTTATGCTCATCCACCGCCCAACCCACACCCTTCTCCGCGAGACCTAGCGAAGTTACGCCTGCCTTCCAACTGCCATCCATTTTCGCCTTAAAGGTATCATAAGCCGCGTTATCGACCCGCTTAATCATGGAAGTGAGCATCGTGCCCGGTTGCAAATGGTTTTGGTTGGAATCGACACCAATCGCATATTTGCCATTGTCTTTCGCCGCTTGATAGACACCAATACCCGTACCACCTGCCGCTGCAAAAATCACATCTGCCCCACGGTCAAACTGAGATTTTGCTAACTCGCCCCCTTTACTCGGGTTATTCCAAGCAGCACCTGTCGAACCCGTCATATTTTGGAAGACTTCAATATCCTTTTTAATATATTTCGCGCCCTGCTCATAGCCACAAGCAAACTTACGAATCAATGCAATATCTTGACCACCGACAAAACCGACTTTGCCAGTTTTAGATACCATTGCGGCTAAAGCACCAACTAAGAACGAGCCTTGCTCTTCTTTAAAAGTCACTGAACGCACATTCGGTTGGTCTACCACGCTGTCGATAATTGTGAAGCTGATTTTAGGGAATTCTTTAGCCACAGCAGTTAGAGCATTTGCTTGACTAAAACCAACAGAAATAATCGGATCAGAACCACGGCTTGCCATCTTGCGAATGGCTTGCTCGATTTGTGAATCATTGGCAGGCTCAAATTCACGAACCTCTACCTTAGTCTCTTCAGTGAAGCGCTTCGCCCCATTGGAGACCCCCTCATTGAACGATTTGTCGAACTTAGTACCGAGGTCATAGACAATCGCAGGCTGCAAATCAGCAGCAACAGCCAAAGTTGAAACACTAGAAACCAATAAGGCCAGCAGACACTTCTTCATAGAATTTCCTCAACTAGTTAAACTGTGGAACGAGTATACCCCGACAAGCATATAATAACTCTTGATCGCTCTGAAACAGGAAGCTTCGGAGTTCTGTGTTTTTAATTGCAAGTGCAGTGCACAAACTTTATGCTCACCCTTGTTCTGGACAGAAACACCCCCATCTAGATTTCAATCGTAATAAAATTTTATCCAGCTTGAACATAGGAGTTTTTCATGGAACTTGAACGTAATGTGGGTCGTACTGATAAAAATATCCGCATTGGGATCGGGATTTTATTAATTGCCATCGGTATTTTTAAAAGTTTTGGTCTAGTGATTTTGGGTGTTGTCATCCTGGCAACTGGTTTATTAAGCTTCTGCGGCCTATACAAATTCCTTGGAATTAACACAGCCTCCAAATTAGAGCGGCAATCGGCTAAAGCCGACTTAACCGACCGTGCTTCTGAAAACTTTAACGATTTCAAACAAGAAGCGGTGGAAACGGCGCAAGAACTCAAAGAAAAAGCGGTTGATGTAGCTAAAGATGTGAAAGAAGAAGCAACAGCTAAAACTCAAGAATGGAAAGCTAATGCTCATGAAGCAGCTGCTGAACAAGCTCAACAAAAAACGGA
>AATN01000290.1_pt1 | contig 11121 bp, 9 predicted proteins | sample 270648 | NCBI WGS metagenome assembly AATN01 (sample SAMN02954269, study PRJNA17659) | bioreactor sludge metagenome | biome: terrestrial; feature: bioreactor; material: sludge; isolation source: Enhanced Biological Phosphorus Removal (EBPR) bioreactor sludge | place: Australia: Brisbane, Queensland
GAGGCGAAGGCAGAAGTGAGAAATTGAAACGATCAGAATGACACGATCAGGACTCGGGCGGTCGATCACGGTTTCCAGGCGACAAAGTTGCCCAGCATGGCAAGCCCCGCCAGGGCGCTTTTCTCCGGGTGGCACTGAATGGCGAAGATATTATCCCGCGCCACCGCACTGGTAAAGGGGAGGCCATAATCCGTCGTGCCGACGACGCAGGATGCGTCGACCGGGGCGACGAAATAGCTGTGCACGAAATAGAAGCGGCTGCCGTCGGCTATGCCCTTCCACAAGGGGTGCCCGCGTGTTTGCCGCACCTCGTTCCAGCCCATGTGCGGCACCTTGAGCCGGTTGCCGGCGGCGTCGACCATCCTTGCCGCCGGGAAGCGGCGGACATCACCCTCGATCACTCCCAGCCCGGTCACATCGCCCTCTTCGCTGTGCTCGAAGAGCATTTGCTGGCCGATGCAGATGCCGAGGAATGGCTTGTTTCTCGCCGCTTCGAGGACGGCTGCGCGCAGGCCGCGCGCCTCGATCTCGTGCATGCAGTCGGGCATCGCCCCCTGGCCCGGGAAGACGACTCGTTCCGCACTGGCGACCACGGCCGGATCGGCCGAGACAAGTACCTGGCGGCCAGCGGCTACATGCACGAGCGCCTGCCAGACGGAACGCAGGTTGCCCATGCCGTAATCGACGACGACGATAGCCGCGTTCGCCGCCCCGCTTGCCGACATCAGAGAGAGCCCTTGGTCGATGGGATGCTGCCGGCGGCGCGTGCATCCGGCTCCACCGCCATGCGCAGGGCGCGACCGAAAGCCTTGAACACCGTCTCCGCCTGGTGGTGGGCGTTGTCGCCGCGCAGATTGTCGATGTGCAGGGTCAACAGCGCGTGATTGACAAGGCCCTGGAAGAACTCGTGCACCAGGTCGACATCGAAGGCACCGATCATCGCGCGCGTGAAATTGACATGAAAGTCGAGGCCTGGCCGCCCCGAGAGGTCCACGACCACACGCGACAAAGCTTCGTCGAGAGGCACATAAGCGTGCCCGTAGCGACGCAGCCCCTGCTTGTCGCCGAGTGCGCGTGCCAGTGCCTGCCCAAGGGTGATGCCGATGTCTTCCACCGTGTGGTGCGCGTCGATGTGCAGGTCACCGCTGGCTTCGACGTCCAGGTCGATCAGTCCGTGCCGCGCAACCTGTTCCAGCATGTGGTCGAGGAAGGGTACGCCGGTGGCAAGACGGCACTGACCGCTGCCATCGACATCGAGACGAACGGTAATCCGGGTTTCTAGCGTGTTCCTGGAAACTTCTGCTTGCCGCATCGAGAGTCCATCGCAGGGTGGCGTGTCGGGTCTGGAAAAGCTTCGGCCGGGGGCTGTGATGACGGGGGCAGCAGCGCGCGGGCCGACGAACGCGCATGATACCATCTCGTGCTTCCCGTGCACCCGACCTGAGCCGCCTTTCATGAGCCGATACTGGAGTCCCCTCGTCCACCGCTTGACGCCTTATGTCCCTGGCGAACAGCCGAAGCTGCCGAATCTGGTGAAACTCAACACCAACGAGAATCCTTATCCACCGTCACCGCGGGTCGTCGCGGCGATTGCCGATGAACTGGCGAACGGTGGCCAGGCGCTGCGGCTTTACCCGGATCCGAATGCCGACCGCCTCAAGGAGGCGATTGCTGCGCGCTTCGCCGGGTTCGGCATCACGCCGCAGCAGGTTTTCGTCGGCAACGGTTCCGACGAGGTGCTGGCGCACGTCTTCATCGCCCTGCTCAGGCACGAACTGCCTATTCTCTTTCCCGACATCACCTACAGCTTCTACCCGGTCTATTGTGGTTTGTACGACGTCGCCTGGACGGCGGTGCCGCTCGACGAGAATTTCGCGCTCCAGGTCGACGACTACGCCGGCGCGAACGGCGGCATCATCTTCGCGAATCCGAATGCGCCTACCGGTTGTCTGTTGCCCCTTGCGTCGATCGAGCGCCTGCTCGCCGTGCATAGCCAGTCGGTCGTCGTCGTCGATGAGGCCTACATAGACTTCGGTGGCGACTTTGGCACCGACTCGGCGATAGCGCTGGTCAATCGCCATCCGAACCTGCTGGTGGTGCACACACTGTCCAAGTCGCGTTCGCTGGCCGGCTTGCGTGTCGGCTACGCGGTTGGCCACCCTGACCTGATCGAGGCGCTCGAGCGTGTCAAGAACAGCTTCAACTCATATCCCCTCGACCGCCTGGCAATCGCCGGCGCCGTCGCCGCTCTGGCTGACGAAAGACATTTCGAAACGACGCGGCAGGCGGTGATACACAGTCGCGAGACGCTGTGTCTGGCGCTGCGATCGCTCGCTTTTGAGGTTCTGCCGTCGGCCGCCAACTTCATCTTCGTTCGTCATCCGCAGCGTGACGCCGGCGACCTCGCCGCCGCTCTGCGTCAGCGCGGCATCATCGTTCGCCATTTCCGGCTGCCGCGCATCGACCAGCACTTGCGCATCACCATCGGCACCGATGCGCAATGCGAACTCCTGGTCGTGGCGTTGCGCGAGATCCTGAACTGATCGGCGAGTGCAGGTTTCAGGCTTCAGCCGTCGACGCGATACTCGGCCGAGCGGGCGTGTGCCGGCAGGCCCTCGCCATGCGCCAGCGTCGCCGCGATGCGGCCGAGGATCCGGGAACCGGCCGGCGAGACGCGGATCAGGCTGGTCCGTTTCTGGAAGTCATAGACTCCGAGCGGTGACGAGAAGCGGGCGCTGCCGGAGGTCGGCAGGACGTGGTTGGGCCCGGCGCAGTAGTCGCCGAGCGACTCCGAGGTATAGCGGCCGATGAAGATCGCGCCAGCGTGGCGGATTTTCGCGACCCAGGCGTCGGCATCGACCAGCGACAGTTCGAGATGTTCGGGGGCGATGCGGTTGGCGATGCGGCACGCTTCGTCGAGGTCGCGCACCTCGATCAGCGCGCCGCGGTTCTCCAGCGCGGCACGAATCACCTGCCGGCGCGGCATCGTCGGCAACAGTTTCTCCAGGGATGCGGCGACGCGCTCGATATAGGCAGCGTCCGGACAGATCAGGATCGACTGCGCGAGTTCGTCGTGCTCGGCCTGCGAGAACAGATCCATGGCCACCCAGTCGGGCTCGGTATGGCCGTCGCAGATGACGAGGATCTCCGACGGGCCGGCGACCATGTCGATGCCGACGACGCCGAAGACGCGGCGCTTGGCGGCGGCAACGTAGGCGTTGCCCGGACCGACAATCTTGTCCACCTGGGGAACCGTCTGCGTGCCGTAGGCCAGCGCCGCGACCGCCTGTGCTCCGCCGATGGTAAACACGCGATCGACGCCGGCGAGCGCGGCAGCGGCGAGGACCAGCGGGTTGTGCTCGCCGGCCGGTGTCGGCACGACCATGATCAGTTCGCCGACGCCGGCGACGCGCGCAGGAATCGCGTTCATCAGCACCGACGACGGGTAGGACGCCTTGCCACCGGGCACATAGAGGCCGACGCGGTCGAGCGGCGTCACTTTCTGGCCAAGCAGCGTCCCACACGCGTCTGCACCGTCATCCACATATTGCCAACTTTCCAGCGTTTGCCGTTCGTGGTAGCTGCGCACGCGTTGGGCGGCGGCTTCGAGTGCCTGCCGCTGCTCTGCCGGCAGACCAGCGAGTGCCGCCTGCAGTTCGTTCTGCGAGAGTTCCAGTTCGGCCATCGAAGTCGCACGCAGGCCGTCGAAACGCCTGGTGTACTCAATGAGTGCGGCGTCGCCGCGTGTCTTCACGTCCGCCAGGATGGCGGCGACCGTCTGTTCGACGGATGCGTCCTGCGCAGACTCGAAAGCCAGCAGGGCATCGAGGCGCGCGCCGAAATCGGCGTCGCTCGTGGTCAGGCGCTTGATGTTGATCATCGCTTCACCACGCCGGCAATGGCGTCGAGAATCGGCACGAGAAGCTCGCGTTTCAGTTTCAGCGCCGCCTGATTGACGATCAGGCGCGAGGAGATGTCCATGATGTGCTCGACGGCGATCAGGTTGTTGGCTTTCAGCGTGCTGCCGGTGGACACCAGATCGACGATCGCGTCGGCGAGACCGGCCAGCGGCGCCAGTTCCATCGAGCCATAGAGCTTGATCAGGTCGACATGCACCCCCTTGGCGGCGAAGTGTTCGCGCGCGATATTGACGTACTTGCTGGCAATCTTCAGGCGTGCACCCTGGCGTACGGCGTGGGCGTAGTCGAAACCGGCAGGGACGGCGACCATCATCCGGCACTTGGCGATGTTCAGGTCGATCGGCTGGTAGAGCCCGTCGCTGCCATGCTCGAGCAGAATGTCCTTGCCGGCGACGCCGAGATCGGCGGCGCCATATTGGACGTAGGTCGGTGCGTCGGTGGCGCGGACGATGACGACACGCACATCGTCACGGTTGGTCGGGATGATCAGCCGCCGCGAGGTCTCGGGATCTTCGAGCGGCGTGATTCCCGCTGCCGCCAGCAGCGGCATGGTTTCCTCGAAAATCCGGCCCTTCGAGAGAGCGATGGTGATGCCGTTCACGGCGCTTTTCCTGCGTGGCAAAGCCGGCATTCTACCGCAATGCCGTCGGCGGGGCTGCCGGCGCAGCGGTGGCAGCAGCCGGTGGCTGGTGCTGGTGGCTAGCGAACGGTTGTCCGATGCTCTAGAGTTTGGGCATAAATGGCGTATGATTCGCGCGCAACGGCGCAAAGGGAGTCCAAACCTCGTAGAAGAGCAAGAAGTATGCGGAGTGCTGGGCCACGTCGGGGGGCGTCCAGTCGTTCGCACGCGGTGAAACCGAGCAGCACCCATGCTCTTGCAGTCGCCGAAGACACCGGAGGAGTACTGAAAAATGGAACAAATGAGTCTTTACATGAACCTGGTCCTGATCCTGGTCTTCGTGGCCGGCAATGCTTTTTTCGTCGGCTCGGAGATCGCCATCTCGTCGGCCCGGCGCAGTCGGATCAGGCAATTGGCGGAGGAGGGCGACAAGCGGGCGGCGCGCGTGGAGATGCTGCACAACGAGCCGGAGCGCTTCTACTCGGTGACCCAGGTGGGCATCACGCTGGTCTCCCTCGGTCTCGGTGCCGTCGGCATGGAGACGATCAGCACTCTGACCGATCCGACCTTCGTGACGATTTTTTCGATGTTCGGCGACAGCGCGGCCCTGCTCAAGACAGCGCATACCGTGTCCTACGTCTTCGCCTTCATCGTCATTTCCTTCCTGCATGTGGTGGCCGGCGAACTGGCGCCCAAGGTTCTCGCCTTCCACAAGGCGGAGCAGTTGAGCATGGCCGTCGGCTGGATCATCAACTTCATGTACCTCACGTTCAAGCCATTGATCTACGTCATGAAGCTGTCTTCGAACGGTCTGCTCTGGATCTTCGGGCAAAAGGATCTGCGAGGCCATGGGGAAAGCCACTTCACGATGTCGGTCGAGGAGATCCGCATGATCCTCTCGGCGAGCGAGAAGGACGGCACGCTGGACCCCGAGGAAACACAGATGATTCGGGGGGTGTTCAAACTCGATGAGCACACGGTGCGCGAGGCAATGGTCCCGCGGACGCGTATCCGCGCCCTGACTCAGGAAGACACGCTGGCCGATGCGCTACGGGTCTTCCGCGACGTGCCGCATGCCCGCTTTCCGGTCTGTGACAAGAGCCTCGACCGCATCACCGGGGTCGTCGCGATCAAGGAGTTGCTGACCGTAATGGCGGAAAGCAGCGGCCAGACGCTCGAGGAGGTGAGCCGGCGCCCCGTTGGCGAGTTCGCACAGGCGCCGTTCATCGTCCCGAATAGCAAGTCGCTGAGCGACCTGCTCAAGGAATTCAAGCATACCCGGCAACAGATGGCGATCGTCATCGACGAGTACGGGGGTACCGAAGGGATCATCACGCTCGAGGACATCCTCGAGGAGATCGTCGGCGAATACGAGGACGAGTTCACGCGCCAGGCGCGGCGCGTCAAGAAACTGGTCGGCAGCCAGTACGAGATCGACGCCTCGATGCGTGTCTCCGATCTCGAAACGCTGATCGACTTCCCCTTCCCGACCGACGACGACTACGTCACCCTCGCCGGATTGTTCTACAAGAAGCTCGGCAGCGTCCCGAAAGTCGGGGACACGGTGAAACTGGAAGGTGGCCAACTCACGGTGCTCGAGATGGACAATCACCGGATCACCCTGCTGAGGTTTGAAGATACGGCAGTCGGCGAGGACGGGGTCATCCGCCTGGTTGAAAACTCTTCCGCGCCGGACGCCAGTCCAGCGCCGGACGAGGGGCCACGCTCCTCATGATCGTTGCTCGAAGGAGCCCGGGGGGGCGTCGCCCAAGCTTCACAGCCGCGCAGTCTGGGTAACGGCGCCGTGCTGCAACAGCGGCTTCCGTCGGCGTCGGGGAATCAGGCGCTTTCAGGGACCGCCCGGGATCCTTCCGTTGACCCTGGATTGCGCCCGTGTCAGCGAACGCAGTCCACGGAGTAAACCGCCTTGCCGTCGACGATCGCCTTCACCAGGCCGTGAACGTCGGTTTCGAAGCCCGGGAACCGTTCGTTGAAATCGCGCGCAAACTGCAGGTAGCGAACGATCGTCGCGTTGAAGCGCTCACCAGGAATCAACAAGGGGATTCCCGGCGGGTAGGGGGTCAGTAGCGTGCTGGTGATCCGCCCTTCGAGGTCGTCGATGGGGACCCGGTCGATCTCCCGGTGCGCCATCTGGGCAAAGGCGTCGGTTGGCTTCATCGCCGGTTCCATGTCGGAGAGATACATCCGGGTGGTCAGGTGCGCGACGTCGTTGGCCGCATAGATGCCGTGGATCTGGTTGCACAGGTCCTTGAGCCCCAGTCGCTCGTAGCGCGGATTCTTCGCGAGGAATTCCGGCATGACCTTCCACAGCGGCAGGTTCTGATCGTAGCCATCCTTGAACTGCTGCAGTTCGGTGACCATCGTATTCCAGCGGCCCTTGGTGATGCCGATGGTGAACATGATGAAGAACGAATAAAGCCCACATTTCTCGACGATGATTCCGTGCTCGGCCAGATACTTGGTGACGATCGCCGCGGGAATTCCCCAGTCGGAGAATTCGCCGTCGACATCGAGCCCCGGGGTGATGATCGTCGCCTTGATCGGGTCGAGCATGTTGAAGCCTTCGGCGAGCATGCCGAAGCCGTGCCAGCGCTCGCCGGGCTTGAGGATCCACGCGGCGCGGTCTTCGATCGTCTCTCCCGAGAGATCGTCCGGCCCCCAGACCTTGAACCACCAGTCGGTGCCCCACTCCTTGTCGACCTTGCGCATCGTGCTGCGGAAGTTGAGCGCTTCGGCAATCGACTCCTCGACCAGGGCCGTGCCTCCCGGCGCTTCCATCATCGCTGCGGCGACGTCGCAGGAGGCGATGATCGCGTATTGCGGTGACGTCGAGGTATGCATCAGGTAAGCCTCGTTGAAGACATCGCGATCGAGTTTTCGCCCTTCGGAATCCTGAACCAGGATCTGTGACGCCTGCGACAGGCCGGCCAGCAGTTTGTGCGTCGACTGCGTCGAGAAGATCATGGCGTCCTTGCAGCGCGGACGATCCGCGCCGATGGCGTGGTAATCGCCATAAAAGTCATGGAACGCAGCGTGCGGCAACCAGGCCTCGTCGAAGTGCAGCGTATCGATCGCGCCGTCGAGCATTTCCTTGATCTCCTCGACGTTGTAAAGAATGCCGTCGTAGGTGCTCTGGGTGATGGTGAGGACGCGTGGTTTTGCCTTCACCGCGCGGGCGAACGGGTGCGCGGCGATCTTCTTCTGAATGTTCTCCCAGCGGAATTCTTCCTTCGGGATCGGGCCGATGATTCCGTAGTGGTTTCGCGTCGGCATCAGGAACACCGGTATGGCGCCGGTCATCATGATCGAGTGGAGCACCGACTTGTGGCAGTTGCGATCGACGATGACCACGTCACCCGGCGCGACGGTCGAATGCCAGACGATCTTGTTCGACGTCGACGTGCCGTTGGTGACGAAGAAGAGGTGATCGGCATTGAAGATGCGCGCCGCGTTGCGCTCCGAGGCGGCCACCGGTCCGGTGTGGTCGAGCAACTGCCCGAGTTCCTCGACTGCATTGCAGACGTCCGCGCGCAGCATGTTCTCGCCGAAGAACTGGTGGAACATGCGCCCGACCGGGCTCTTCAGGAAAGCGACGCCACCGGAGTGACCCGGGCAGTGCCAGGAATACGAGCCATCCTCGGCATAGTGCGTCAGCGCGCGGAAGAAGGGAGGCGCCAGGGTTTCCAGATAGGCCTTGGCTTCGCGTATCACGTAGCGGCCGATGAATTCGGCGGTGTCCTCGAACATGTGGATGAAACCGTGCAACTCGCGCAGCACATCGTTCGGGATGTGGCGCGAGGTGCGCGTCTCGCCGTACAGGAAGATCGGGATGTCCTCGTTGCGGCAGCGAATCTCCTTGACGAAGGCGCGCAGGCCGGCGATCGTCCCCTCGCCCTTGCCGTCCCGGAAGTCCTCGTCGTCGATCGACAGGATGAAGGCCGATGCGCGGCTCTGTTGCTGCGCAAACGACGTCATGTCGCCGTAACTGGTGACTCCGAAGACGTCAAAGCCCTTTTTCTCGATGGCTTTGGCCAGCGCCCGGACACCCAGCCCGCCGCTGTTCTCCGAACGATAGTCCTTGTCGATGATGATTATCGGGAAATCGAAATGCATGGGGAATCCAGTACCAGATCAAGAGTGAGGGGACAGAAGCAGGAGCCGTGCCACACGTCCGGCAGCGGTGGCGATTGGCCGGCCGGTCGCCGTGCGGTGCTCCTGTCGTCGCACATGGGTCACATCTTCGGCAGCGTAACGCCCTGCTGACCCTGGTATTTACCGCCACGATCCTTGTACGAGGTTTCGCATTCCTCGTCGGATTCGAAGAAGAGGACCTGCGCAATGCCTTCGTGGGCGTAGATCTTGGCCGGCAGCGGCGTCGTGTTCGAGAACTCCAGCGTCACGTGTCCTTCCCATTCGGGTTCGAAGGGCGTGACATTGACGATGATGCCGCAGCGGGCATAGGTGCTCTTGCCGAGACAGATGGTGAGCACGCTGCGCGGAATACGGAAGTATTCGACGGTGCGTGCCAACGCAAAGGAGTTGGGCGGAATGATGCAGAAATCGCCTTTCACCTCGACGAAAGAGTTGGGGTCGAAGTTCTTCGGGTCAACGATCGTCGAGTTGAGATTGGTGAACAGCTTGAAGTCGTCCGAGCAGCGAATGTCATAACCGTAGCTTGATGTGCCGTAGGAGACGATCCGTCGACCATCGACCTCGCGCACCTGGCGTGGTTCGAAGGGATCGATCATGCCGTGCTGTTCCGCCATGCGGCGGATCCACTTATCCGATTTGATGGACATTGCTGGTCATCCGAGGTCCGGTCGTGCAGGAAAGGTGCCCATTCTACGGTGTCCGGGCAGCGGAAGGAAACTGCTGTCAGGCTTGTACGCGTTCGCCACGCGCCGCAGTTCCGTCAGGGTTGCCGACATACGCTTGTCACATTTCCGCCGCACCATGTCGGCCTGATTCTGCGGGTGACGAAAGATGACAGACAAGACGCGCATCATTGACGCGCTCGGCGAGCCGAAGCTGCTCTTGCCGGCGCTGGTCAACGAAGCATTGGCCGCCAACGACCGTGCCAAATTCTACTTTGCGCTGCTGCAGATGGCGCAGGCGCACGCCGACGATCCTCAGCGCCGCACCCCGGAACTCCTTGCCGAACGTACCGGCGCCAGCGTCGATGAAGATGCGCTGGATTCCCTGCCGATCCACAGCGCCAGGCTCGGGCCGGGTCGCTACTGCGTTCTAGACGTCATGATCACTTCCCAGCGAGCCCTACAGGAATTGTTGAGCAAGCAAAAGCTGTACGAAGGCCTGCTTCATAGTCAGCACGGTGTGCGCCAGCCGATCGTCCAATCGCTGGTGCACCGTAAGCACGTGGCGGAAGTCGCCAGCCGACTGGCCGGCATGCCCAGCCAAGCGATCGACAGTCTGTTCTGTTCACCTACCGCCACGAGGATCTGCCGGTATTCCGCCTGCACGGGCAACGCGCCCGCAGCCAGGTCGGCTACGCCTCCGGCTGTTTGGACCTCATCCTCGACCTTGACGGCGCTGACGTCGAGTACTCGGCTGATCTGCTGGAGAGTATCTACAAACGGCTTGGGGAAGTCGGCCGTCAGGTACTCAGCGAGAAGATGAGCGACGAGGACGCTGCGACCGTACTCGCGGGCATCGCGGAGGTAGAAGACCTCAACGGACGCATCCGCGGCAACATCCTCGACACCCAGCGCGACCTACCTGATGCTGAAGAACCTCAAGGCCGGCAGGAAACCGAAAGCGGGTTGACTGCGGTGTCCGCTTGCCGCTGCGGTCGGCTCGGCGCGGCTTGCTCGTGGACGGCCAGCGGCATCGCCTGCCAGGCGCGGATCAGTTCCAGCCGGCCGTCGAGATGTTCGACGACGGCGGTGCAGCTATCGACCCAGTCACCGCAGTTGGCGTAGGTCAGCCCGTCCCGGGCTCCTGCTCAGCCGTAGCGTCCGCGTCGGGACGCGAGCCGGCTGGCCGGGACGCAGGACGCGGGTCGCGTGTTTGCTCATGGTGTGCCTTCCGCTTTGATCGCCCGTGTTTCAATACGCTGCGTCGCTTCCCCCTGCTGGGGGCGAGCGATGCGCGGCGAGCGACCAGAGTTCCATACAGGCTGGCCAATCGTTGCGCCGGCCGATCGGCACCCCATTCGTGGGCAAAACGCAGGCCCTCGGCAGCGAGTTCGGCAAGCCGCTGCGGGTTACCGAGCATATCGATCAGTTGCTGCGCGAAGGCGTCCGGTGTCGTCGCGGCGGCGATGGCGCCGCGTCCCGGATCGACAATCGAGCGCGTGCCGAGGGCCGCGATGGCCAGTACCGGCAGGCCGCTGGCCAGCGCTTCGAGCAGCACGAGGCCCTGCGTTTCGGTTTGTGAAGCGAAGACGAAGACCTCGGCCGCAGCGTAGCAGTCACGCAGTTCGGTCGGATCTTCCTCTAGCCAGTAGACGCAACTACGCTTTAAGTATCGGTTTTTGTTAAAGAAAAAGCCAGTGCCGCAAAAGCGGCGGCTGCCTACACGGCGCGCTTTTCGGCTTTGGCC